>ENA-UOTX01001758-UOTX01001758.1-compost-metagenome-genome-assembly--contig:-NODE-1758-length-13712-cov-89.970004_pt1 | contig 13712 bp, 3 predicted proteins | sample MGYA00238143_ERZ746982 | MGnify/ENA primary metagenome ERZ746982 (study PRJEB28758, sample SAMN06268862) | compost metagenome | isolation source: single cell | place: USA: California, Emeryville, Joint... | reverse complement strand
GTGTCTTCGAAGAGGGCAACGAGATATGCTTCAGCAGCTTCTTGGAGAGCGAGCACAGCGGATGATTGGAATCTCAGTTCCTTCTGGAATTCTTGTGCGATCTCTCTCACAAGTCTCTGGAAAGGAAGCTTTCGGATGAGAAGATCAGTCGACTTTTGGTACTTTCTAATTTCTCTGAGAGCAACGGTACCTGGTTTATATCTGTGAGGCTTCTTGACACCTCCTGTGGCTGGAGCGCTCTTGCGAGCTGCCTTAGAGGCGAGTTGCTTTCTTGGAGCCTTGGCTCCGGTGGATTTACGGGCTGTTTGTTTCGTTCGAGCCATTGTTTATAAGATCAGTCAGTAGCGCGTTTTCTTGGTTTGAATTATTTTTGATTATAATAGTAACGGAGACTTCGATGCTTTGGACTCTTGACGCTTTCTATCGCTTAGAATCTACAATATTAATTCAACTTGATTGAACTATGAGTAAGTCTCTTTTAATTATTTGACTCAACTGCCCAGGTTCAGGATAAAGTCTCTTATATTTGTTACAATACGAATGTTTGGGAGAACTTGTTGAGAAAATATGTCCCTCCCTACCCAAAGGAGACGTTGATTAGTGGAGGGGAAAAGGGAATCAATGAAAGATTATATATTTTATTTTCAGGCGTCAAGAGCTGCTCCGTCGTTACAAATAATTGAATTAGATAGATGCAAATGAATTTGCGAAGTCGTCAGAGTGGTCTGGCTATTTGCTTAGATTCGTTGTTCTCCTTGGCTTTTTTATTAAAAAAAAAAAGAGCAACCCTTGGCTTATTTAGAGTTAATCAGCCATTCTCAAATTTAGCTGATAGCTGTCTAATAACCTTGGAGCTAATAATCTTATCAAGATTTAATTGAGAAGAGAAGAGAGACAAGAGTGAATGTTGTTACCGTATTTAAAATTGTCATATTTGGATATTTCCTATCTAGCTTATAAATCAGTATCTTATTCCATGTTGGTAAAAGTTCTAAACAAACACCATTTTCGAAACAAAAAATTAAAAAAAGACCTGCTTATTTTCATACAGCAAACCTTTTTCCTTTACTTCAGCGGAGAATTTCCACTGCTTCCAGAATACAAGTCCATTTCTCGCTGATTAGGACTCTGACTGACTAGATTCGCAATAGCGGATCCCGTAGCGTCCAACGCTATATCTGTAGTATCATAGGGGAGCAACTTGCAGCTGTAAGCTGCCAAGAAGCAAAATACTGCAAAACCGGCGAAAGGAGCCAGTGGGTGAATTCCAAAGAGTGAAACAGAAATCCATGGCATGAATACTCCACCAATTCTGGAGGCTGCGCTCGCAAATCCGATACCTGTTGAGCGAATACTCGTTGGGTATAACTCAGAAGTGTACGGAGTCGCGATTATAAAAGCAGTATCAATCAAAAACCTCGCGATTGACACAAAGAACACCACTCCTATCTCAGAAAACAGTACGATGAGTCCGCAAGAAATACCGCCTCCTACAAGCATTAAGATCATTGATTTTTTCCTTCCTCCATAGGTTTTATTCTCGATCAAGAAATACCCGACTGCCATCGATGGGAGCTCCGCGCAGATGGAGACAAGACTTTCATAGATTCCCCTTTTCGATTCTTGATGATCATCAGCACCAATCGCCGCGAGAGTCAGTGGGAGGATATACACGATGCCGTAATAGACTAATGAAAGAACAAACCACGTAACCCAGATGTTTATGCTGATTCGTTTATACTCGACGTCCAGTAGCGTCCGAACGTTACCCACAGACTCTTCAGAATATGCTGTCTCTTTTCCCCATTGCTTTAGCGTATTTATCTCTCTTGAAGAGAATGCAGGTGTGTGCGAGCGGCCCCCATTTGGAGTCTCAGAGCGGTATTCGTTAACTTCTGCCATAAATTCAAGAGTTTTGATCCCCTGGTCGATATTCTTAGCGATCAATATATCATAGCGAGGAGACTCTCTTACGTAGTAGTAGAGGAGAACACCACAGAGAACTGCAGGTTGAGCGACCCAAATAAACAGGGCTCTCCAATTACCAGCTGTAATGCTGTCGAGACAGAATAACGCTATAAAGCAAGCCATAATTTCGCCAATAGTGAAGAATCCTCCGGCTAACACTAGCATTTTCCCTCTTACTTTTGGAGGAGTTACTTCGGTCAACAACGCGAAACACATTGGGAACTGCAATCCAACGAGGAATCCGAAACAGGTTCGGACAAAAACTAGCTCCTGATATCTCGAGACAGCTGCCGATAGCATAGCGAACAGGTAGAGCAAGAGAACGACGATAATTAACGGTTTCCGACGGCCATATTTATCCGAGATTCTGCCTGATAGCAAGGATCCAATGAGGAAACCGGCGAAAACACAGCTGCTAAGAGTTTCGGTTTGCTGATTTGTGAGTAGCCAATTAGGGTCTCTTTCTAAAATGGGGAAGAGGAACGAAAGTACAATGACCTCGGCGCCGTCGTTCACGAGAATGAAGCCAACGATGAGGTATACGAATATCTGGTAGCGGCCGAAGCCGATTCTGTCGAGCAGGTCATCCAATGGAGTTTTAGTATTTTTGTCCTGTAACGCATTGAGAGATTCTACTTCGTCAATGGGAGACATCGGTGTAATTTTATACTTTTCATTCACCATGGATGGCTTAGGAATGTAGGGCTGTTCATCGTCATTATTCCCGTCATCTAGGTGCAAGAGCGGCGTTTTGTGAGTACCCGCGTTGTCCATAAATTTATTTGAGTAGTGTAATAAAATGTTTTTTGGATTTAAATTTTTTTCAATTAATCAGCATTTCTTGTTTGGTAGAGTAATTGAATTTACCCTCATCAGAATATTGCAAGGGTAGTTTGAAGTTAATGGGAGAGATATTTTTTCCCTCGTTTCGAAAGCATATCTTGCGTCTTTCAGCTCGTTTTCTATAATTTAAGCAGGATGCGATTTTTAACTCTAAGGTCAGAAGGAATAGTCTGTGAAGAATTTTTTTTTTTATTATTTTAATGTTAGAGGCTCGACTTTAGGCCTTGTAGCCATTTATTAAAGCATGAGTCAACTTCTAACTATCTAGCAGGCTTCTTCAAAACAACAATCGATTTTATCTTTTTCATCATCGTCTAAGTTAAATCACAGTATAATAATAACATTTTGGATCTTATTTTTATCCCAAACTCATTACAAGCTGAATCCAGCCACACTAGGTTCCGAACACTGAACGACATACAACGCAACATTGTGTTTGATCATGAAAAGCGAAAAATCATTTCAAATAAAATCCAAAATTTCTGACTAAATTCAAATCTGGTACTAATTTCAGAAAAGTGACACAATCGCTAAATTAATTAACCAAAAAGGTAATACAATAATATAACAAATTCAGACTTAAGGCATGAACGAATTATAGTTAGTTAAAATTGTTCCTTGACCACACCAAAAATAATTGACCCTACTCCAAGCGCGAGCGTACTTATCAGTTTCCAATCTATCGTGAACCCTAGGATCTTGTAGGGATTGTTTATAAGCTCGAACCCTAAATCCTCAATCTCCTCTCCTAGCATCGTGATGAGTTTCGAGAGTCGCGTCTCAAGCTTCTGGAGATAAATCTGCACATTTTTCGGATCATCACCTATCTTATCACCTCCCAACTCTCGAATCAGCATTTGAACTCCTGCTCTGTACACATAACTATGCGCTTCAAAATTCCTCTTGCCAAAGTAAATGAAATCAAGGTGAAGCATGTCTCCACAAATCACCTTTATTTTCTTCAGAAGGTTCATATGAAAATTAAAAGTGTCATTTATCAGCGCAGCCAGCACCAGCATATAACCGAAAAGGATCGCACCAATGAGACATTCGGCAGAGATTAGTAGCACTGCCATCGTTGAGAGGTCGACTTTCAACCACTCGAGCCATTGCAATATTAATACAATGGTTAAGATCAAATAAAACACTGTGAAAATTGTAATGTCGAGGTCCTGTCTAATTTGATACTTTGACCCATACTGCCATAAGATTTTCCGGAGAGACACCCACATCTTGACAGTGATAGGATCGAAAAAATTGAGCGTGGGATACAGCCTTTTCTCGTAGCATCCTCCTACTTCACGTGCTGCGATAAGATTTCCAAGCTGAAGCATAAGAAACCTTTTTACGCGATAATCGGACACAGCCTGAAGAACTACGAAAAAATTTCCCCAGAAGAAATAGCAGCTTGCTATCATTAAAGAAAACACGATGTAGTGGTCGCTCCAGGTCTTTCCAATTACGCCATCATCTTTGTTTTCATAGAGACGATAAAATGTGGGAAGAAGTGCTCTGATTATAGCAACTGCAAAGGCGCACCAGCCATCTTTTAGGAATCGTTCTTTTCTTGCGTGATGCAATAGGTCCAAGGCTAAACTATACCCAAAAAGCTTTTTTGTCTCAAACTTGACACTCCTACTAAGAATACGCTGAAATTCTAAGGTTACTAGTTCATGTGTTTGATATCTGAGCTTTTCATCATCTTTTAATCTTCTAATATCAATACTTTGGCGAGGTGATAGTGTCCCGAACTGATTGACATGATTCAAATTTTCAGTGGTGAGGATAGGCTCTTGAGTGACAAGTTCTTTTTTATCAGGATTGGAACAGAATGACGTCTTGCCAATATCATTTATCGAGCCAACTTTCATATTATTTCTTAAGTCCTCATTCATTGAGTTTTGCCTCGAATCCTCCTTCACCTGATTCATTGATTCTTTAATTTTCAGAACAATTTGGTCGTTTGGGCTGTTCTGAGCCTCTAGATCTATCCTTTTACAACTGACACCCATAGATTTTTCAGGAGTCACCTTCTCTGATTGCTGTTTATTGAGATTTAGATTATCAGAAATGAAACTATCGCGTTTCTCCAACTCGTTCTCAGCCGAGCTCTTTGGAATAAGGGAAGAACATCTCCCTACTAAATTGACACCCACATTTTCTCTTTTGAGAGTCGATAGATTTTCACTTGATTTCCTGCAGCTTTTCGACACTCTTGTCCCCCGACGTCGCCTTTCTTTTACTGGAAGGGAGAGACCGAGCATGTTTCTCAATTTTTTGTCAAAATTATATGCTGGGACCAGTGAATATACTCTTCTTTGTGAAACTCCTGAACTTTTTAGCAGCCTCTTGGTCAGCTCTTTGTCGTTACAGCCAATAAAATTGAAGAAGAACAGACTGCAGTCGATATCCTCTCTCAGGATAATAGATTGCAATTCTTTTTCAACAACGGAATCTGTTTGTCGTCGCCACGTCGTTGACATGAGCTCTGACTTTATTTCATCTTCAGTGAGTCTTCTTTTCATAAAGGCCCGCAGATAATCTTCCGAGCAATAGGCGTACTTGACTGCGATGAATATACATCGGATAAGGATAGAGAAGTATGTCATTAGCAGCTCAATTGGGGTGATATTTTGAGAAGGTTTAGCTAGGAAAAAGATCAACGAGGAAGATATAACAAACAGCCAAATGAGTGTTTGAATGACGAATATTTTATTGAATCCCACGAAGCCTTGGTTCCGCAAACGATTCATGTTACCGCAACACCCAAGGAAGTAAATAAATGGTCCGAGCAACATAAAAAAAAGAAAATGATCGATGAAGGTGATGAAGAAGTATTTGAATTTGAACATCATTTCAGTTCGAGTTTTTCTGTTATCTGGGGTCTCCGACAGTAAAAAATTACCTAAAGTGTCAGGTTCTGTAATCTTGATATTAGATGAGGGTTCAGCTTTGATTGCAGTTTCAGTTTGAAGCGCTGATGGAGTTGCGTCGAATTCAGCGTCTTCTACCCACGAATTATCTGGATTTATTTGAGCAGGCATAACATTGTTATTGCCTGTAAATAATCTCGTTGCAGGTTTTTGAGCAATTCGTTTTTTGGGATTGCCGATTTCTTGGCGAAAATTCATTAAAGATCAAATTCCTTTTGTTTTGAGTTAAAAATGTTCTGCAAATAATAGTAAAGATATTATTTGCTTTCTCGATACCAGTAAAAGAAATTTTTTTATTATCGCACTGATAATTTTCGACTGTTTGGAAATACTGAATTATAATTTGCTCTTAAATTCTTGGGTTACGTTTATATTGCAGAGACGTTTCCAGCGCAAAACAAAAAAGAAAGTGCAAAAGAAATTTAGCGAAATTGAATAATACTCGCGTCAGAATACTATTATTTTAATTTTTTTTCTATCAAGCCTCGCAAAATCGGAATAATTATTACTAAATTCGTTGAATGAAAAAAATTTCTTGGCAAAAAAGAAATGGTATTTGAAGTCTTGACGATTCAGGCCTTTGGAAACATATGAGTGCTCATAAGTATATTACTTTCTAGCAGTGACATTTTATATTATGATGATGATCATATCAAGGTTCTTCTTGCAAAGAAATTCTAAGTAGTTTGAGCCAACAAAAATTTGGCACCGATGAAACGGATTGGGACCTGCTGCCTACTCGCAACACTTTGAGATATTTTATTTTTTTTTGAAAACAAATCAAAAGAATCAAAAGAAACCCATTGAAAAATTTGCATCTTCAGTAGATCAGTAAGAAATATCTGAAATAAATTTTCATCAATCACCGCCGCCATTTTAGGAAGCAAAGAAGCTCTTCGGTTAGAAAATAAGGAATTCACACAACAGTTGGAATCAAGCTATGAGATATATGCTGATGAAGAGTTATCAATTATTTGTACATATGCAGACACACCAACTAGGTGGCTAAATTTTGTGATGAAAATAAATATTGGCCACATGAGTCCTCATTATGATTCAGAAAACATTTTACCTCTTTGCCCTTCAGCTCTGGGCATAGATTTTATTAATTGCACAGAATTCTGCTGCGTATTAACGCTCTCAACACTGGAGTTATTTACGCTGAAATAAGCAGATCTAAAAATATTGATAAGTCGCGAAGACCATGTATGAACTTTCATCACATATCATCATACATAAACGGATAGATGTTTGAGAATACTTCGGGAATAACACTTTCTTGAGACTAATCTCTCAAAATTACAACCTAGTTTTTCAACACTCATTTCTTAGCGATAATCACAAAATTCTCAGGAGAATCAAAACAACTGCAATACTTGATCAAATATGCCTTATACCCATCTTTCCTCAGTTGCATCACCCTCGAAAGATCAACAATTCTCTTTACCATCTGCCCTATTTTCCTTTTCTTCAGCGACTCATTCACCACTTCTTGATCTTCTCCCTCCGTCTTAAAGATCCGCGACAAATCAGTTCCCCAACTCGACAGCCTTTTCATTATTCCAAACTCATCTTCAGAAATTCCCAGCTTCGTTAAAAACTCATATCCCACAGTTAAATCGCTTACGCAGCGATGATGACAGCAAGTCGCGATCATCAACCCATTTGACTTCACAGGCCCATCTTCTCTACCATTCATCATGAAATACAACGACAAGTCCGTTGCAACACCACACATATGCTTACTTACACCCACAACCTTCGTTTCCGACTTATTTTCCGTCTCAGTGAAATAACTTTTAAACGCTTCAATCTTTGGAAGCGTATTCACATCTACATTCTTGATGTCTGTCCGGATTCGATAGAAAGTGCCTCCTTCACGATGATTACGATCACATTTGAATCGTCTGCTTTCTAACTCGATGAGTAAGTGGCCAGATTGGTTCTCGTTTGCCTCTGAGATATGGTGTGAAAGCGAGCCTTTTCCTGCACCGAACTCGATGTAAATATCTTTTTTTCCAAGCAATCCATGTCTCTCGAGCATTTTAACAAGAAGTTCACATTGGTTGAAGTTTTTCTGGGTGTCAGATATATTAGCTTCAGTGCTCTCCTTCGATTCTTCTTGCATGTTGCTGGCATTATTGCCTTTTTTAGTGGTTACGAGTTTGGCGACATCGGCTATATTCAGAAAATATTCATAGTCTGGCTGATAGTCTGTGAGACTGGGATTTGTTTTCAAATCTTCTTTGATTTCTGAGAGGTATAGATCGCACACCTGCTCGAAACATTGAGTAATCTTCTCGAGCAGTTTATTAAATTTCTCAGGCTGCTCTTTTTGATAGATAGCGATGAATTTGCCTGTTTTTTCCTGCTCTTGTTCGTTTTCTGCGTCAAAAGCTTGCTTAACTTCGGGTCCATCAGCCGGGTCTTTCTTAATTTTCTTTGGAATGTTGACGTCTTCTTTAAACCAGACTTGCTTTTCTAAGTTCTGGCGCTCTTTGACTCTGGGACAGATTGATTTGTGCTTTTCAAGGTTGTCTTTGAGGACGGTATGTGTTGGGTCTATTGGGCAAGGGACGAAGTAATCTCCTTGAAGTCCGATATGGTGACAGCAGTATTCTGAATCTTTGTATCTGGCAAATTTGCACATTCGTTTCTTGCTTTCGACAAAGTGTTTGCATGTCTCTACTGGTTTCTTGTTTGCTGGAGTAGCTTGTTTGGTGTCAGTAGTTGTGTTTGTGGGTTGCTCGACAATTTGCGTGCTGTCTTTGTTGTTACTTTCCATTGGTGGTAGTTAAACAGAAATAGAGTTTCTTTGATATTTATGAGAAATAAATAATAAATAAGGACTCGATTAAATTTGTCCGGTTTAGGAAATTACAAGGAGTTAATGCTGAACTTTGGATGATAAGCAAAAAATGTTGTAATGGAAAATATTTTGAGTCATAAGCAATATCAGTTAGAAGCTACTATTGAATTATCATAACTGAAAGTTTAAAGAAGACAGTAATTAAGGAATTCATTATGTTTGCTTGCAGTGAAGTGGCAAGAATGCAGCTCGAAAAAGCCATAGAGCTAACACGTTGGTGGCCAACTTTTTGTAATTTAGATTCAATGTGCTATCAAATGGAATTCTAGCTATCCATGAGCTATTCATGGATTGAGGAAAATTTTGGGCTGCTAAAAACAGAATTTCAAATGCTCTATTTTTCATTTTGTCGTCGTATATAATACCGAATTCCAAACGCTTTCTCTCTGCTCTATAAGTGTCTGGGACCACCACTATAAGATCAATCCTTCATTAAATTACAAATCATCGTTAATACCCTCTTAACAATCGCAAAACAACAGAATTAAATTGAGACAAAAAAATACTTGTGATCCTTCAAAATAGAGGATTCCTATTAGAATCGGAAGAGTACACTTCCGAACTATTGTCAGCAAGAATTATTAAATGATACTCTACATTGACAATTCAGTACCACCATTCATGGATACTCAGTTCAACATCTTTGAGAAAAAAGTTTTTCCCTCTTAAATAATGCGCACTACATTACTTAATTTACCGTTTTTAGAAAATCTTTCGATTAAATCACGATTAATCTTGGCTATCATTTCACTCGATTTTTTAAGGAATTATTAAACTAGCTGTTGGCAACCAGTTTTCGATTTCCAGAAAGAACAATCAGCAAATTTCGATTTGAACTACTCTATGCGAATCAATTGAATGAGCTTACTTGTAGAACATTTACAGAAAATTCAAACAGTTGATGTCAAGACAAGAGAAAAAAGACATCTTTTCTGACCTGGAACAATGGACAGAAGCCAAAAAAGACCATAATAAATCCCCTTCGCAAACAAACTTCCAAAATAACCCAACACTTCAGGTTCAACCTAATGAAAACACTGATAGCAAACCGTTTCAACAGAGCGGTATCGGATTCCGGCCTCATTCTCCATTAGATAACAAAGCAAACCTCTCGAGGGCAGGTAGACATAGCCTTCGTCAGAGCACAGACCCAGATGATGAAGATCTCAATAATTTATTGAAAAATCTTGGAAAACAGACAATTGAAAAGCGACAGCCGCAACAAGATTTCGATTCAGGCATAAGAGATAGACTCAAAAAAGATGAAGAACATCCTAGCTCTCAGAATAATATGCTAAAAAGTCCAGATCGTTTGCAAGTACCTGGTACTATAGGATATAGAAGGCAAAGTCGTGACCCTCTCGAGAATCTTGAAGAGTTAGCAAGGAATATGGGACTCATTGAAGGCGATATTATTGGGACAAGCCCAGAGCGTTCTTCAGTGGATGTTCCGTATCTGAAACCTGAGAATATAGAGAGAGGGAGGGCTGGAAATAAGTCGAATTTTGCACATCGGTCAAAGAGTAGTAACGCAGCGAAATCTCAAGAAAAAAAACGCGCCACTGATCTCGAGTCGTTGGAGTCCTTTATCGAGAATGAGCTAAAATCTTTAGACGTTAGTGAAAGGAGAGCATCAGCAGGAGGAATTACTCTGAACGTACCTAAGCACAGGCCTTCAAACTCTTTGGCGAAGTTGGACCTGGCAACTGATGATAAGAAAAAAGCAGTACCGAAAAAGAAAGGACTTGAAGATGATTATGATGACCTTGCTCGTATACTTGGGCTTTCCAAAGACGATTTAATGGGTAAACTTAAAGAGGAAGGCGGAAGGAAGTCAGGTCCCTCGCTGAAACGCGATGATGCTGCTAAAGAGGCCACAAGAACCGGTGTATCACCAGCGAGGCTGGGAGGAGTATCCAAAACAGATAAAGCAAAGAAACAAAGAAGCAACTCGAAAAGCGCGAAGAAAGACTTTTTGGAAGATGATTACGATGAGCTAGCAAAAATACTAGGAATTGACCGTGAGGAGCTAATGAAGAAATTGAACGAAGAAGAGGTGCAAAAGAAAAAAGAGGAAGAAGAAAAATCTAAAGAAGAAAGCCCTAAGCTCGATGCGTATGATGAGCTCGCAATGCTTTTAGGAATCTCGAGAGAAGAAGTTTTCGAATTGCTAAGAGCAGCTCGAATGAAAAGAAAGTTTGACAATACTGACACTGCCAAGAAAAAGAAGAGAGCTACACTAGAAGAGGAGTATGACGAGCTTGCTGAAACTCTGGGTATCCCAAAAAAAGATATCAAAGAGAGGCTTAAGAGCATAAAGAAGAATCGGCCTGATGAATTAGAAGTGTTCTTTGATAAAATATTGAACCAAGAGTTGCCTGATGAGAAGAAAATAAATAGGCGAGAGCCTCGAGACCATATCGTTGAGCTCGAAGAACTCGCAGGGAGGCTAGGAGCAATGGGTCCTGATTATAAATTCGCCTATGACTCTTCGTCATCGCCAACAGATCCTGTAGTCCGAGGCAAGGTGGAAGAAAAGCAAAGAGTTTCTCCTAAAAAGCCTTTAGAGGATGACTATGATGAGCTTTCAAAAATACTTGGGATTGACCGTGATCAGCTGATGAAAAAACTCCAAGAGGAGCGACAACGGAAAAAGGCTGAAGAAGAACAGAAAGCACTTGAAGCTAAGAGTTTGTGGGGCGAATATGACGCGCTTGCTGATGTGTTAGAAATATCGAGAGCTAAATTAATGGTGCTTTTACGAGAGGCAAGAAATAAAAGAAATTCAGAACAAGCTACTTCCAAAAAGAAGAAGCCAAAGCGGACTTTAGAAGATAACTATGATGACTTTGCCGCGGTAATAGGACTTCCGAAAAAAGATCTCAAAGCGAAAATTAAAGCGAATCAGAAAAAGCTCCCAGATAACTTGGACGCGTATTTTGATAAGATAATGAATGGTCCTCTTCCTGAAGAGAAAAGCGAGCAACTTGAAAAGCAGGCCGAAGAAGATGAATACGACGAGCTTGCGAGAGTGCTTGGGATGACTCGTCCCGAGCTCACGAAAAAATTAAATGAGAAAAAGCATGAGAGTTACGAGGATCTACTCGGAGAAAGAGGGAGTGCTGTTCCTCAGGGCGATGAATACGATGAGCTAGCCCTTACTCTCGATATTCCGAGAGAAGATCTCATTGAAATTCTACGGGGAAGGAATTTCGAGACACCTGATCCGTCTAAAAAGAGGAAAAAGAGGACGCTAGAAGAAGATTATGATGAATTAGCCGTTGTTCTTGGTATCCCAAAGAAAGATCTCAAAGAGAAATTTAAGGCGAGAAAGAGGAAGCTGCCTTGGGATCTCGAGGTATTCTTCGATAAGATATTGAACAAAGACCCTCCAGAAGAGATTGCACAGAGGAAGCTAAAGAAAGATCACATTAAAGAACTGGAGGATATCGCTGAAAAATTAAAGAGGAACAAAGGTGTCGCGATGGGTGATTTGGCTGTGGGGTCTTCTCTGACTGATAGTAGCAAGAAATCTGGGAGAGGAAGAGCGAGAGGGAGACTTAGTGATAGGAAAAACACGTTTGATGAAGATTATGATGAGCTCGCGAACATTCTAGGGATGGATCAGAGTGAGTTGATTAGAAAATTGAAAGAGTTGGAAGAAGAGAGCCAGAAAAACATGCGGAAAAGGGAGCAAGAAGCGCTGACGTTGGAAGAAAAGCAGAGGATCATACGAGAGGAAAAGCAGAAGTTAGAAGAAGAAAAAAGGCTCCTGTTAGAGAGACTCGAAGAGGAGGAAAAGAAGAGAAGGCAGGAAAACGCCGCCAAATATCAGAAAGAAAGACTTGAAGAGCTGGAAAAATTGCAGTCGAAATATCAAACTGATAGCTATAGTGGTCCACATCCCCTCGAATTTGATCATGAAGATCACGAGGAAGATGCCGTGGACTCTGCAAAGAGGCCGAGACATCGCCGAGTGGCAATGCCAGATCCTTCTATGATTCCATATGTTGAGCAACATCATCAAAATATCATAAATCTAGACAAGTTCAAGCGTGGACTGATGGGAGAATATGATGTAAGAGACTTGCCTGGAGGAAGCAACATAGCACTGAGGGACTTCCAAGACGATGATGATTATCGAGCTGGCAATAGAAGAAGTAGTATTGATAGCGACCAGGGCCTGCATTCAAAGTTCGGAAATGAAGCTGGTTCTGGTGAGCGAGGGTACTATTACTCGAAAGGGCGAAGAGGACAGAACGGGCAAGGAGGAGAGAACAGTGATGGATTCATTATGGATTTAGACTCTGAAGACTTGACTAATGAGAAAGGGAGAAGTGGCAGCGGCAAGAGGTACCGAAAAAAGAGAGGCGAAGGTGAAATCAGACCGTTGGGAAGACACAATTTGAAAGGGAAAACTTCATTGGGCGACCTTGGAGAGCATAGCCAGGATAGAATTGGCCACACCAACGCCTCCACTTTGGACCATCCTTCGAGCCAAGAAGATCTCATGGATGCTGGCAGTGGCAAAGAAGGTTATAACAGTGAGAGTCACAAAAGGCGAGGGAAAAGAATAGAAACAATCGCAGAAGTCAATGATGGAAAGCTCGAAGAATCGTCTCCGATGAAACATCGGCGGCGCATTCCACAACGAAACCAGAAGGGAGGTCAGATTGGCATGCTCTCCCCAGACAAAGTGGACACGAAGGCTTATTACACTGACGAGTATAGCGCGGATTCGCGACAGACCAGAGATGCGAGAAGGGAGCTTTTCTACCTTGGAGAGGAGTATGAAATCCCATTCGATCAAACTCCAACTAGGAAAATAGGTGAACTTGGATTGGACCCAGATGAATGGGAGGAGGTTGAGATCATCGAAGAGTATGAAATCGAGGTCACGGACGAAACGGATGATGAACCTGATAATATCCTCGATGAGTTGGAGGAAGAAAAGGCGGAGGCTATTCCTATTTTGATAGCACAGAATCCCAAACCCAAAAAGAAGAAAAAAGTCAAAAAGACAAAAACGGAGAAGATACTAGTTAAAAAGAGAGAAGAGGAAAAGCGGCAGAAGAAAATTAACCAATTCATTGACGATT
>ENA-UOTX01001757-UOTX01001757.1-compost-metagenome-genome-assembly--contig:-NODE-1757-length-13724-cov-14.445006_pt1 | contig 13724 bp, 2 predicted proteins | sample MGYA00238143_ERZ746982 | MGnify/ENA primary metagenome ERZ746982 (study PRJEB28758, sample SAMN06268862) | compost metagenome | isolation source: single cell | place: USA: California, Emeryville, Joint... | reverse complement strand
GAGATTATTGCCAACAAATACGACCCTAATATGGCTAGCTCGTTACCAAGACCACATATGTTATCCAAAGTCTTCTGAAGAGGGAAGAAATAATAAAATACACAAATATAGACCATTTGTACTGAAAAAACCCCATGGACTTGGAAGAACGGAGAGTTCTGCCCAAAGAAAATGATTGCCACAAGAGTGAGGTTCCTCAGAATAGCAAAGCCTGGAAACATGCTTGCGATGAAATCTTGTTGCTTTCCTTTGTACTCGTCAAGTAAGCCTTTGTGAATCGCTTGTATGAGCATTCCTTTGCGGGCTACAGGCTCTACTGACTTTTTCCAGGCTTTGATGAGGAGATAGATCGTGACTACTCCGAGAGCTAACCAAACAAATTGCGCTACGAGACTCGCGATGACAAAAGCATTTGAAGTGTACATTGTTTTAAGCGCAAGGAGAAAAAATTGAGTTGATGAGATCTGATGAGCGATGAAAAACGTAAACGGAGAAATAATAAATCCGTCGCGTAGTTCAAAACATTTTTTCTTTAGACTAGCGAACCTCTTAGGAATAGTAAGAGCTAAGATGCCAAAAATGATCCCGATTGAAGTAAAGAAAGCCATTTCGGTTAAATCGCTGCCTGACTCAAGCAAAAACACGCTTGAAATGCCTGACTCACCGTATTTCCCATAAGTTGAGCTATAATCCACATCTTGTGCAAAGGAACCATTGAAAAAGTTAGGATATAAGGAACCAGTGAGCATTTGTATTCCTGCCTGAGCGCTTGGGGGAAAATTGAAGTTGGCATACTGCACAATGCTGAATGCCTCAAAGGTTACGAGGATCCAGACTATTGCACCTAGGTTAACGTTAGTAGAAGAGCTTAATCCTCCTCCGACGACTGAATTTACGATAGTAGCAGCGGCAACTGTAGATTTCGCTGCAACTGCTGTACTCGCTGCTGTGTTAAGGGTTGCTGCTCTTTGTGGGTTCAAAGGTTGACACGAGAAATTATTTGCATATTCCACTCGGTAGGTGTTGGAGGGGCAGTCTCCAGTCGATGATCCTGACTTTTTATTTGATTTCCCAACAAACGATATGAGGTTGGTAATGCTATAGTCAGGGATATTATCGCATTCACATGTGAAAGTGATAGTTTGTGAGCTATCCTGAGCGTTATCAGGTTGGATCTCGCATCCAATCATGCATGTGGTAAAACTCTTCACAAAATCAGGGTAATGAAGAATAAGCTGTTGAGACGCTGGAAGGTTGTATTGGCTGAGAGATGGGGAGGCAAAAACATCAAAGGTTGTTCTATTAGTGATGTTTATATATTGAGTCACATTAGGACAGTTGAGTATTTCTGCCTTCCAGGTCGTTAGAAGCACGAATACTTTATCATTATTGTTGCCCGAGCCATCTGATGAGAGTTGGAAAGATGTCCCTGAAGCAGAATCGGTGTTGGCAACTAAACTCTGAAGCTGGGTGCTCAAAACTTCCAAATCAAACAGTGTTGACGAAAAAGCCATTGAATAATTGCTCCCAAGATTTTGAATCGCGAAAGAGCCAATGTTTTTTATCATTTGGAAAGTTTGATTATAGATTTGGAGAGACAAAGGCTCATTTAAAAAACAGTCTCTTTGGAAGACTTGACTGAGTGCACTTGAAGCAACGTTCATCAGGTTTTGGATCACTTTATCTAATATATCCGAGAAGGTCCCAGCAATGCTTGGTACTAACAATTGCTGAAGCAAAAGATTAGCGACCTCCACTCGCTTGCTGATCAACGTATTATTCGTCTGATCGGAAAAGGAAAAAGTCTCCAAGATAGAGGCTACTGTTTCGATATCTTCACGACTGAGAGCTGAAAAATTTTGAAGAGCGATCTGCAGTCCTTCTAGTGCAGTTAAGTCACTCGAAGCGACCTGTCGGAGGAGATTGGCTGTCACATTGCAAAGAGTTCCGCCCCATTTTTGGCTATCAGAACAAATACATCTCTTTTCGAGGTATTGTGATTGGTATTTGCATGTTCCATACTTCGAGCAAGCAGCCGCATTTCCACTCGAGCAGGAAGCGGTAAGATCAAAATAGATGCTAGCTGACGTTTGCAGTGATTTCGTAGCGACTTTTTGGGCTTCGACAATGTAATTTGAGCAGGTAGTTGAATTACTTGGCAACAAGAAATAGCTGACATTGCAAGAATCACATTCCGTGTTCGACGGACCAAAACAAGATAAGCAAAAGTCATGGCAAGGATTGCAAGCCAAAGTCATAGGATCTTGCCATTTTCCAGGAGGGCATGTTTTGAGGCAGGTCGTAGTGTTAGGTTGCATAAAATAAAGATCTGCGCATGAATAGCACGAATTCTCATCTGGACCGAAGCAAGTTGCGCATGATTCATTGCAAGGCAAGCAGGTAAAGTTAGCCGAAATGTTGTAATAACCGATGGGACAAGTCGAAGAGCATTCATTAAGATCAGGTGTGAAATAATTTCCAGTAGTGCACGTTGAACAGTTCATAGAAGAAGGCCCGACGCATTCTGAGCAAAGAGAGTTGCATGGGAAACAACCGTTAAGATTATCATCAAAATATACATTACTAGCACATAAGGCACTACAATCTTCAAGAGTTCCGCAGTAATTACATCGATTATTAGTAGAATCTTGAATATATTCCGGTGGACAAGCATTGCCACAAGCTGATGGAGAAGAAGGTTGAAGATAACTCCCTGGACTGCAGGCAGTACAGTCAGTGTCTGTAGGTCCTGAGCATTGCAAGCAAGAAGTATCACACTCTAAGCAAGTATTATTTGAAGTGTTTTGATAATAACCAGAGGGACAAGTATCTCGACATTGATTTGATGAATATGACTGCAGATAATATCCACTGTTACAACTCGTGCAGTCATCGTTTGTCGGACCAAAGCAAGCACTACAGTATGTGTCGCAGTCTACGCACATTTTCGAGGTTGGATCAAACCAGTAGCCGATATCGCAGCCAGAGGGATCACATTTCATGGGCCCATTCGTCTCGCAGGAATTGCAATTTGAACTGCAGATTGGGTCACAAAGTTGAGTTGTTGCGTTGTAACTATAGAGAGCATCACAGCCTCCAGGATCGCAATATCCTCCGCCAGCATCAGAGCAAGTTGAGCAATTATCAGCACAAGGATCGCAGAGATATGTCGAAAAATTGAAATAGAAGCCAGGAAGGCATCCTCCAGGGTCACATCGAAAAGATCCAATTACTGCACAATCAGCGCAATTTGGGGCACAGATCGAACTACAACCAAGAGTTGTACTATTGTACACGTACGAAGGGGCACACCCATTAGGATTGCATGCGCCAGGACCACTATTTTCGCAATATCGACAATTCTCAGCACAAGTGTCACAAACTTGTGTCACATAATTGTAAGAATACCCCCAGTGGCAAGTAAAAGGATCGCATTTATTCGGGCCATTTACATCACAAAACACGCAGCCGGGTGCACAACTCTCACACTGCATGGTGTCATAATTGTAAGTGTAGTTCTCATCGCAGCCTCCTGGGTCGCAGAAGCCTGGACCGTTTATTCGACAGTTTATGCAATTACTACCACAACGTTTACAAGTTTCAGTGCTGCTTTCATACGTTGTAGTTTCCTTACAATAGTTAGGGTCACATTTGCGAGGACCTGCAATAGTGCAATTGTAGCAACTACTACTGCAAGCTGGCAGGCACCATTTCAAATAAGTGTTATAATTAAAATATTGCAAGCATTTTCCAGAATCGCAATAACCAGGTCCATTTATAACACAAGAAGTACAATTTCCACTACAAATGGGACTGCAAGTTTGAGTCGCTGAGTTATACTCGAATCCAGGTAAACAGCCATCAGAGTCGCATTTATTTTCTCCATTAGTGATGCACGTAGTACAATTTCCAGCACATGGTTTGCATGCATTGCTTGAAGAATCAAATAGATATCCATCTTGGCAAGTGCTCGAATCACAGGTTCCTCTTGCTGTGCACGTAAGACAGCCACTTGAACATGCACTACAGAATTGTGAAGAAGCGTCGTAAAGATATCCAACCTCGCAACCACTTGGGTCGCATTTGTTGCCACCGTTCACATCACATGTAGAACAATGGCTTGAGCATTTGTTGCAAAGCATAGTCGAAGGATTCCAGGTGTAACCAGTAGCGCATTGATTGCTATCGCAAAATGTAATGCCATTTACTGAACATATGTTGCATCCGACTGGACACGCTTGACAGAGCATCGAGGCATCATTATATCTAAATCCAATATTGCAGCCATCAGGATCACACTTATCGGCCCCATTTGCTTCGCAGGCCTGGCAATTATTAGCACAAATACGAGAGCAGAGCTTAGTTGTGCTATTATAAACGTATCCTTGATTGCAACCACTAATTTCACAAACCTCGGGACCAAAACTACGGCACCTGACACAACCTGCGCCACAAAGAGCGCTGACTTTATTGGCAAAATCATAACCATACCAATACTGATATTGATTTGGATCGCAATGACCAGCTCCATTTAATGTACATTTGGGGCAACCTTCGCTACAGGGTTCGCACAGATTCCCTGCTGTCAAGTTATACGAAGGGATGCATATATCACAAAGTCCTGCGCCATTTTTTTCGCAAGAAAGGCAATTGGGAGCACACAGGTCACATTTTTGTGTAGCTGGGTTGAAAGTCGAACCATTCTTGCATTTATCAAAATCACAAAAACCAGGCCCGTTTATCTCACACCCAAAACAAGAAGACGCGCAGGCCGAGCATTTCAACGTTGAGGAATTGAAGAAATACCCTGCCACACAGCCGCCAGGATCACATTTTCCAGGCCCATTGACATTACAATTCGCACAGCTCGATCCGCACGAAACGCAAGTAGAAGTGTCTTCTCTATAAGTGTATTTCGTATTACAAGAGTTCGGATCGCATTTGGAAGGTCCATTCACAGTGCAGTACAAGCAATTAGACGAACAAGACTCACAAAGAAGAGTATCTGGATTGTAACCGTATTTTGCGTAACAGCTGTATTTATCACAGGTACCTGGTCCATTATTCGTGCAATATTCGCAGCTTCCGCACCTCTGGCAAGCATATGCCGTTTCATTCCAACCATAGCTTTTTTTACAAGCGTTATAGTTGCATACATACTGATTGCTTGTGCAAGTATTACATCCTAGAGGACAAGTACTGGCAAGCCAGAAAGAGACGATGATTAGAAAGAGCAGCGAGCTTATATATTTGAGAGAGGGCATTTTTATTTTCAAAATTTCCAAAATTTGGCTAAAGAAGTATTCTGGTTACGCATATAAATCTCGAAATTTAAAATAAGCTCTTTACTCTTTATTCTTGCTAATTCGAAACGATTATAGTTGACTGGAAACCCACCAACATTGCTCTAAATACGTGCTTTTGAGAGGGTATAGGGTCAATTAAATGACGAATAACTGCTTTGTGGTCTTTTCCTTGAAGTAAACTGTTATAATTGATTTTTCAAAATCAGACTAAGATTAGTTCATTTCTACTCAACGCCTCTTTCTTTCTAATATGACGCCTATGACTGACAGTGTTCTTCTAGCTTCAATAAATAGAGCACAAACTGCTTTCTGTCATTTTCATGATTAAACAACAAAAATGCCCCTATTTCAAAATCCCGTTACCTTGCGTTCAATCATGCTTAAAATTGCGATTAGAAGTCGCTCTTTGCAAGACACTTTCAACAGGTGCCCTTTTTATCTTTCAGTCTCAAGCAAAAACCGGATTTAGTAATTTTTCAGTATTCATTTATTCGTAATTGGCTACTTTTTCAATTGCTTCTGAGGACTCTCGAGGTTTTTGAGGCGAAACTTCTCATCTCTCGTAAGAATTTGAGGGCTTTGAATGAGTGAAGGTCAGGTGGTTTCAAATCATTACAATTCTTGAAGGAAAGGCCATTTTCTATGGAGAATAGGGGGAAATGACACAAAATTCGACTCATCTTTTTTTCAACTCAGAAAACATGGTGGGTCTTTTCCATAGACTCATGTAGATTTATTCCAGTTCTTTGTTTTGAGTTATTCTCAAGCACCTTTCATTTAAGTCCAATTTATTTCCTACTAATTAAAAAACGAACGTGTTCTCAAAATTTAACTAATAGACAAGAAAGACTGAACTATAGTGTCATCGTTGGTATTCTAGATATCTGCTACCCGTAACCATGCATTTTACCATCCATAAGCACAAAAGAAAACAAGGCTTAAGAGAGTAGAATAATGATTATGTCTCTTGAATAGCTGTTGTTAAACTGCAAGTCCAGCTATTTCTAAATGATGCTTTTGCAAAAAATGTTCTAATTACGATCAATTTCACTTTGAATATCGGTGTAGTGATCGAGGGTCTTTGGTTTTTTATTTTGGTTTTGTTTTTTCAGAACTTCTGCAGCGATGAACGGTTTCTTCCCTTTGAAAAAGTGATAATAAGGATGTGATTTTATTTCTAAACATTGCTTTCTTAAATACCGCAGCGATTCTCGCCTTTCGGATTCGGAGCATAATGGCAATCGTCCTCATTATGTTCTTCTCGCTCGGGTTTATTTGAACCCAATGATGATTGAAGCTAGTGGATTTCTGGATAAAAGGAGCAAAATTGGCTGAATAAGACACGAAGTCTCAATTTGAGAGCTCTATTCCTCATTTTAAAAAGTAGCTTCGATAATGCGCAGAGTTTTTAAAAGAGCATATAAATCTATATATGGTACCATTTTGAAGAAAAGAAGCAGAACTGCTGAGAACAAGGAAGCATAATTTCCCTTACTATTAGTTTTAAATGAAATGCAAGAGAAGTGCTAAAGTCACCATTTACCAGAATCTTGTTAAAGACTAACTATTTTTTTACTTCCAGAATCTCATCTATTTTGTGACGGTCATTCTTAATCTAAGTAATGCTACTTTAAATTGGTTAAAAGTTCATTTAGAGGCAAGCGTGCTGAAGCTTAAGATGCTAGCAATTGCTTAAGCTTTTATTTTTTTATTTTAGAAACTGATTTTGTTTCAATTTTGGACCTTTCTTTCTAAATATACAAAGAAACACCTTTACTTAATTGACTGCTGTTTCAACATTGTTGCTCTAATTTTTATTGTTAATCGTAGGAATCCCACTTCAGCAATCAATCGTTAGGATAATTCTACTTATTCTTCCTAAAGAAAGTCAGTTTTTCTTCTATTCGTTTAATGCATGACGTGAATGAATTTACTGCTATTTTACTAAGCTTTATTTTTAAAGTATGTATATGAAAGTTGAACCCCCACTATTTCTTAATTAAAGCAACTTATTAAAATACTCCTTTTTCTTCTCTCTTGGCTTGGGTGGAGATCCTTAATGAGAGCAATTTACTCACCGTTTACTTCTTGTTGAATCAATTCTCGAGCCTCTTCAATACGCTCTCGAAGAATGACAGGGTCTTCAAGTAATTCAATGATGTCTTGAATCGTCAGCACGTCAAAATCGACCAACATACCAGTAATCTTTGGAGCTAATTCTGGACCAGCCACCCCCATAACTTTTGGAAACATCATCTCACCCAGAATATTTCTTTGCTTTTCTTGCTCAATTATCATGAAATCAGCTAACCTGTCTTTGATGCTCTGAACTGAGACAGGGACTTGTTGCATTACAGCTGACTCTCTGTTGATTTCAGCAGGAACAGTCTCTCGGCTCAGTTGATTTTGGGGTCTTCCGGCTCCGTTTAGACCATTTCTGTTATCCGTTCCTCTTTGATTGCGAGCTTCGGGCTCCGTTGTTCTCGGTCGATGATTTCCTTGGAATCTTTGGTTTCGGTCCGCTCTTTGATTGGCAAAAGGTCCCTGTCGGGATCGACTGAATTGCGGTCTTCCTCCTTGAGGATGCACTTGGGTTTGTGGATGTGGTTGTTGAGGATTTAGGAGGTGGGTATTATAGAATGCTGGTCTCGGTACCCCTTGCCAGGAAGGTTGTTGGAAAAATTGAGTGGGATGCATCATTCTGAAAGGTTGAACCGGCGCTGAGTGACCAAATAGAGGAAATGCCTGCGTGTAGCCTTGAGGAGAAAAGCGTCTGGGCTGCCTGTTGGTTTGTGTCTGTTTGAATTGGGCTCTTTGCTCTTTAGCTAACCAAAGTCCCACGTAGGGTTTGTCGTCATAGAACATTTTTCTGATCTCTTCCATCTCTGTACACTGGCTTTGGGCTTTGACCGCGTCTTCGGGATACTTATAATTGACGAAGAACATCTTGAATTTTTTCCCTTGAAATTCTGTTTCTTTGCAGCCGTAATTCGTTATCTCTCCGAAAGTTTGAAACAAATCGCGTATCTGCACTTCGCTGACTTCCGGCTTCAGATTTTTTATGAAAATATTCGTTTCGTTTCTTTTGTCATCTGCCAACTTCCTTTCAAGCGCTCTCTCCTTTCGGCTTTTATGAAGATTAACGTAAAGTGGATTTTCTGCTCCTTCAATATTATGCTGCCCATCCAAAGTGCTCCTTGCTAAGGCAGCAGACTCAGAACTTTCCATGCAGATCAACGCAGACCATGGCTTCCCTTCCTTTCTCATCACAAGCAAAGAGGTTATTTTTCCATATTGTGCGAATAATTCCTGAAGAGTTTGTTCTATTTCTTCTTTCGTCTTTCCTTCTGGAAGATGCCTCACGTAAAGATTGCTATTTGTCGTAACGTTTCTAGCACCTCTGGCCTGGAATTTCTCCACAGTAATCTCTCGTTCTTTAAGCCTGGAGCCATTCAATTCCTTGATTGCTCTTTCAGCATCTTTAGTTTTTTCGAATTGAACATAGCCGTATCCAAGGCTGACCCCTTCACTATTGCACATGATTTTGACCGTCGAAACAGTCCCAACTCGGCTAAAGTGATTGTGCAGTTCTCTGAAATTGACGCTAGGATCGATGTTCTTGACAAACAAGTTTGCGCTGCTTTGTATCTTCGGGTTACCTTTGTAAAGTATTCGGATAGGTTTTCTACAAAGTATGTCGTATTGAGCAACCAAACGAGCATTCTCAGCATCTTTGGGGAACATGAAGTTAACGTAGGCGAAGCCTTTTGATTTCCTTGTCGTCCTGTCGACGACAATCTTTAGGGAATGCAGTGGTCCATACTTAGAGAAATGGGCAAAGAGCTGTTCCTCACTTACAGTTTCATCGAGGTTACCCACATAGAGAGTAACTGGTTGGAGTGGAGGACGGCTCATGAGCATGTTAATGCCTTGCATAGGGTAGTAGTTAGTTTGCATATTTCTTTGTGTTTTTTGAAGTTTTTTGTTTTTGTTTTGGTTTTGGAAATTGATTATTATTCTCCAAAGGTACTCTCTTTAAATAGTGCCACAATTATAATAAGCTTTTCACAATTCTGTCCAGGAATCTAGATGATGAAAGTAAATATTTACTAAGCGCTCAGGTTATGGGTTGGCGATACTTGTAAGGATAGTATGCTTAGGACTCGAGAACTACCTTGAGCTCTGCTGGGTTGCTGGTCGGATTTCTGATATGAATTTTGCTAAGTCTATTTTTTGAAGACAAAACTTTCTACAAATTGAATTATTTATAATAGCCAAATTTTCTTTGATAATGCACTAGTGTATCAATGAGATCGAAAAATATTTTGCAGACACACACTATGTTGGAATGATAGCTCATTACTGGTTTAGGGTAGCCCTGGTGTCATTCCTCTGGCTTGCAGTTTGAGAAAATACCATTTTCAACTTTACCAAGTCTCCAATTGCAAAATTTCGAACTTACTGAAATAATTCGAACTTTATAATTTTTTATTCATGGGAGTTGATACCTCGGAAAACTGAAGTATCTTTGAAAAAAGTCTAAGATGATGTCTGTATGACTTCAGCCAATTCAGCAAACCTCCTATTTGCACTTACAAACTCTGTTAGCCCAATATAAAACGCTTGCTGGAATAACTATTATAAACTCCCATCTACAGGGCGTATTTTCTACAAACCTCGCTTGTCCAAGGAATTTTTATCATTCGTAACATTCGTAACGTTCAGAACCACCAACGAAAATGCTCTATGGAAGCAAGCTTGAAAGTTCGCTGAATCAAGATAACTTAGGAATGGAAATGTTTCAATATATTCCGCTGCAGAAGCTTCGCTGTATTCCCAAAGTTAGTATTATCATCACCAACAGAGTAACAACTGTATCTAACGAGGTATATGCGAGTCGTAATTGAAGTCGAATCAAACTTTAGATTCATATGGCTATTTGGCAGCAAATCGATCGAACAGAATTGTCTGTCAAAAATACAACAGAAACTTTCGCTTCGAATTCTTGAAGATAATTAATTCCGTTTGAATGCCATCATGAAATTCTGATTGAAACTTCAAAATACTTCGAGTTACATTAGTGATCTCCAGAAAAAGGTTTCAAAGACATTTTGATTCGTTCAGAGGTAAAAGGTTATAGAGAGCCGACTCCAATCCAGTTCAAAGCCGAAATCTAGACCTGCTAGCGATTTCTAAAAGCCTCGCAGAGCATTTTCTCAGGGAATTGATCGTAAGCGCCTTCCCAAATTTTATGTGTAAATTAAATTAAGAGCTTGAAAACTTCACAATGACTATATATATTATATATATTATAGATATGCATTAAACTAATCAAAAATAAATTCGAAAATTGCTCATACCGATATTTTCTTCAAAGCCAAGTCGGAAAAAACTAAATTCAAAACTACTGCTTTGTAAAGACTCAGAATATGAAATTTGAGTGGTTTTCACAAAATAAAAAAGTCGAAAACTCCTTTCAGAAGAATATAGAACTTCGGGTTTGGAAATTAAGTATCGAACTTACGCGTCAAACTATCCTTTACAAAGAATCGTTTATTTGATCTATGTAGCTTTCCATTGTTATATTGTAGTTTCACAAGAGTAAAATCTCATCTAGAAGAAGATTGATTAGATTGATTATCTATTGCCATCAGAAAGCTTTGGACGTATTCGAGCGTTATTTCAATAAATATGTTGGCTTCTAACATGCTAAAATATTTTCATAATGTTATTTCTTCATAAAGCTCAACTTTCAAATATTCATGAATGATGAAATTCTAGCATTAAATGAATCTTTCGCTGATTTCTGTTCTATTATTTATTATTTTTATTTTTTTTTTGAATATCTGTGATTATTCAAAGTCTAACGAAGCCCTAACTATATCTTCACTTCTCAGAAGATAATGCAACAATTTGTTTTTTGTTTATGATTCACACTCTTTGAATCGATATCTCCTGGAACTACTTTATTGCTAGAGATAATTCCTTTTTTCAGTTGTATTTCTTCCTTTGCTTCTTCTTTGGTAATGTCACTTCGATCTGATGGATCTATAAAGCTAAGCTCAGATTTCAGAAACCCTTTTTGGATCGATCCTGTAGTTGCCAACGCTTGAACAAGGGGCAGCTGCATAAACTTTTGTTTTATTAACTCTTCATGTCTGGCGATATTTTTTTGCCTAAACAGCTCAGAAAATTCATTTGCAGCATCTCGCGCCAAAGTCAGGTTGTGTTCCATTTCGCCTTCAGTCTCGTCCTCATCTCCACTCTCAGTTTCCTTTTCATCATTACTCTTTTTTTCTTCTTCATCTTCGACATGCTCATTCTCGTTCTCCTCATCTTTGTTTACAAGCTCTTTTAGAAGTTTCTTGTTTCGCTTCGATGCTATGACATGCTCTACCTTCGCATGGAGTGCTGAGATGGTAGATTCTATAGTGCTGAAAATCTTGTCGCAAAACCAACTGCCATTTATGTTCACCCAGATTATCACGGTTCCATCTGCTGAGCTTGAAACCAGATGCTTGTCATCGCCAGAAAAGCTTACACTTGTTACATTTCCTGTATGACCTTTCAGAGTCGCAACACAATTGTAAGACTGCATTTCCCAAATCCTCACGGTTAGATCGTCTGAACATGATGCGATATACTTCCCATCATGAGAAAAGCTCGAGTTCGACACTTCTCCCGTGTGACCCTCAAGAGTTGCGAGACATTGAGAGGTATCCACTTCCCATATCTTTACAGTTGCATTATCCGAGGTTGAGGCAACATACTTTCTATCATCAGAAAAACTTATGGACAACCGCGTTCCTTCGTGACCTTCAAGCGTTGCAATACATTTAGAAGTTTCTACTGCCCAAACTATCACTTTGTTGTCGTCTGGACTTGCTGCAGCAATCAATTTTCCGTCAAGAGAAAAACTCACACTAGATACTCCTCCCGTGTGACCTTCAAGAGTTGCGAGACATTGAGAGGTTTCGACATCCCAGATCTTCACGGTTGCATCCGCAGAGCCTGATACAATATACTTCCCGTCCCCAGAAAAGCTCACACTGTTGATTTGCCCAGTGTGCCCTCTAAGGGTTGCAAGGAGTTTGGAGGTCTGAGTGTCCCAGATTTTCGCTGCTGGGTTCACTTCCTCTTCAGAAACATCTTCTCTTGTGGGTACTGCTCCTGCACATGCAACCCGCTTCCCATCTCTGGAGAAGCTCATGTACACCAATTCTCCTTCATGACCCTCAAAAGTTGCAAGGCATTTTGAGGTTTGCGCGTCCCAAATCTTCACTTTTCTATCTGTTGAGCTTGCGGAAGCAATGTACTTTCCATCGCCAGAGAAGCTTGCATTTGTCACATAGAAATTGTGACCCTGGAGAGGTGCAAGACATTTGGAGGCCTGAACCTCCCAAATTTTCACCTTCATATCGGAATCGCCAGCTGTTGCGATATATTTTCCATCGCCTGAGATGCTCAGGCTGCAGATTCCAGTGTGACCTTGATAAGTTGCAAGACATTTGAAGGTTTGAGCATCCCAGAGCTTCAATAGCTTATCATCTGACCCTGCTGATGCAAGATACTTTCCGTCAGCGGAAAAACTTACGCTTACGGTAACTCCTTCGCTAGCCTCAACAGCTGCAATACATTTTGAGGTTTCGACTTCCCAGACGTTCATTTTGGCGTCACGTGAGCCTGATACAATTTGCTTTCCGTCAGGAGAAAAAGTGACACCTGTCACTTCATCTGCGTGTTCAAGAGTTGCCAGGCATTTGAAGGAGGCCATTTCCCAAATTTTCACGGTAAAATCATTTGACCCTGACGTAACATACTTCCCGTCGTTGGAAAAACTTACACTTCTAACAATGTCTGTGTGTCCTTGGAGGGTTGCAAGGCATTTAGAAGAAACTATTTCCCAAATCTTTACTGTATTATCATTTGAGGCTGAAGCAATATGTTTTCCATTAGGAGAAAAGCATACGCTTGTCACATTCTTTTTGTGTCCATTAAGTGTTGTAACACATTTTAAGGAGCTCATTTCCCAAATTTTAATTGTTGTATCATATGAACTTGATGCAAGATACTTCCCATCAAGAGAAAAGCATACGCTTGTTACAACATTTGTGTGTCCTCGAAGAGTAACAAGACATTTCGAAGTCTCAACGTGCCAAATTTTCACAGTTTTATCCCGTGAGGCTGATGCAATGTACTTCCCATTGTTAGAAAAGCTCACGCAATTCACATCTGAAGGATGGTGGAGTTCAGGAAGGACGCCAAACTTTGCAGCCTTGAGGTTGGTTTTTACAAGTTTTGCATGATTTGCCTGAATATTCCCCAAATTCACATAGCTTAAATCAGCTCCTGAAAAATCAGTTCCTGAAAAGATACCATTCTGAATATTGGCTCCACGGATATTGACATTGCTTAAAT
>ENA-UOTX01001756-UOTX01001756.1-compost-metagenome-genome-assembly--contig:-NODE-1756-length-13741-cov-35.148858_pt1 | contig 13741 bp, 12 predicted proteins | sample MGYA00238143_ERZ746982 | MGnify/ENA primary metagenome ERZ746982 (study PRJEB28758, sample SAMN06268862) | compost metagenome | isolation source: single cell | place: USA: California, Emeryville, Joint... | reverse complement strand
AATTCGTTGTCACCCAATTGCGCCATCTTTAATGGATTCATTTTTTTACTCACTATTGAGACGGCCCCTTTCGTGGAGAGCTCATTAGTCAGTTTATTCGCTACAATCTCGCTCTTGGATCTTTCCATTTTTCCTTCACCAACTTCAATCGTATCATGTGGAATTTGAAACGAAGATAAACTCTTTTTGGAAATTTCTTTTTCTATCTGTTCCTGTAGGTTCGAGATATCCAACGTATTAATACCTTTTTTCTTTAAAACAATAGTCAGAAATGTTTTCGTAAAAACCGGGAGGTCAATTTTGTCAAATATATCTGTTAATTTCAGCTGATACAGTTTCGGAATTGTATCAGATTCCAATGCTTTCAAGTGTTCCAAATGATTTGTTGGGACATCACAAGTCACTCGCAGGATATTTCTTGCAAATTCTTTTAGATGCTCTGAAATCTGTTCTTCTTTTGATAATTGCACAAAAAGGTTTTCGGAATAACGCCGATCGTTGACTTGAGTAGGTAACCCTGACCAGTCGGTCAAAACGCAGCGTCGCTCATGGCAGCGAATCATCCCACTCTCAGAAAGCTTTGAATAATCAGAGAAATTTAACTTTGCTTTGAGAAATGAGAGGTCTTTCAGAACGTTCTTAATGAGGTCATCTAACAGATCTTTAGAATGACAGGCTGATGGCCCTTGCTTTTCATTTTCAAAGAAAGCAATATCTGGTTCAGTTACAAATGCTAGCTTCCCATTAGAGAAACTTATCCTTTCAATAATCATGGTGCCAAGTTGCATTCCCAAATAGAACATTTCTTTCAAGAAGAGACTTATGACTCTATCACGTTGATTTTTGTAAATGTTTGATGTTGTGTCCAGAACCCTGATAAAATGACTCTTTTTGTCTTCACTAGCTTTGGCACTAAGAACTAAATAATAACTAGTTCTGTAGATGAGCTTGTAGTCTTTGTAAGCAAGCCTGAGATCTTCTGGAATGTGCTTTTCCCATTGATTTGTGGATTTTAGCGGAAGAGGTTCCTCCGTATTTCTTCTTTGTATCACATCGAATCTATCGAGAGTATCCATAACAGACTTCTTCGAATGAGTAGGCTGAGATTAGATTCAATTGGTCTTTGCCAGTACTCTCAGAGAAAGAATTTACAATAGGTATGAAGAAAAAAGCGGAGTAACCCTAGAAACTTTTATCCAATTATTTCGAACTACCTGAACTTAACTTGCGCAAAGATCTAAGATCCAGGTAATTCTTAGAATCTGCATTCTAATGCACGAGTCATTACAAAATAAACGAGCCTCTTTCTAAAATTCATTCACTAATGCCCCTGAAAATTGGCATAACTACAGTTGATTTGTTTTCAAAACAATGCTTGAAAAATCTAATTAAGCTAAGAGTAGAAACCTTACTCATTTGGCTCCTGACCCAAAAAAAAAATCGAACTAAAAGAAAAACCAAGAAACAACGCTTATCTGGTACCTCCTATTTCACTTAAGAAAACTTACTTCGAAATCAACCTCTGCTTTGATTAAGATAGACATGCAAGCGTATGATGCATGCTTTCAGAATTATAAAAATATGTATTCAAGACCTCTCTTAGGCACTCTAGGTCATTACAAAAAACAAACTGAAGATATACCATTCGCTAAACGAAATTATATGAGGAACTGAATCAGACAAATTTTTTACCTTCGTCATCTGCAACCCAAATGGTCTCCGATTTTGCTGATGCGTATTCAATAAGCCGAGCTTTTTTATCTGAAGAACCCGTCAGAAGATGCGTTCCATTAGGACTCCATTTCACTGAGAAATAATCTAAGTTTCATAACAATAATTTTTTTCACAGGGAATCTGATACATACCTTCATCAGCCTCAGAAACAAGGGATTTAACAATTTGAGTGCTTCTAATATCGAATACTGAAACAAAATCGCGGCCACAAGCAGCGATAAGGTTTCCTTCAGGATGCCAATCAATCCAAGCAACAGCTTCATGAAATATTTAACTTCTCCTCAGAAAAGAGAATCATCTTACGATTTTCTGGATGGAGGGTTTCGCCAAACATAACTCGATCATTTTTCACAGGATCTATTATTGTAAGCCTCTTTTCGTCGTATTTGGCTGCGATTAGTTGCTTGTCAAAGAGTTTATTCCATCTACATCGATTCGACCATTCTTTTTCCCAGTAGTGGATTAGATAATCAGCTTCCCTATCGAATTGTTACCAGAGTTCCCATCAACGCTCACTGCAGTTAAACATTCATTGCTTTCGACGGAACATATCATAATTAAGCCTTCGTGGTTTATCATAACGATCCTGTCTCCTTCAGGATCAAAATCTAAACTCTCGATAATGCCTTAATAAAAATAGAATATAACACCTTGACTAGAGAAGAAATGATACCTTCATGTATTTCCCGCCAAGGTGCTTCTGTGACAAAAACGGAGTTCTCTTCGCAACTTATCAAGTGATAACTCGTCGTTTTGTAAACTGACATCAGTGCAACAAGTTTTCTTCTCCGGTTGCATGAGATATCAGGAATATCTATTCACATGTGTGAGTGAGATTGGCTGCTATTAGAATATCATAATCAAATACATCCTGGACATTCGTTAAGTGTGTAGAGGGTCTGTAAATCTTCCCCGGAGCTTCGGTAGACTTTAAAAGCAGCATGTGTATCATTAAATACGCCCGAGATCAAAATGTCTGCTCCTGGTATGCTTTCGATGGTTGCATCCCAATCTACAACAACAAGTAAATTTATTCGTATCGCTGAAGAAATCAAAAGATAATAGCTTACCACCATCTGATGACTTAGAAAGCTGGATTCCACAAAAAGAACGAGTTTTCGAATTCATTCCTCGATTTTGAATTGAGATTTCGTTATTTCCGTAAGTAGCTATCCCGATCCTACACACATTCACGTCTGATTCGGCTTTTGTATGATAGATTAGTGATTCTGTATCAATGAGAGACTCTAAGTCACGTTTGCTGACATCAATTGACTTATCATCGTGTTGTCGTTTAACCTCAGATTCATTTAAAGAAAAAGGCGAGTTTTGCTTGGTAGTTTTATTTATTTGCAATTTCTGTTCTTTCGTATTGTCAAAGTCCACTTGAAGTAATTTTGAGCTTTCAATATTGGTTCGGGCTTTGATCCCTGACTGTAGGGTTTCTCCATTTGTTTCTGGCGATTTTGTGGCCTCAAAATGATTTTTTTCTAGCATTGATTTTAGAATCTTCTTTGCATCTTCTGAGATATGCAGATGTCTCAGAATTTCTCTCACTTTAGCATTATAAAGGACAGTGGACCTTTTCAAAGCTAAAGCTTCTAAATCTTTGAAATCCTTTTTAGTAGTTCCACATTTTTCAATGATGCTATGCGCAAAGACCTCCAAATTCTGAGGATTGTGAAGCTGAAACTTGCTCGCTGATTCTGCTAAAGCGCTTTTTTGTGTTTCGATTGAGGAATTAATTTGTAAGGCCTGAGACCAATCGGTTATCACAAAGTTGCCGCAATCTTTATGGCATCGAATTAGTTTTGGATCCAGGCAAAACGGTGGAAATTTTAGCTTTTCTTCAAGCAGCGCGAGGTCGTTACGAATGTCCTGAAGTACTTTATCTAATGACAGCGTGAAATTCTTCGTATCTTTCTGAAAGAAACTGTAATCGGGTTTTGTGACAAAAGCTAGACTTCCATCTTGAAACTTCAGTGCTTCGAGAACAGCAGTTCCTAGTCTCATGCCTAAATGGAACATTTCTTGTAGGAATAGTGTGATTGCTTGATTAGAATCTTGAGTATAGAGCTTTGAATTCCGATCGAGGACTCGAATAGTGTATTCCTGGCCATCAGCAAGAGATTTAGCGCTTAAAATACTATAATAGCCTGTATGTTCAATTATTTCGAACTTTTCATATGCTTCTTTGAGTTGAAAAGGCAGGTTTTCAGAGATTTTGAAAGTGTTTTGGGACCTCATCAAGGAGAGTCAGGAGAATTAAATTATATCCTAGAATATGTGAGGAAAATCAGATCTATCCACTCATCTGCAAGATATAAACTATGGCAGCCCGGTCACTCGAGTTCATAACCAGCGTTGCTAGCTTGATATTGTCATTATTTATAAAGAAAATAATCTAACCTATCCGATCAAGTGAAAACCTTAAGGTATTACGACATTTTTTTTTTTTCCTTCATGGAAGTTTAAGCAAAAATCTTAAATCTCTTCGATTGAACAATTGGATACATTCAGAAGGGTATGATTAAAATATAAAGTTTCTTGTTATTGATTTCATAAGTTCCATCAAATTTTGAAGAGAGAGAAAAAAAAAATTCATCAAAAATATTTCAAACCGAATAATTAACATCTTGCTCGTTATCTACAGCAGAGTTGATTTACTTTTGAAAACAGTTAGTTGAGATTTCAATTGCATTATCGGCAACATATCAGCTGTTTCATCTCCATCTGCGTTTTCTTCCACATCTAGCGATGAAGAAGTTTTAGGACCTCCTTTCATCATATCATTAATTTCCTTCAGAGCCTTTGAAAGCTCTGGGCCTTGCGTCAAAGATGTCCAGTTAGACTGCTTAAGAGCAGACATAGTTTGAGTGTTTATTTTCGAAAGCTTCAACCAATCAGTATCTACTATACCTTCATCTATCTCCTCAAAATCTGTAGAAAAATAAATTTGTCTCAGTACGGCCCCCATTTCTTTCTGTCCAAGTGGATTCGTTCTTATTGTTTCTGAACCGTCTTTATTGGATTTCTGGTAATCTAAAAAATGCTGCATCACTGGCCTGACGTCTTGTATGGTCGCGAAATTCTCAAGGAATTTGCCAAGATACTCGAGTTCGTTGTCGTCAGTTTCACCTTGGAAAGGCTGCATGACCAAAATGTTTTCGGGTTGAAGCTGTATGTGATGGGTGCAGTCCTAAAGATGCAACAGAATTAACTGAGAGTGTTTGAAAGTGAAAGTTACGTCAACAAATATGATTTTGCTTGAGTCTACCTCAAGAAGAGTCAGGTCCTTGACATGAATCCCTCTCGTGGTAGTGTAACAATTCTCACGGTACATTGCGAGAGTAAAGAATCTGTGCATATCAGTAGCGGTTAAGATTGCCTGAGCATACTTCCGATGAAAAGTTATCGTGGATGCTAATAAATGTGAGGAGATACATCTCTTGATCCGGTAGTATATAAGACAAGGGTGTAGAGTTCAAACATTTTGAGCATGAATTCTTCAAGACCAGGACGACTGCTGATATAGAACTCAACCATCATGCCAGTAGATGCAATCTAAGTAAAATGTGGAGATAAATTCAGAAATTTGCAATGAATGTCTGACTTCTGTAATAGTCTCGTAGTTGTCAAAGGGCTTCGTTCTGGCGTGAATGAGCGTCTCATCAAGATCTAAAACTAAGACTTTCTGGGGAAGATAAGCTGCGATGGAAGAGGTTCTAAAGTGGTACTTTGGGACTATTGAGTTTGGCTCGGACTTTGGCATTGATATCAGGCTTTTTTGGTCTAGGAATATCGATGAAATAGGCGGACTGAAAGATCTATACTTCTTGATGCTAGGTTTTTTAGTCGCTTCTTTCTTGTTGAGCATTGCTCCGAGGAGTGTGTGATGAGAAATAGAGCAGTATTTTAATTGATGTTGAGCTATATTCTGAGACACCGTAATAAAAAAAACCCGCTTTCAGGAAATTTAGTACGTAATTTTAATTGCGCACAAGTTAGATGAGACAAGGAATAGAGTTTATGGTTAATTCAGTTCAATGATAACTTCAAATCCTCACCCCCAAATTTCTTCTTTATCAGTGTTTTGGTCTCTAATCGAGGAAATTTTGTACAGTAATTTGCAATGAGGAGTTGCTCTTCATTCCACAATTATGTAAAAACCTAATCTCGAACTTCCTTTTTTTCCATCTCTTTTGAAGTTTTCACAAGGCGGTCGTACTAACTTAAATTCTTTGCTCTTTTTTTTTTTATTTAATTCTTTGGGCGTCCGTTCGAAAAATCTGAATTTTTTAGAAATAGAAACATCGTTTGGTTCTCTTGATAGTTTGAATCATCCCTAAAAGCTGGCCGCATTGATGTACAATGTCTGAAATGCTCTATAAAGCTCGAGACAAGCTAGCCCCCTTCTCTACTCTGACTTATTATGATAAGAGGCGTTAAATGAACCTAGTCAGACATCAGAATCAAGCATTCTTAGAGATCCGAGACCTTTGCCAAGGCACTAAAATAAACTATTCTCCTCCTTTCAAAATTCCAATGGACCTTTCTTCTCTTGTTCACAGACAAACTCTCTGGATCTATTGAATTTGAAACAGTTAATAAATATTCCTCAATTGTTTTAATTCAGCATTGTTTGTCGGCCAGAAATTTATTTGAAACTATGGAAGAAGTGAAACTAATTCAAGAGGCAGAGAAAAACTTCTTCAATGACAGAATCTATTCTTCCCAAGTCCGAAAAAGAAAACAAGTTCGTCTTCAAGGGATACGCAATCAATGCATCCTCAGAATGAATCACATGGTGATAGGTGGTAACAGCTTGGATGTTACATTGATCAACCAACCAAACCATAGGCTTTCTCCTTCTGTAGCAGCAACTCTATCAAACAACAATGAGCTAAAGCAACTGCTGAAGGTAAAAGCTGAGAAATTAGCTAAGTTGCATATTATCGATGCAAGAGGAGCTATAATTACACAAAGAGATTTGCAGGCTCTGAAGAGAATATTAACAAGAGCTAAAAACTTGCAAACCGTAAGTATTTACTTTATAAAACAGATTTTCATAAAAAAAATACTTTATGGCCTGATGCATACTGAGAAATTAGAGGGGCTCGAATTAAAGCGCAGTAATTTATCAGGTCGTTTAGGAGGCATTCTATCAGCAATTGGGAAAAATACACTGACTACGCTGGATCTGAGAATGAATGAAATCGACCACGAAGCAGTACCTCGGCTCGCAAATGGTTCAAATTGGAACAGCTTACGGTCGCTTGTGTTGACCAATAACAACATCGGTTGTCTTGGAGCAGCCAGCCTATCGAAAAATGTAACTTGGAGCAGTATCAGGATAATACACCTCACGAACAATAATATTGGGGACGCTGGAGCGAAGAGTTTGGCGGAAAATGTTTCGTGGGTGTTTCTGAATGAACTGCATTTACCACTCAATAATATCCAAGATGAAGGAGCCTGTGCGCTAGCATGTAATGCTGCTTGGAAGAACTTAACAAGGCTAAATCTTGCGATAAATATGATCGGTGTTGCTGGAGCTCAGGGACTCTCTCAAAATTCAAGCTGGATTAAATTACAGGTACTTAAATTGCAAGAAAATCACGTGGGGCCAGAAGGCGCGGCTTATTTATTTCAAAATAAAGCTTGGAGCAACCTCGATCATATAGATCTCTCTAGAAATGGAGTGAGAGACGAAGGAGCGGTCAAGATTTCTGAATGCTGTTGTTATAAAAAGATTTGTTCTATTTATTTGCTATCGAATAAGATTTCAGCAATTGGCGAGAATGCCCTGAAAACTCTACGGGAAAAACTTCCCAATATCAAAGTTTTATATTAAAGACTTTAATTATTTTGTTCATTTACTTTCAATATACGAAGATCCATCAATAATTTTTCAAGTGTTCATAATTGATGTTCCTTGTTCTAGCTTGAGAACGCCTGTAATATCTCAATTCGAATTCAAGGTAATTATAAGCCCTTCAATGAATAATTTTGGGATTCGTAAATTGTGAAAAGAGCTCCTTGAGAGTTCTTGAGAATTGTTAAATGAATTCCTCAATCTATCGAATTTTGCAAATAGTCAAAACGAAAAAGTCCTCTCTGATGAGTAAGTCTGATGACGTTATTTAGAAAGGCAAGAAGCCTGGCCACTCAATAGATATGTACAGAGTGTGTGATGTGATATCAATTTTTCCAAATAGCAACGAAGTTAGGAGTGACGATTCAAGGCAGAAGCTTCAATTTCCCTTAATTATCTGTGAGGGCTAAAAGTGGAACGCCTCCAACCAATTCTAGGGGATATGTTGTTTTTTTCACAGTATAAGCTTCAATTAGCAAATTAATAGCTCAGATATTTACTCAGGAAAATGGATAAATCAGCTCCGAAAAGCAATCCTAAAATCTCTGTTAAGGTCGAGATCGAAGGAAAGGTCAAATCCTTTGAAATCGAGGAATCCGCGATGGTCAGTGCCTTAAAAGCGGAGATTGAGAAAAAAGAGGGCCTTCCTGCTGCCGATATTAATTTATTTTACAAAGAAGAGGTATTGGATGCGACCAAGACCCTCTCTCACTATGGTATTCAAAGTGGGATTCAGCTCCGAGCAACCCTCAATCAGACACTAGTCCGAATCTACTTCTCAGAAGTCGATAAAATGGTAGAAATGAAAATCTGCAACCATTTTACCATTCCTCAATTGAGAAATTATGTAATCGAAAAGCAATCATACAAATTCGGAGGCAAAATGATGGTATATTTAAACGGAAGAGAGCTTCAAGACGAAGAATCCATCTCAGCATACCCAATCAGGGAAAAAGAGATTCTTGAGTTTCGCAGCACGAATAAATACGTCCAAATTTACGTGAAAAGCCTTCTTTCTAAGGCTTTTGTTGTTCAAATGCTTACATATGACACAGTTGGAATGCTGAAAGCACGCATTCAAAAAAATTTCAAGCTTCCAATTGAGAAATTGCTTACCCTTGAAGAAACTCCAATTCTCCTCGAAGACAATGCGAAACTGGAACATACTGTGATATCAAATGATTCCGCGATTTGCGTTTCCTTTGGGAACGTCGAGAAATATAAAATGCCCATCATTGTAAAGGATCCTGAAGGCAAATCTCACAAAATTATGGTCCTACCGAATGAATCCGTTGTAAAAATCAAAAATATCATGGCCGAAATTATAAAAATTCCTCCTGATGAGCAGCTACTTTACTTTGGTAAATTCCACTTGGAAAGCGGCAAGGGACTCGCTGAGTTCGATATAAAAGGTCATGATGAACTGAAGCTTAAAAAAAGGCCAAAAATAAAAATAAAGTTTCCAACCTCAATTGAGGTGCTCGATCTGTATGATAGCGAGACAGTCTTTAATATTAAAGAAAGGATCGATATAGATTACTACGTTCCGACGGACCATCTTATTCTGTCCTACAATGGCAGAGAACTTGATAACAAGGAGATGATTGAAGACCTGAAATTGACTGAAGATTCTGTAATCGAGCTTTCAACGAGAACATTTATTAAGATTACTTTAAAATTGCATGAGTTAATGACAAAAGAAGTTGAAGTAACATTACTGGATACGTTTGCAATCGTCAAAGAACGAGTTGCGAAAGTACTTGGTGTATCGCCTGACGCAATAACACTGAAAACTGGCAAAAGGCACTATCGAGATGACAAAATGGTAGTAGATTACGGAATTGAGGAAGGTGATTACTTTACAGTTATCGTCAGGAAAGAGATTGATGTTGTTGTGACCTATGATGGTAAGAAGTATAATTTCAAAGCAGATTTGAACGCAACAGCTAAAGACCTCAAGTTGAAAATTCAAGAGCGGTTGGGGATTGATCACTCTCAGCAATCGCTTTATATGGAGGGTGACAGACCATTGCAAGTTGGTGTCATTCTCAGTGAATATTATATCAAACCCGGAGAGCAGCTCTTACTGAGGGTGAAAGGCAAGAACATCATAACAGTTATGGTACTCAGTTTGCATAGAAAGGGATTTCATTGTTTCTTTGACCTCGACGATACTTTATACATTCACCACTTTAGAGCTCTTGTTGCAAAGACGCTGAAGGTGCGTAATGATGCGTTTACTTTATACTACAGAAACAATGTTTTTACTGACGGCTTTGATGTTTCACTTTACCAACTCCAGAACGACGACACCATTTTCTTGAAATTCAATGGTCCCGAATTCGAAAGGCGCATCAGGTTATATCTCAGGTTCAGCGATGGTGATGTGAGGCAAGTTGAAGCAGATCTTCTTGAAAGTGTATATCAACTGAAAAGGAAGATTATTGAGGGAGGAGAAACATGGATGCAAGATAATTATATTTTTTCGCATGCTGGACAATTAATAGACGATCATAAATTTAATTTCTATCAGTTAGGCCTCCGTAACGATACAACAATCTACATAATCAAGCCAGTGCACAGAGTTTTATTAAACTTGAAAGTCACTGATGGAAGGAGACTCGAGGTCGATTGTTTAATAACTGACACGATTGAGGAGATCAAAAGAAAAATCCAATACCATCACAAGTTTCCGTTTGAACATCAACGGCTGGTTCGCGGGAATTTCATCCTGGAAGACGATAAAACTCTCCCATTTTATGATCTTGAAGACCGTGACGTGGCGTATTTAATTATGATGAACGAAATATACATAAGGGTACAAATGTTAACAGGACGAATTAGCCACATGAAGGCTGCGCCAAATGAACAAATGGTCAGCTTTAAAGAGGTTCTGGAAAGTGAACATCAAGTTAAGTATGATAACCAGAGGCTAATTTTTGAAGGCAAATGTATCGATGATGCGAAAACCCTCCAACAAGTCAACCTTGGAGACGGTGCTGTTTGTCATTGTGTCGATTTTGGGTTGAGGTTTGGCTTTTGGAAGAATTCAAAAGGACAAATTTACGTAATTCAGACCCTGGAAATCGAGACTCTTGAATACATGCGAGAGAGGATTCATTCTGCTGGGTTGCTTGTGGAGGATATCGGTTCGTGGGATCTCGTCTTCGGAGGACGACTACCAATAACTCCGGAATCTATCCCTGTTGAAGTATTAGTAGTGTACTAGTAAAATCGTTCCGTTGAATGAGGTAGTTGAGAATATAGCAACTCTACACATTTTGTATAAGTCATCTATGAGAAAAAATTGAGAGTTTTGAGCCTTACCCGTTGTGAAGAGGCAATTTTATATTTCGAAGAGGAGGTATAGAAAATCTTGAAATCTTGAAAATACAAGCCAAAACTCAATAAAATAGTAACGGTAGATGAAAAATTCTATTCAACAAACCATGCGTAGGGGAAGCGACAAGAATATTTCTATCTTGATATCATAAAATAACTATTCTAAGACATCGCTTTGTTATAACGGCTAGACTTCTAAACGGGTTTTTCTAATCAAAATCAAAGAGCTAGGGGTTAACATATGAGCACTTCACCTTCAGTCATCATTATAAAATAACGTAATTAGACTAGCTGTGATGTATATCATTCAGTTTTTGTGTTGTATCAGCTATATAGATCGAATGGTATCTCCTTAGCAATACAAAAACTTCAGAAAAGCTTACAAAAAATCAAATGGAAGTGGTCTCCCAACAAAACGGACTAATTGTTTCTAAGTTCTAAAAGGAAAAAAGAGGAAATACTTTTTAATTTGCTTTTATAAATCCAAACTAACAAATCTTTTACATCTCTTCTGAATAAATCTGCCTTGCCTACTTTCATTGAGCGTACATGAATAAGAGCACATTCACTCCGAAAATCCAATCATCATATACAGACTTCACTTTTGTTTCTGAAAATAGCTGCTATGTGGTTTACAAAGCCCTTTCGAAAGCTGATAACAAAGAATACACCATTACAGCTCTCAATATCAACTCCGAATTCGTGAAAAATAAGCCCGATACAGCAGCCACGCTTCTCATCCAAGAGCTAATTCATTTCAGCTCGGTCCATCCTAACTCTGTGCTGCTTGATACCTTTGAAATGGCGAACGGCCAGATCGCTTGGGCCTCTCTTCCATTCACTTCTCTCAAATTTGAGCTCCACAATACAAAGCTCGATACACATTTTGAAGTTAATATTCCTAAAATGCTCGCAGATGTTGCAAGCGAACTCGAGTTTTTGTCACAAAAGATGAAAATTACAAACAGCAGCGCAATTATCGGGTTGGAAAATATCTATCAGTATAAATCAGACGGGTTCCACCTAGGAAACTGGGCTGAAGCGGTCCAGAATAATAAAGAAACAGAAAATCAAAGCAAATCTAAGGCTGAACCACAAAACAAACCTGATCTTTCAAATGAAATTAACGCATTAGGGTTCGCTGCATTAGAAGCTTGCGGAGTTTCCTCTTCTGTCATTGAGCAAATAAAAGCTTTGAGAGAGAGTGATCAAAACTCTTATGTGAAATCTACTGAGCATCTTGTCTCAGAGAAGCTCAACCATTATCCAGAATCCGTAAGGATAATGATATCTAGGATGCTGAGCAGCGATCCGAAACTGCGGCCTACGATAAAAGAAATCCAGAGTTTGAAGAAAGCTGAGCATGACGAAGAGAGGAAAGAAACAGGAGCTACTGTAGGTCGCGTCTCGCTGCAAAGCTTAATAGGTAATTTCTCTTGTGTTGCGCAAGGATCGAGTTAAAATTCTCTTAGATACGCCAAAATTCCTCGCTTGGTGCTCCGCTGGAAGCAACCTTGTCAGTATTCATGAGATAGAGACAGACAATGAGTATGCGAACTTTGAAGGAGCAAGATTGCCTCATAACAAAGATCAAAGTAAAAATTGTTCCAAAAGCATACTAATTCGAGTACCTACTTTTAGATTGGTCTTATTCTCTCGCCAAGGAGATACCTGAAACCGATTTATTGCTTTCCCTCAACCATTCTTACTATAGCGACAGTTTCGAAGTCTTTGATATTTCTCAAAAGCAAGACATTAAGAAAGTGTTCGCTTTCGACGAGGTCGTCGGCGGTAATACTCTCGCAACTTGCTGTTTCTAACTCGTAAACTCTTATCAGACATAAGTACTCGCGATGTATCCTATAACACGACAAGAAATCTACTTGCGTGCACTCCATTGACTGGAAAGACTGCATATCATCTCTTCGAAATCAATCCCAGTAACGCGAAAAGTGGAAAGTCAAGAGTATCTCTGATTCGAAAATCAATCTGGCAATCGCAATTTGAAGCTGGTAATAATCTTATATTCTTTCAGAAGAAGGTTATATTTATTTTGATTTCCGGAACCAGAAAGCAAAATCGAAGGCATTGATATCAACCCCGAAGGGAAAGTTGCAGCTCTAATAGATACCCGGGGTATCTGTATGCTCACAGATATTGACTCTGATAGCTACCTCTTCCACATAAAGCTTCCACTCTATCAAAAGACTCAAGAGCCTGGTATTATTTGGTTTTGACTTTAGTCACAGAGCAAATACTTTCTTCCTTTAGATTATACAGCTCGATGCAAATGGAGTTCAGGCATGATTGAACCTACACTATTCTTAAAGTACGATATGAGCAAAATTAATCTTCTTGATGTCGAAAAGAAGACTTTGACCCTAAAAGAGCCTGTCCAGCTCGAAAAAGACAATCTTTGTAAAATAAGTTCTAGTCGTATATCCTGATTTGTTTCTTTTCTCAAGGGGCGACCTGGATTGATGTTTGTCCAGCTGATTGCAACTTGCTAGCAGTATGTGGCGAATGTGCCAATATAAAGGTGTATGACCGTAGGGTCAGCAAGGTGGTGAAAACGCTTGAGGATGGGCGACCAGCAGGTAAATATTAGGGATTTTCACACAGATCTCAAGGATGCTTTTAGGTTGGATTTATAGTGTACGATGGGATATGACTGGAGAATTGATGTGCTCGGCTTCTGATGATAAAACAGCCAAAGTTATTGATTTCGGGTCAGGAAAGGTTGTCTACTCTCGACACACAAAGGATGGACGTAAATAAATTCTTTTGATC
>ENA-UOTX01001755-UOTX01001755.1-compost-metagenome-genome-assembly--contig:-NODE-1755-length-13741-cov-41.709895_pt1 | contig 13741 bp, 5 predicted proteins | sample MGYA00238143_ERZ746982 | MGnify/ENA primary metagenome ERZ746982 (study PRJEB28758, sample SAMN06268862) | compost metagenome | isolation source: single cell | place: USA: California, Emeryville, Joint... | reverse complement strand
GGTCTCTTGGTTCGGGTCGGTATCCCCGTTGAACCGAAAAAACTGCGGAATCGTTATAAACTTCCCTTCGAGGTTGCGGCTCTTCTTCGCGCTGCTCTCTCGAAGTCATTCGTTTCATCGAGTTTGAAGAACGAAGGTAGTTTTCGGTAGTATGAAGGTCACTATTATCCGACTGCTCAGGGAGATAACGACCATTGCGATTTGTTTCTTCGTCGCGAAAAGGCGAATGAGTGTTAAGCTTTCTCTTTAGAGTCGCGATTTCAGCGTAGAGGTCTTGCTGGTTTTGCAAGCACTTCTTAACGGTCTATATTTGCATAAACAAACTGTGACGTAAAAGAAAATCTTACTTGATCAATGCCTCCAGGTCCTGGAGAGTTGTCACCGCCTCTGCCCAACCTGGACTCTTTAAGCGATCTTTCAATCTGCTCTAAAGCGAAATTGAGGTCCTCGACTTTCTGTTCGACCATCGAGAGTCTCTTATTAACTTCGATCTAACACACCGTTATTGATGCACGATCATCACGTCTAACCTTATGGTCAGCCATTCTCTCCTCCATGGCCCTCATCTTCTCATATACATCTTGCATGTCCTGGATGCCATATCTATTCGCCTGGGATAAGTTTCAGAGGCATGTATTCAAGATGGACTGGTACCCTTCTGGAGGGAGAATCGTTCCCTGGGGTTCTTTCCCTTGATTCTAGTCTTGCGAGTCTCTCTTCAAGCTGGGATAAATTAGGGACGGTAACAAAGAGAGAGTTCTTGCCCTTTGGATATAGCGGTCGTATGATTTCCCTCGTGATTCCGGTTCAGCAGATTCGTTATAATGAGGCTCTTGGCTTCTTCTTGGCCCTGCGGAGCCGCGTGAAGAGCTGTCCATGTCAAATACTATTCAAATATTTTGCTCGTTGAATGAATTTATTTCGATAAGCAATAAATTCAATAAAATCGCAAACTATCATATCTCATGAGGTTATTACTCTTCTTGAAATTATAAACCTGATTTTCATAAGGGAAACTATTAAAAAAAACAAACAACCTTAGACGCTAAAATTTAGAATAAAATATTGTAATTGCTCAGATAAACTATAATAACCGGTCGGGTAGATCTCTTTGCTTTTATATAAACGCAAAAAACAACCAAACATGGAAAGGCTAAAGCGCCAATCACTACTACTTAAACATTTTATGAAAAAATAGCGCTATCATACATTGGTGGCTAATTTAGTTTGTTTAGTAAAGTTTGGCTTGAGTTCATCGTCCTATGAATCGATATAGTTAGGAAAAAAGTCATTCCTTAATTATATTACGCTTGGTCTCGGCCTCTTCAACGAATTCTTCCCAGATCCTTGAGGAGTGTTTTTATCACTAGCAAGCTCCTCGAAGATAGATTTCGTATGCTTTTCCATTGGTGAAGGCTTTTGAACCTAATGATTATTATCATGAACTCCCTTGAATCACTCCTTTAGCTTACCTCGATTCGAGTAGAAGGCGGCTTTTCATAAGAAATTTCCGAGTTTTTAGTAAAAGCGTCTTTAAGTTGATCAATCGTGTCATCAAGCGAATTTCCTTTATTCTTAACTATTTGACCATTGTTGTCTTTTTCGTTCTCCTTTGTATTGCTTTTAATATCTTGATGAATAGGTACGGCGTAGGCAGAAAGTCCTTTTTTGACTTTCGCTCGGGCTTCCAACAGAGGGTTTTGCTCGCCAGACTTCATCACGATGATTTCGCTCTTGGCTTGAGTTCCTTGACGACTATTAGCTGATTCGAATTCTTGATATTTCTTCTTTTGCTGTTCAATGGAAAATATTAAGGAAAAACTATATCGATGATGAGCATACCTCAAGCAGCTCTTCAATCTTCGCAGCTAGCTTAGGAAGGCCTAACTTGTTGCAAAGCACCGCACAAACGGTTAGTCCCTTGACTCCCTTCAAATTGGAGGCAATGATAGCCGCCTTTTCGAAATTGGCTTCTGTCAAGCACTCTCTGAATTTATTGACTAACAATTTATCGATCTCCTCTTCGTTCTTCTTATTCGTTAAAGTGTCGTGGATATTGCTGGTGTAGCTATAGAAGCAATCATTCTTCTCACGGACTACTTGGTATTTCATCCACATATCCGTTCTGAAAGCCTCATGCTGATTCGTAATCTTTTTGAAAAGGATATCGTGGTTTGCGTTATTTTCCTCTTTTGTTATCACAGGCAATTTGACCTTAACGGCCTTTGAAACTGGTTTCGGATTCGTTGAAGGCTCGAGTTGGTCTTTCTCTAGGATAGGACCAATTAACTCATAGTCGTGAACTCCAACCATCCAGAAAGTGCTGGTTTTTGGTTCTGCCTTCGCGTTGAGGAGCGGAGTCCAGTAACTCATGTTTACAAAACCGCGAACGATGCCCAAGCTATCGTATGTCACTAGCATACCATCTATTATTTATCACGTGACTAGTTAGAGGGAAGTATTTCAAATAACGATTACTGTTAGAAAAACCGAACCAAACGAGATTGGAGTGAGCCGAGCAAGGGCAGTCTCCTTCGTATAGCATCTTTACAGTCTCTACATCAAAAATCTTTAATTTTAGGTTCTGGATTCCAAGGATTGGAGGAGATTCGTGATAAACTATAGCTAACAAATTTTCATAGCCTAAGAGTCGAAAAACAAACTTTAGAAGCTGAAAAAGCGAGATGAAAGGCTACCTGCCGCACAAACGAGAGGCTTAGGTTGGCAGATTATATCGGTTTCGGTGCCAGCAAGGTCGAACAGACGAATGAGCTGGTAGTCTGTGAGTACAGCGATCCATTTGTTGCCAATCGCAACTGTTTCTACGTTCTAATGGGATAAAATGTTGGTAAAGTCTCCTTTAGAGGGCAAATTACTTCTCCTTCAGGAAGTCGGTAGTTCCACTCTTTCGGCGCTTCGAAAATCGGATGGAATGGTTTGAACCTCACATGAGAATATTTCCTCTCCTCGGTCTTGAACTCGTCTTCGTAATCATCTTCGCCTTCTTCTTCTACACGACTTGCAAGGACAACTCCTCGTTCGTTTAACGTCGCAATGGTAAAGTTGTAATCGTTGTTCAAATAGAGATTTTTATGGAAGGCCTTGTTCGTGAACTCGACGTCGATCCACGAAAACTCGCCTTCTTCTCTGAACACCACTGACCCAACCAGATTCCAGCAGAGGAACCTCCTCGATTTGCTGAGTACCGTGGAGCTTGGATATAACACCTCCTGAGGATAATAATTGATAATGCGATCCGCTTGACTCTTCACTTTCTTCTCTTTTACAGGGGCTTCGCGTAACTCCTTCGCAGTCGCATCGATAGCGGCATCGCTGAGTGTGAGCTGGCCCATCCCTCTCTCAACGGAATCTTTTCCTCCAACTGCAGTTTGCTTTTCTTGTTCCATTTGCTGGTCCTTTTCCTCTGGTTTCATTTCAGGCTCCATGTCGTCGTCGTCGCCAGCCTTACTCTTCTCTTTTTCCACTTCCAGCTCTTCTTCCAATTCTGCAGCAGCGGCCAGTTCTTCCTCAACCAGAGACTCATCATCGGACTTATTCTCTTCAATAGCGTCTTCTTTCCAGTTCAATTTGCGAGCAGGAGCCTCCTCATCAACGTCGCTGTCTTCCATGCGGACAGTTGGTTTTCTGGCAACGACTTTAGGCTTAGATACTATTGCACCTTCTTGGTCCTCCCAAATTTTGACATAGCCGTCGAAATCCATGAACGCGAATGCCTTGGCAGCCGCTGAGAAGCGACAGGAGGAGATATGCTGAGTGTGATGTAAAAAATGAAGCAAGGTGCGGGTCCTGAAGTCCCACAGCTTGGATGTATTCTCAAGACCATAAGTTAACAAATGTGCGCCGTTGCTCGACCAAGTCACGACCGAAATTTCTTGATCATGTTTGATCTCGGGAATGAAATCGTTTTCCCAAATGTCCTCGGTTTCGGAAATTAAGGTCCTTTTGAGCAATTGCAGCATAGTGTTGCCAGCCAGAGCCAAATATCCTTGAGTAGGATGCCTATTGGTAAATATCAGTTAAATAAAACGAAAGAAAGGAGGGAGGAGTACCAGGCTGATCTGAGTTGTTGAGGCTCGAAGAGCTTGGTGTCCCTGCAGATTTTGTAAGCTTTAAGAAGCGAATTGCTCGATTTCGCTAAGATGAGGTCGACGCTGTAGATATGGAGGACTCCTTCACAGCCAGTCGAGCAGAGCAGCGAGTCTGTTGGATCGAAAAAGACGTTCTTGACGCTGCTTTCATGCCCGGGTCTGACGGTTATACTTTCGTCCTTTAGAACTGAATACAACATGGGATTCGTATCATTAGCACCGCAAGCGAGGAAATCTCCTTTGGAACTAAACGCTAACGAGGTGATTTCCGCCTCGGCTTTAAGAGCGACTAAATTGTCTTTAAGATCTTCATTCCTTACAAGAACAACGTTTCCAGACGCTCCACCTATTCATCGGTTTAGAGACCATGGGAACTTCTAAGATGGTTACCGTAAGCGAGTACAGTTTTGTCAGTGGGATTAAGACAGAGTGCAGCAATCTCCTCGTCGAGACTCAGACTGAAAATTGGTTCCTTGTCTTCTAGGCTTATCTTTTTGAACACCATGTCAATACCGGCTGAATAAATAGTTCTTCAAGTGATTTTAGTGGAAGAAAGGCATGATTTGTGTTACGTGGCATCAGGTCCGAAGTCAAAGTCGCCTCGACCGAAAGAAGCAAAATAGGATGGCAGGTCTACCTCCGACATTTTGAATTTCACAAAAATAAATAACAATAAAATATTTGGCGCGTGAATCAGATCATTAGGATAAATGATTTTCCCTCAAATTCAAATAAACCGCTGTTTATTGCTACAACACTATGAAAAATGCCTCTCAATTATAATTCAATATTTTCGCAGGCAATTCTTTTGAATTTAGGCTCTACAATGTTCGAATTCAATTGCCTTTAGAAAAGTCTAATGTAATGTATTCATTCGGACTAAGTATGCCCTTCTAGAGCAATGCGAAAACAAAAATTCCACACAGCTCTTTCAATACGAGAAATCGTTTCTTCACCTTCTGTAGATACCATTAGGATGCGAGAGGGATGAGGTAATTTCATCGGCAGCTCTGAAAACAGGTCCGAAAGTAAATTATAATAGTATGAGTAATCGTGAGGCTATTAACACCAGTAAGAAATAAAACTCAAGAAAATTTTACCCCTGAAATGCTAAAACGTTTATCAAAACTAGTGGTGTTGCTGGCCATCTTGCTCGCTACCTGTATCAAAGCAACTATCGGAGGTCCATCCGCTCCTCAGAAAATCATCACCACAACAATCGATCCGAGCCAGCCAACGAGTTCTTGGAATAATAGATTCGCATCATTCGCTGACCTGCTCTCAGCCTACTACAATCTCAAATACTCTCAGCCAACTCTCCTACTCATCAAGATCCCAGCCGGAGCAACGGTCAACGTATTACAGACGTCATTCAGCATGGCGCAGAACCTTGAGGCTCAAATCCAAGGAGCTGATCGAAAAACATCTGTGCTAAAGTTCGATTCGACCAGCTATATATTCACCAATAATATGAACTTGACCATTACAAACGTATCAATGACTGCGGAACCGAGGCAATACGATTCTCTTTCAACCGCGACGAAAATGTTTTCGACCGGGAATGCTAGTTTGGCCATCATCGACTCAGACATCGATTTCTCTCGGCTTGGTAGCATGGAGTGCTCCCTTGAACTGAATCCAAACTATAAGATGATGCACGTTGAAAATACCCTCTTGATCCGAGGTGTTAACGCCAGCTTTGGTGGTTTAGTCGCCTTAGTAGAGGAAACAAGCATATTCTTGGATATCGCCATCGAAAATTCCGTGTTTACCTTAACGTCTGTCAGCAATTACTTCGTCTACCTTAACTACAGTAATGATGATATTTCTACAGTGAACAATACAGTGTCAGTTAATAGCACAATCTTCCATGTCTCAAATTCTTGCGGATTGGTCAACGGGACTAATAATGTAGGTCTTTTCTACATTGGGTTTCTCCAGGCAGCTACTCTGGAAAACATAACCCTCTATGTAGAGGATAATTACGCGGTCCATTCGTTTGTTACCTTTGAAAGTATTAAGCAACAGGCTGTCAGAGGTTTTGATGCCAAGCTTTATGGAGAAAACACTTCATTTTACAGAATCATTCAAGGTGCCTTCGTTCAGCCTAGATATTCGAATTGTTCAGAAATCTCAGACGTGACATTCGAAGGAAGGCTACAGCCTCATAATTTGCTTGCGAGTGAGAATAACCCCAGTTTTTTGGTAGAATGTGCTACGAGTTCAATGGCTAATATTATAGTGCGTAATATTCAAGCGAAGAATCTAATCTTGAACAATACTGGGCTGCTCGCCATTCAGCTGACTGGATATAGTCGCCTGTCTGTAGACGATGTTACCGTCTCTCATTCGACTATTTTGTATGAGCTAATTCACATAAGGTATACCGGTGCTTTGAAAACGCAATGCTCGCAGAATACCCCAGTGCCTAATGTACCAGTAAATGGCATCAAAATTCTGAATTCCAATATCACAACCGGAAATGGAACCCTGAAAATAATTGATTTTTATGTGGATTGTTCCCTCCCTAAATTGACGAGGCCGTTCATGAGTACTCTGAATTTAAGTGGCTGGAGATTTATCAACAATACGATCCGTTTTCGAAACACTACCCACTTCGATTCTTACTTCGAAAAATTGACAGTCGTCAGCTCATATGGCTCGTATTTGTTTTTACACGACTTGATAATTGACTCAAACGTCATGTTTGGAGTATACTTTTTCAGAATTGAAGGAACATCGCCAATTATCAGACTTTCTTCTGCTACCATACAAAATAATCGTATGACAAGCTCCGCATTAATTTCGAAAGAATCGAATAAAGCATCGTTCTTATGTTCATTGGAGTACAATCCGAATACGATGAAGATATTGAAAATTCCCAATTTTCGGTTTTTAATGATAGAAAATTCAACGATTCGAGGGTTGAATGCGGCACTCTCGACGATTGCTGGGGGAGATTTTCCGAACGTGTATGTTGTTAACAACTCCTTCGACAACTTCGATATAAATATTTCAACGCTGTTTAATCTGAGATATTCCCCTTGCAAAGAAAGAGCACCTGAGCCCTTCGATTTCACGCAGCTCATGAATTCTTCCCGCTTTTTCGATGGAATTCCCACAGCAGCTCTCACTAAATTTCCTTTAATGGTATTTGCTGGGAATAATTTCACTAATATGAACATATCTCAAGTCAGTGTTTTGAACAACGACGGATTCGATTACTTTAAAATGCTAAATGAATATCACTCAAAAGTATACTTTACGAACAATAGGTTCGAAAATATAAGTGATGACACATCTAATCAATATCGTAACTTATTCAACTTTTGGTGCGGAGGTGAATTCACACTCACAGAAAATGATTTTACGAAAGCATTAGTGCAAGGATACATTTTCTCGTTCAAAAACGATGAATGCGATGCTAGGACAGTCAGTATAGATCCTGGATCGGGCACCTTCGAGTTTAATCGGAACGTTTTTGACGGAGAGGGCCGTGATGCAGGCAGTGCGAGAAACCAAACTGGGATTCTAGAATTCTCAATGGGCAATATTTTAATTTTCAATTTCACGGAAAATTTCATCTCGAATTCTCAGATTCTTAATCGAGGAATTATTCACGTGGTTCTGAGTAGCCTAAAATATAACACACATGTATTTATCGAAGGCAACATGTTTGTTACCAACAGATTCCGAGTCGATGAAACGCTTCAAGGAAATTACTTCACGATCAAAGCCCCTCCTTATGAGGGAGGAGGAGTCCGAGGCATTTATTTCATCAGTAACAGCTTTCTTTTGAGCACAATTGACGGTGATCCGAATTTTCTGGGCAGTATGCTTTCATTAACACCCAGTTTGGTTCACATTGAAGCTCCAGATTTCATAGTCTTTATTAATTACGTAAAGTTCATCAACACAGTCTTTAGTAGCTTTGGATTCCTGGGGATGATTGTAGCCGATACAATCAACATTAAAAATTCCTCAATCATAGGAACAACATTCAATGATAATCCTATTCTAAGGGATATAAGTTCGGAACACAACGCGAAACACGGAATCTTTTTCTGTAGCTCAAAGTACATCTTCATCGACGATAGCACCTTTGAGAGCAATTCTGTGAGCATAGGGTCGTTCTTTTTCTTAGATAACTTCTGGCCAAGTAGCATGGTGGTTAAAGACGAAACCCAGGAAATAACATTTCAAATCTTCAACGTGGTATTCAAAAGGAATTTAATGGAGAAGGGGGCTGTCATTACGTACTCAGGAGGTTCTTTCGGAGTCAATTTGCTTATTGATAAGATAGATGTGGATGCGTCAGGGAAAAGCGTCGGTCAATTTATCCTCATCGATGATCCCAAGGCGATCAGGGTCCGCATAATAAACAGTAGATTTGCTTTTCGGTTCATGCTCTATAGTGGAACAGATGTCAAAAGAACCCATTCAATTTTTTCGTTTAAAAATCTGTACTTTGCTTCATCTAATATGAGCATACCAATCACTGTGGATAACTGCACTTTCCAATTTCGGGTTGCATCATCACTACTCTCCTCAGTCGACCTCTTGCCAAAGTTTCAAATTACCAATTCTGACCAAAATTCATCGAATTCCTTGATAAAGTTTACAAATTGCAATTTTTCCTCAACTTATAGCAAAGGTCAGCAGGATTCAACCGGTCTCCAATTTGAACTTGTTGGCTCGAAATTGCTCATGGAAAACTGTACTTTCACCGATTTAATCTTGGCAACCTACAATATGTTTCATTTGACTAACTCATCACTTACAATCATGAATTCAACCTTTACAAAAAGCTATTTTGGCTCTGCCGGTGGTATTATAAATTCCGCGGGCAGTAACGTTACACTGGAAGGAGTTTCAGCGTCAGAGAATCATTTTGAAATGCCTGCTATCTTTATAGTGGCTCAGAACCTGGCCATAACCACCAAAGTGAATAATTCTAATTTTAGTGCAAATTTCCTAACTGAGAATGCTGCTTTCATACACATTCGGCAAAGGAACGGAGTCGGATCAATCGTTACTGAAGTCCACGAAACATTGTTTGAAAATAATACGCTTGAGGAGAATGCGACATGTATTCTGAATGAAGAAGAGGGCTGCTTAATTGATTCATGTGTTTTTCGTCGAAATGAATTCACGACGGAAAGTCGTGAAGCAAATGGAGCCGCGATTCGCAACTGGGCATTTGGGATAGCAACTGTGAGAAATTGCACCTTTGAAGAGAATGTTGCAACAAAAGGAGGAGCTATTTACTCCTCAGAAGCCATCTCAATTACGGATTCTAGGTTCTCTAACAATTACGCCTTTCTTGCCGGAGGAGCTATTTTCATCGGGGATTGCACGGGAGTAACAGCAACCTCCACTATAATCAATAACACGTATTCGGGAAATACCGCTTTCTACCTTGGGCATGACCATGTTGGGACCCCAAATTACTTGGAATATCAAATTCCCGATGAAACTGCATTGGATGGAATCACACTTCTTCCAGTAAGCAATCAAACAAGAATCCCTATCATTGCTAATTTCACTCCTGGCGCAAATTTCTCGCACACTATCAAGGTCTTCGCTTATGATATTTACGGCAACAGACTGACAGAGGTTGTTTTGCAGGATTCTTTCACTGCAACACTTCAAATGTCAGTTGTCGACAGATCTTTCCTTAATAACGAAACTGTTGACCCCTCTACAACAGCAAACACCCCATACTACTATTCTACCTTAACCTGGACAACTGGTGCGTTGGTGATCAACGGTTCGCATTTAAGACTCACGGCTCCATTTCAACAATTCGTGTTAATCAACATCACGACTAACCTTGCAGGTAAAAGTCTCATACTACTTCTCCTTGCTCAGGCCAACCCCACCTGCAATCAAGGCCAAGTCTTCATGTCCTCTTCAATGATATGTCAAACGTGTAAATCTGGTTGGTATTCTCGTAACTCTTCAGAAACGGCTTGCCTGCCGTGCCCCACGGCAGCCACTTGCTACTCCGAAGGAGGATACGATGTCTCAATTAAGCAAGGATACTGGGCGAACATGAGCAAAGCCGAAATCATCGCCTACAAATGCGAAAACAATGACCGTGCATGTGTGGGAGGAAACAATAGTGAATGCGAGGTCGGCTATACTGGTCTACTTTGCGAAGACTGTGCTTACTTCGGCGTCAATGGGACTGGTCCTTCCTACACTAGATCCGGCCGATTCCAATGCAATAGCTGTCCTTCTAGTACCAAAAACGTTGTAGTATTTGCTCTAGTTCTGTTTTTCACAGTGTTGGGAGAAGTGATTTTCATCTACATTAACATCCATTCCAACGAAAAATACGTGAAGCAGATGGGGAGAAATTCCGATGAAGACGAGGAGAAAAATCCAACTGGTGTTTATTTTAGACTTCTGGCGACGTATATGCAGATTCTTGGTATTATCCAGACGTTCAACTTCCAACTCCCTAGTTTTATCACTTCGCTGTTTTCTGTTGGTAATCCAGCAAACTCAGTATTTTACTCCTCCCAGTGCATAGTAATAGAAATCATGAAGACGTATCAATTGACTGAATGGATGTCTCTGCCGTATTTTTCAACGCTCTTCGTTTTTGGCATCCTCGCTGTGAAACTGCTGTTCTACTCTCTAATCTGGGTAGGCCTACGCTTCTGTTTCCGTTCAAAAATGAAGTATAGATACCTTGTCGTCGCCATCATAAGTATCTTTTTCTTGGAGCAACCTTCCCTCCTCACCGTCCTCTATGGCATTATTTCTTGCAGAAGCATCGACAAGCAGAGTGTACTGGCTCGCTTCCCCAGCTTCGCGTGCTCAACGCCAGAAAATAATCTGTTTTTCTATGCTATTGCGATGCCTCTGCTGGCTTTGATCTCCTTGCTATTGCCTCTAGGCGTGCTTGTAATTTTGATAAGAGGAAGGCATCAAATCCGATCCAGAGCAATATTGCTAAAATACGGAACTCTGATCTCTGAGTACAAGCCAAAGTATTTCTACTGGGCCTTCGTGCTCATGTGGTTCAAATTTGCGTTGATTAGTCTTTCAAACATATTCCCTAACACTACAGAAATGGACTTGAAATTCAAAGCTCTTGGGTTAATCTTCGTTTTTGCATTGTACCTCGTGGCTATTAATAACATCAGACCGTATGTTTCAGACCAGGTATATACCATGGACAAATACTTGAATTATCTGAATATCTCTACCATATTTTTCGCGTATTTGAGTCTAAGCAAAAACGAGGATGGCGATTTCATGAAAGTAATTTATGGAGTCTGCTTCTCAGTGATCGTGACAACAAACATCGCGTTTCTGACCTATAGCAGTAAACTGATCTACCAAGCGAATGTTAAACATGCGAAGAAGGTGTTGAATAGGGTAACGACTTATATAAAGAAAAAGGCACGTCGATCGAAAGAATCGGAAGTAGGAAGCTCTTTTGGTTCAACTATTAATGAGGGACTGATAAATTCCTTCGTTGAGGAATCACCGTCCAGTTCTATAATTTTGAGTGAGGAACAGAGCATGTCTGATAATATCAGTTTGCAAAATATACAGACGGGCGCGGGAACCGGATATGATAAGGAAGTCAGAGAGCAGCTTTAGTTTAGAAAAATGTCTTTGATTTTTTGTGAAATTCTATGGCTTTCAAAATTCAGCAATTTGTGAGTAAACAAACGATAAGCAAGTTGGTTTTATTTGAGAAACCTCGATATGTTGATTATGTTATAGACCGATTATCTTTAAGAAATTAAAAACAATATCTTCGAACCAATTAAGAGTCTCTCTGGGTATCTTTTGTGATCCTCTAGGAGGATGGCTAACCCGAGGGTAAAGATGGAATATTTAAGATTGTGGATTCCTGATTTAAACATTTTTTAAACTCGAGAATACTTAAAGCCTTGACGACGTCCTGGTGGCGCAATGGTAGCGCATCAGACTTCTAATCTGAGGGTTGTGGGTTCGAGTCCCACCTAGGATGTTATTTTTTGTTTTTGCATCCTTTCAATTATCTCGTGACGAGGTAAACGCTTATTAATTTGTCAAAAGAAAAAACCCAAGTTAATTTTCATTGACCTCTACTCAAAATTGAATGAAAAGTCGCGTTTAGTTTTTGGTCTTAACACTTGAAAAACAATTTATTTGCAAGGGGACATTCTTATTTATCTACCTCAAGGCAAATAATAACTTTTGCAAAATTACAATCAATAAATCTTTCACCATCTCGGATTCAAGGGACTGAATAATCAAGATACACAGAATAGTCCTACGCTACTAAACAGCAAATTCATAAATTTTCAAACTAGAGATCAAAAAGTAACTGAACCAGTATCTCCTTTTTTCACTTTCTTCCTTATCCTATCTAAATCTTCAGGATCAACCATAACTTGACTCAGATGATTCAGATTATTATTAAAGAAAGGATTTGCCCCTCCATACTGAGACGGCATGAATGCATTCTCTTGCATAAAAGGATTGTTATGCGAAGTCTCAGGCTCCGGTATCATCTCATGGGTTTCTTTTTCAGGTTGAGCCGCATTTATTCTACCGATCATATTCCCATACAACTCCGAACTGATTTGTTGTAAACCCCAGATATTTCTTATCGATCCACTCTTCCGCTTCTCTGGAACGATCTCCGATTGATTTAAACTTTTTTCTGATAGTGCCTCAGGGGTTTCAGTGGTAATTTTCGTATCAAATGACTTGGATTTTCTTTTTTCTTTAGGCTCTGCAATTTTCTTCTTCTGTCCATCCTTAGGCAGATTTTCCTTCAATTGACCTGATTTCCTCTTTTGAAGCCCCTTCGAAAGTTCAATAAGACGCGCACCTTCAGCTTCAAAGTCGATTCGCTGGAACTTTTTGTTTTTCATTTTCCTAATCAGATTTTTCAAATTTTCTTTCTTCGAATCTTTCTCCTGAGCTCCTTCGGTTTCGATGGGATTCGGTCGACCATGAGCTTGAATTGCTTCGATGATTTGAGCTTTCATCTTTTGAATCGAGAAAAATTGTTGAATAAGTTTCTGATGCTCTTCAGTTTTTAATGGATGATCGAATAGATCGAGAAAGCTTTGGTTAAACTGAGAAACGCTGATCTTGCCTGGGTCGCCCTCAGTGCCTTCAAGCTTCTTCATGAATCTGAGTAAATTAAACTCTGCGTTTGCGAGTAAATTTTGAAGGGCATTGATCTCACGAGAGAATTCGAATTTGCTATCTTGAAGCTCCTTGATGATTGAATTAAGCTCTTCTTTGGTTTTTAGTTTTCTCTTTACAAAATCAGTCACTTTTGTGCGTAAGTCTTTGAGATTTTTGCTGATTTGATTGAAATCAATCGTCGCATTTTGAGAGGGCAGGCTGAGTGTTATAGACGAAAGCGTTTTGTTTATCTTGTTTTTGAATGTTGCTGCTTCTTCGAGGTAAGCACGATTCACTAAATCGTATTTTTTAAACAACTTCTCTCCTTGATAAACAAGCTCATTGAGCTCTTTGTACTGATAACATTCAGCATCCATTCCGCTTTGAGTTGCTTCCTTCAAAACGAGAGATAACTCTTCAAGGCTAGGTTTGGGATCCATTTGATTAAGAGCTGAAGACATCCTATTGAGAACCTCTGAATG
>ENA-UOTX01001754-UOTX01001754.1-compost-metagenome-genome-assembly--contig:-NODE-1754-length-13745-cov-20.353014_pt1 | contig 13745 bp, 7 predicted proteins | sample MGYA00238143_ERZ746982 | MGnify/ENA primary metagenome ERZ746982 (study PRJEB28758, sample SAMN06268862) | compost metagenome | isolation source: single cell | place: USA: California, Emeryville, Joint... | reverse complement strand
CAACAGAGCTCGGCGGAGTATAAACTGTCTCTCATCGTTGTTTGTGCGCTTATAAGTGGGATAGTGTCTGTGTTTGTGTTCCTGGTGGTTCGAGATATTTGCTTTAGAACCGAGGTCAGTGAATGGATTATACTCCCTTATGATCCAACTCAATTCCCTCAGGAAATTGAAAATTCTCCCTCGAATGTGGAGGATAACAGTGAGGGTTCTAGAGACCGCGGCGATATACTGGAATCTGGGTTGGATAGTATGTCCGCGCAAGAGCAAACCCATGCTGAAGCTAGAATACAGCAAATTTCAGGCAGTTCGATGTCTGGAGGGGATGTTAAATTGCATCAGGCTGCCCCGAGTAATACCTCTTTTCTCGATCAAATGGATGCATCTCTCGAAGTTTCCCAATGCAAAGATTTAAATATTTCTAATATGTCTGAAGGAGTGCCATTAAAGATCGTTTCGAGGTTGAAAAACCGCGTATTGCCCGTGCAGAATCACCCTTATTCAGCTTCAAAGAGCCAGGTCCTAGAAATTGGATCGAATAAGCTGGATAATCTGACCAATAATGCCATGGCTCCTGAAAAACAGCAATTTACCTTTAACCAGTCAGGAGATAGTCAAACCGATCCAACTATTTTAGTAAAATCAGCAACTTATTCAAGTTTTTCGAAAAGCAATGCATTGCCAAAAGCGCATTCTTTTCGCCCGTCAACTGCTCAAAGTCAACGAACCGAACCAATTTTGTTATTAACGAAAATACCCAAAGAGTTTCTTACTACTGACAGTCAACAAAATAAGATTGAAGTAGTCGTTAATGCCACAAATCCAAAATGTTTTAATAGCGAGGACCGATGAAGCCAAAGATGAGTCCACTTGTTAATAATAAAAACTTACTGCTAATAATATATTCAAACGAAGCAGCCAATTAAATCCTCTTCAAAATCTCAAGGCGAATGTGATACTATTACAACTCACGAATTTTAAATTACTAGGCTCTCTCATTGAGAGTATTAACTTTGAGTCTGTATTGCTTGACTCCGGATTCTTTTGTAGTATTTATTCTATTCATATACGTTTATTTTTTAATATTATCATACTCAAGTACGTTAGAGCCGTCTGGATTCGCAGAGAAACAAAAAAAAATAACCACTGATAAGACAGTTGCAAATAACTCCAATCTTAAAGACTTTCCTTAATTAAACCATTGGATATCGAATTCGACCACCCTATCAAGTCTAAGCCCACAATTGTAATTCACATCGTACGCAATTTGCTGGCATGCAATAAATTAGTATCAAAGAAAAATAAAAATTCACGATTACTTCATTTTAATCGCCATGGGCAACGCTTGCACTTGCTTCAACTCAAACCAAAATAATAAGCCTCAATCAAAATTGATTCAGGAACTACTGAAGAAACCCTCTCTCGAAGTAAAAACCAACGGAGAATTACCTCAAATTTATACGTATGAATCCCCACGATTGCCATCAAATCGAGTACAGCACCTCAACAAATCATATACAGACGCAGTGCACTATTCAAACACACACGGAGACATTGACAGAAAAGAATCTCATGGCAGCGTTCATCCAACAGAATACATGTCCTTTGATACTTCTCAAATGAATATCCTTCGAAGAAGCGATGTGAGGAAACTATCACAGAGACTTTCAGCAGCTAGCAGCTTCTCTCGAATGAAGAGTTTCTCAGAGAAAAATGACAATCCGGACTCTAATTCGCGCAGAAGATCGATGTCTCAAGTAATAAGGCAAAACATAATGCAAATAACAATGGAATTTAGGATAGTTTATACTTTTCGGTCGACGATTTCGCAAAAGACTCAAGAAACTCGTTCAGATTTTCAGAATATCACCCCAGACCATCGCAATCAGGTACTTTTTTCAATATTTTTTGATTTCTCATGGGATGAACTTGCAGAAATTGACGATCAGCTCGGGTTTTCGCATATGAATTTAAGGGACGTGCTGACATCGAAGGACCCGAAAGTGAAATATGCGAAAAAAACGACACAGGGAGCAATTATCGGTCTGAAATCAGCCGAGGTCGGAGAAAACGGCTCCGAAAGGGCAGAAAAGACCGCTAGCCAGGATGATTTAGAAACCGTGAAAATCGAAAGGGGATATCACCGATCGAAAAGCTACATTGGCCATGACCTTGACTCTGTAAAGTTGAATCTAGCAAAGAACGGAATTGGCCAGAAAGACAGCATTGAGGTACTCGATAGAGACTCCTCAGGTCCAACTGAGCTCATGCGACGCTCTTCCTTCCCAGCCAAAGAAATTTCTCATAAAACGCATTCGAAACCCAACCCCGATAGACCTGCTTTGTCAATAATCCCTGTCCCAGAGAACCGCGCTAAGAAAGTTATTGTTGAGCCGCTTTCTCCAGTAATTTACCAGAATATCTCCTTAAAAGAAGAGAACAAAGGAGAAAAAGACGAAGAAGAAGGTAACTCTAGCGTCCGAGACACCGCCGAAACACACGATGAGGAGCACCAATTCATTGGAGTCAGTAAAGAAGACATGGAATTCATCAAACGAGGGCAGGAGGTCTTATCGCTGGTCCTCCGCATCCTCAGAGTCCCAGATTATTCTAATTTCGAGCGGCTGTATAAAGCAAAGAACGAGGCGCATCAGCTGACCATCTATTATGACAGCATCCAGAAACCTAACGGAGAAACCGTGATAAAGGTGCTATGGACGTGGGTGGCGCCGTGTAGTGCGGATAAGTACATCCAGTTTATTTCAGATTTCGAGCAGCAGTGGAAAGTGGACGAGAGTAAAGAGAACGCTGAAGAAATCGAGGAGATTTATGCGTCGGAAACCGAGAGCTTTGTGATAAACTATGTAGCTTATAATAAAGTTCTTATTTCCAAGCCAAGAGACGTCGTATTTCTCAAGCATTTGAGAAAACTCGGGCCAGGTGAATGGGCTAAGGCCACTGTGTCAGTAAAGCATGAGGATTATCCGGAGTTTAAAGGGCGTTTGCGAAGTGAGATTCTGTGTGCTGGAAGCTTGGTCAGCGAGAACGTATCAGGCGAATCGTGTGTTGTTAAAAACTATTCTGAAACAGATTTTAAGGCGAATATACCATCGTTCATGGCGAAAACTTTCATTAAATCGAATTTGAAGAGTTACGTGGAACGGTGTATAGTGGCTCTTAAGAACTACAATTAAAATAGGGGACAATTTTTCATACTTTATGAGAAGGAAAATGGTTCCTTTCTCACGGTTTTTCTTTATGCTAACATAAACTGATTTTTATTTTTGATTGTTGTTATTTAATACATTTTATAAGTGAGGTAGTGAGCTGCATTATAGTTTCTTCGATTTTAACAAAACTTTCCCTATTTAAATGATTGTGTTGAGAAGTTTAGAATTAGCCGATTGAGAGGGCCTTTTTAAAAAAAACATGATTGAGGTTTTTATAATATAAATATTTGATAGAACTAAAATAGATGAAATGCTGACTTTAATATAAAAGGAAAGAGTTCTCTCCTGTCATCAAAGTAATAACACGATTAGTCCAACGTGAGCTAGGATGACGGGGTTGATATGGACTCTTTATGTCGGCAGCTTCAATAATGAAAGACAGATTAAGGCGCAGTATTTTGAGTAGATGGTATCAAAATAAATAGTTTCTTAGCTTGTAAATCGTAATGGTTAAGTTTCTGGTTTAAATGATCAAATTGATAATTTTCAATTCAAAAATGATTAATTTATAACTTAGAAATTGAAAATTCATATTTGAAAGCAAGAAAAAATAATTTAATCCAAACTATAAGATAGTAGTTTGACACTGTTTGAATAAGTGAGAAGAGAATTTTGAATCACAAAATACTGCTAATGGTCTTTTTGGCACTTCCAATATAGCCAGAGGCATATCATTGCATTACTAGTTAATTCCTTTTCTATTCGTCAGTTATAGTAAATTTTGTATGAAGGCTCTCAATCTGAGATAAAATAAATTCTAGTTCACAATAGTGTTTTTCTATTCTACTTGAGAGAGAGAGAAGGGAAAAAATACGTAGAGTTTCCTCATACCATTTAGAAAAGATGTAAAATTCTCTGTCAGTTGCATAGTGCTCTCTCTCTCCGCTAATATAAAGACAAAAGTTTTTGTATCGAAGGCATCACTTGAAAGAATGGATTACTAATGAACAAACTAGACCAAAAAACAATTTCAATTTTGTATCCTTGATGAATAAATCAAAATCACCAACCATATAAACTCGATATATCTTATAAAACTTTTTACTAGTCAAGAAAACAACGACCAGCATTAACCCACTGTAATCAATAAACCAGCAACGTCTTAATGTTCCATTATGTTAAAGAAAACTCGAGATAAATACGCATCATCTTACAGAAATATTAGTTATATAGATGCAATAACCGTAGATTTCTTATTTTAGAACTCAAAAATGACACACTCACTACGCGGTTGAAATTCTATCAATCGCTCTGTCCAGAGAATCCACCAGATACTGTCTCGTTTTTCCCTTCAGGAAATTATTAAACCGATCTTGAAGTCTGATATAAGTCTTTTCAATCAGATTCTCCTTGAGCAATTTTCTCAAATGCGGATCAAACAACTTTGTGTTTGTTAAATGAGGTCTCGAGAGGAAATCGTCTCTGTTAGCTTTCTTTTCTCCACTAAAATACCATAAATTCAATGTTAAATGCCTTACACTTACTTGGCTCCAGTGTTATATCCATAATTATCATAGTCACGATAATTCTCCTTCCCGCTGTGGTAGTCGCCATCCTCTTCATCCATATGCTCTTCTTCGATGATTTTATTCTCGCTTTGGTAAACGGTTGCAGGAGCATCCTTGTCCTTTTTCGCAGCTTCTTCAGGGAAATCGGTTGCTCCGATGACAGTCTCTTCCTAACCAAGGGAATTTATCACTCATTGAGCTATAGCCAGTCTTTAATTACCTTGTGATTTTTTAGGATGATTTTTTCCTCCTTAAGCATGCTTTCCTTAAGGAGCTGCTCCTTTCTCTGCTCGATCATCTTGTTAACCGATGAAGGAGCAAGTTCCTGATCCTTAGCGACACAGATATCTTGCGCGGACATCCTCTTCGTCAGCACTTTCACTCTAAGCTCATAGTTCTTCTCGTGAGCAAGAAACTGCAGCAAAATTCTGATTTTTGGCAGGTAGCGCTTGACATCCGATTTGAAGTAAGCGTAGATCGTTGCCTCAACCTCACGAGCCACGTTCAAGGCTTGTTCATAGCCTTTCGCGTCGCTCAAGGCCAGAATCTTTTTCTCTTCATTCAACGCGTTCTTCAGGTTCTCAGCGATAGCAGAGTTCGCTCGGAGCTCTTCGTAGCCATAGAGCTGCGAAAGGTTTTGAATAAATGGCATGAAGGTCTCAAATAATTTACCAAGTATTTATAAAGGTTTTCCCTTGTCTTTTGTCGTGTTTTCTCAGTATCAGTCATGTTTTTCTAATTGTCATCCAGCGTCAGTCACAGCCGTAAGAAGTAGTTTTACCGTGGAATTACTTCGAGAGAATTCATCAATTTTCTTCAGGATTTTTTCCTCTTTCGCCTCGTTGATGTTCGGAAAGATTCTGCGCTTCTTTGGATCGCTCTTATTTCGATTGATTTCGGGAGCGTTTTGAGAAAGCTTTTTCGAGATCGATAATGGCGCCATTTTGAGTCCGTCATTCTTCATCGAGTTTTTCAACTCCTCATACATGTTTCTCCCGGATCCAGTAAGCTACATGGGAAAGCTCAATAGGTAACAGCTCATAAAACGAGTATTTTACTGGGATAGAGTTTTCAACATCTAATTTCACTCTCTTATAAGGATCGCCGCCCTCTATTGACATTTAACTGAGGTATTAGTACTAATTTTTACCTTCAAAAGTAAGTTGCGATTGACAGGCCAAACAATTGTTGTTATCCAATGTAATGCAGGTGTAGTGGTAGAGTTTCTCGCAGTTCGGGCCGTTGCATTCAATAATCTCATCATCAGGGTTGATAAACTACACAACAGATCCGATCAGGATAACGGGTTAATTTTTCAGGCTTACTCGTCCACAAAAGCATTCAGGTTCGAGGTCAGGGACAAATTTATGAGTCATAGGGTCATAGGCTTGTCTAAGTAAACATTTAGATTCAAAGACCGCAAAATACTATTATATCACCTGAAGAAGTAGACTCTGTCGCTGAACTTCTCTTCACTAGAGCATTTAAGGTAGCGCTTGAGTTTGTACACCTCGCATTTGGAGATGATATTCTCAAGGCTCTCTTTTTCCACGTCGCTTGTCTTGAAGAGCTCTTTAGTTGAGTGGTGTAACAGGCGACCAACTGTTTATCATGTAAGATTCGGATAGCACTGTGGTTTTTGATTTACCGTTTGTGTCTTCAGGTCTGTAGTAGATAGCATATGAAAAGCTTCCGTCATTCAACTGTGTTTGAGAAAATTCGTTCGATCAAGTAATTTCAGTGTCTTTAGCTTACCTCTTCGATCTTTCCGATTTCTGTTCTGCCGTTCTGCTGGTTGTCAACGAGCACGAAGTCTCCTATCTAGAAAAGGTCGGATCAAGTTAGACTTGTTCAAATTGAGGAAAAGGAAAGGGAAAAAACAGCCTTCATTAGAGGGCGGGAAAATTTGCTATTTAAATCTAGTCGACAAATGTTTAACACGCAAAGCTAAGGGAGCCAGTCCTAATGGTCAAGCGAACACAAAGACACAACATAGACAGTCTATCATTTAGTGCTAATGATTTGGAGAGGGAGGACCTTCCGCATCATTATTGGTTCAGGCAAAAATTATGCGAAAAGAGGGAAAGCAGACAAGATTCAGGCGAAAACTCAAGGGATTTGTAGAAGAAATGGATGGGTTACTTTGTATTGGTTCATCTTGTAATACTTGGTTGCTGGGTTGAGGGGGAGGAAGAACGATAGTCTGAAATTTTCGCTTATTTTTCAGATAAATTTGGAGATTGATTTATTTTTTGAAATTTGAGTCCTTAAATATCCTTCCCTCCTAAATTGTTTTGACACGCCAACTGTATCCGAATAATCTCCCGTGACCAAAAGAAAAATCTCTGTAGGCTAATGATCAGCAGGAAATGATAAAAGCTTAATAATGAGAATAGGTATTGATGTTTTACGCTTGTTCTTTAGTAACAATTTGTTAGCCAATCTCAGTAATTTTCTGATATTTCTTTGTTCATTTTTCTTATTGAGCATGCGCTCTCTTATCATTAATTTCACCAAACTACGTTAGAAAGAGAGCCAAAATTAACTGCGATAGAGCTTATCACTAAGGATTTTTAAAAAGAATCCCTGATAAATATCTATTGTCTTTGAAAAGATGTCATTTCTTCTCACGATTATAATTAAATTTAAAACTCATCCCACTTTCGAAGGACCGTGGTAGCATTTTTGAGAGACAAATAAACCTTGCATTCTTTTGACAAGATAGGCGTTTCAATTAGCTTGTTAGCTTCAATGTAACTTTAAGGTAATCGGAGCTTTTATTTAGAAATAGAGAAAAAATTCCTTTTAAGATAACGGTCCTCTTTTCGTTGCTCCGACAGTCTCACTTCTAACACCTTCAAAAGCACATTCTATACACTATATTATTATTGAGAGTCACTAATGGGTAACTCAATTATATTCCCTGCTCCAAAGGAGAAGAAAGTTCCTTTATGGATGGAAAGTCATTTATATTTTTGCCCCAAACCCCTCCGCAACGAGGATTCAGAGCCGGAATTGAATAAGAGTTTCCTAGGTTTTTGCTGCGGCGATAAAAAACCCAATAAGAAAATACCATTCCTCTACTTTAGAGAAGATACTGAAGTAAAGAAAAAACAATATCTCATCATTTATTTCCATGGAAACTCCGAACTCCTCAGCCACTCATACAAGGCTCTTGAGCGCTACCACGCAATATTAAGAGTAACATTTCTCAGCCTAGCGCATTTCCTAATTTTCTCAATCTAGATCTCAATAGTCTCAGCTGAATACCCTGGCTATGGCATCTACAGCGATGGAACTCCTAGTGAAGAGAATGTCCTTGAAGACGCCGAAGTGATCATTAGACACTGCATGAACACTTATAATTATAAAGAGGAGAACATCATTCTCATGGGGAGATCTCTGGGAACAGGCGTCGCAGCTCAGCTGGGGATAAAGTTCCCTAACTTAAGAGGAATTGTGATGATCTCGCCCTATTTATCTATAAGAGACGTAGCGAAGAACATGGCTGGCAGCTTCATGTCAAAATTCGTCCCAGATATATTCAGGACAAGAGACATAATCGAGGACCTCAAGCCTCCGCTGCTTTTCCTCCATGGGTTACGAGACCGTTTGATTCCCTGCACAAACTCTTCTTACCTCTACGATCATTGCAATTCCGCTAAGATGCTCAATATCAGCCCTTCAATGGATCATAATAAAGTCGATTTTAGACTCGATATTTACCTGCCAATTCTCAAATTTTTCTTTGAAAAACTCGATATGACCGAGTTCCAAGAAGACTACGCCGGCGAAGAAGTTGACAGAGTGTCCGCTTTGGGCAGTCTGGAAAAGAGCCCTCATCGCCGCGAAACGAGCCGCTTTGGTACTAACTCGAACTATAACAACTCAGAATCAACTGAAATTACGGAAACTAGGCTAATCATAAGCTAAGGAATTAACAATTTCAATTTTTTTTCTCATTGTCGTAAATATTAAGAAGTTATCTTTCTTGTCGAATCAATGTCTAATTGATTGCAATTAAGGAAAGATTTATTTTATGCTTCATGATAGTACCCTTCAAAGCTACAAAATTTCATGGATATCTCCCTAATTTCTATTGTTTGAGCCTATAGCCCTTATGAAATAAGGTCTATTATAATGTTGATGATGATAATGATGATGATAAGGAGGTGATGCTCTCTCGTACAATTGCTATCTTAGGACAGCACGCTTATGGAGCTATCTATAGAGGTGTTGTTATGAAAAGCCAAGAGGCTGTGGGCTAAGAGAGGATATTTTGTGGCAGAGAGTTTTTTGTTTTGGCAAGTGGCATATGAATTCAGCAATATTCAAAAGAAGCATACTAACACTAAAAAATAACTGGCAGTGTGCCATCTTCTAAAAAATGCGGGGTCCTGCGCTCGGTCCTGTGCTCTGCCCTCATCGACACGAAGCGTAGGTCTTTATTTGAAAATTACTTAGATTTCGCTCTCATCTTTCTTCTCTTCTTTTTTAGTCTGATGGGATGGGAAGGAGATTAGGAATTCGTCAGAGAAATGAAGGATGCTTACCTGCGCATTCTCTTTTTAAGCCACTTCGCTCTCATTTTCCTTTTATCAAATAAATCTTACTTTGGATTTATTAAATCTGCCTATTCAGGATTCAAATTTTGATGCGGCTTTATATGTGTCAAGAAGTTATATATAGGACCACATTCTTTTTATGCCTTTCATATTGGATAATCTGCAACGGGTAACCGAACTAACTCATGAGTTAGCTTCAACCCCACTGAAAGAGGCTCATGGCTGGTTAAAGACAGAAATTTGCTAATGTGGAAGATAATGATATAAATTTTCGCCACTTTGATGTCTAACCGCTGCAGTTCTATCATCAATGCTTATCGCATCTGTCTGAGCGCTTCATGCAAGATCCTTTTCAACGAAAATCCTATGTTTTGTCGAGAGAAGGGGCTTAGACCATAGCGATGAGACGAAATCGTAAAATTTTTTATGTGCCCACGTTGTACTACAAAATGCGTTGTGAAGCAAATGCTTGAATTAAAGTCTTCTCAAGGTTAGATATTCAAAAGATTGCCTTAGGTTTAGATAATGGGGTTTTTACTATGTAATGAATTTGTAACAATTATTTTCAACTACCTCACGTAATGCAATGACTTTCTCAATGTCAATGCTGAGTTTGGTTGTTACCCAAAGCAATTATAGAAATTAAATATTTCAAATATCAAGATGCTTGTTGGCTTTCTTGATCAACGATTTCTTGGCGTATTTTCCGATCGTATCGATTTCAGTTTGGTCGAACGGCGTGCCATCTGGGTGGAAGACGTCGTGGAACCAAACCTTTGGCTCTGAAGCGCCTTGAGGTGAGCCCCATGGGAAGATAGTGTTGGTTTTTCCCTTAACTAATCCCCAATTGATGCATCCGACATTTTGCTCGTAGAAGATAGGAACGTGGGTCTGGAAGGTGCTTCCAATAGTTCTTGCCATATATTCGGTACAGATTGCTGGTCTTCCGTAACCGAGGAATCTCTTGATGATATTCGAGGTGTCTTGTGGACTAATCGTTAATAAAACGAGTTAATCATTTTGAATTAAGCGAGTGTAAATTACTTGGCGTAAACGTGGAAAGTGATGATATCAGATTGGCTGGTTTGAAGATCGTTAAGCTGGTCAAAATTTGCACCCCAGTTCCATGGTCCCGAGGTGATTGGTTGAGATGGGTTGGCATCTCTGGCCCATTGGAATACGTTGGTGAGGAGAGGAATAGTGCTAGAAACGTGTCCTGAGTTTCCAGGTTCATTGTAGATATCCCAAACAACGACTCTGTTGTCATTAGCAAAGGAGCCTATAATATTTTATTAATACCAATTGAAAAATGCTATTTTCTTACTGATAACGTCCTTGACGTAAGCCTCGAAGACAGGGAAGAGCTCAGTGTTCGTGACTTCTGCTGCTCCTGGGGCCTGGACCCATTGAGAGTTGTGAACTCCTGGAATTGGTGCAGGTTGTGGTCCGAGTTTGCCTTCAGGATTCCAGCAATCATCGAAAAGGACAAACATAACGCCGATTTTGTGGTTGGCAGCGATTGATAAGAAGTTGTTCAATCGGTCCTTGAAGCCAGTTGGATCTTGTTGCCAGACAAGGTGGTGTAAGAACACTCTGATGATGTTAAAGCCGATGTTCTGGGCCCAGCCGAGTTCTCTGTCGATGGTTGTTGGGTCGTAGGATTCAGCTTGCCACATTTCTAGAGTGTTGACGGCGGTGCTTGGAATGAAGTTGCATCCGATGAGCCAATTGTTGTTTTGGTACCAGGTTTTGGCCTGGTCGACAGTCCATTGTGGACGAGAGAGGACTGGACTGACGAAGAGGAAGCAGGCGATGAAAAAGCTCAAGCAGAGAGTTTTCATAGGTTCCAGGTTTTATTTTTCAATATATTTAACCAGAATATTCAAAGATCTCAAAGAAACTGCATTCATCCTGATCCAATTTTAATTTCGAAGATAACCGGAAAAAGGGAGTCGGACCAATTGGAGTGAGGATTCAGCAGATAAGCAGGCTGTTTCTGAACTCGCATAGTCGAAACTCTGCTTGATATTCCTCTAGTAATAATTTTCTTATCTCTGATGTAGTTCATGGCTAAAATCTCGTTGAAAACTCTCAAGTTGAATGAGAATAATATATATAGAGTTTTTTATGTCAATCCTGATCGTTGAAAATTTTTGTTAATGCCTCTTTTTCTCTATATAGATCTACGTATTGTAGATGTCCAACAAATAATTGGTCATCGCGACAAAGTTCATTTCGTGACATAGCAGTTAAGATCCAAATGCTAATTTACAATCAAGAACTCTAAAATCATTGATTCTGTAACCATGACATGAAGAGTCAGATGAAATTAAATGAAAGCCTTTATTCAACTGAAATTTACAAATAGACTCAATCTGCAAAACTCAGCACCTCACACCTCAAGTTTAAGACGTCTAAGCCTTTTCATTGGCTTGATATGGCTTAGAGTAGCATCTGGTTTCGGCACTATAAGGGAATTGAAACCCTTTGTGGATTCTTTTGGAAGCCATACATATTGGAGCATTCGCTTTTTCTTTCTGTTTCTCTTGCTCTTTTTCACGTTTTTTTCGCTCTTCCTCGAGCATCCTATCTACTGTTTCATAAAGGGCCTCGTCACATTCCTCATGATAGTCTTGACCACAATAATTACATTTTGATATATTACTGAGCATCTTATCTGCTATTGCATCAAGGGCCTCGTCACAATCCCAGAGATCCTCATGAGTTTGATTACCATAATAAGTACATTTTGCTCTTCCTGCCAGATGCCCATCTCTTCCATAACTGAAGCCTTTATTGAGTGAATGGCTATTATTCGAGTAACTTGGCATCTTCTAAATTCTCAATGAAATGGAAAGTTATTCTCTCAAGTTGGGAAAATGCGAACTTAAGAGACGACGACGACGAATTTCTAGGCCTTAGTCTCAACTTACAAGCAATTTGAGATAAAATTTATAGCTTTATCTGCTTCGTAAGTATCCTCAGAGTCGGATTACGTTTCTAATCACTCATGGTTACTACAAGTTGAGTCCCGACATGTCAAACGTTTTGTAACTTTACCTAATAAATGCGATCTTTTTTTTTTTTGAAATTTCAGAGGTTCATACCGATAAAGTAGCGTTCATCGGAAAACAGAGCGCCAAATAAAATATAAAAAAGAGTGCTAATCATCAGCTAGTATTTCATGCATGCAAAAAGAAGCCATCTCAGACTTCGTAGACTCTAATACCATTAACAACTTCTGAGGAGCAGCTTTCAAACTGAAGACAAACTAACAATTTACAGTCTCCGAAAGAATTTTATGTATTTTTCTTTCTAAATTGAATAAATCTGACATTATAATAGGGCTCACTTCAGAGATATTTCAGAGATAGCAATTTTCGTGCTTTTATTCTGAGAAACTGCGGAATTAATAGTTGTATAATGGTCTTATCTTAAAGACAAAGCAGATTCTGTCTTATGATTAAGAAAGGGATCACAAAAGATGATATACCAATTCAATTATTCTTCTTTCAAAGGGGATGTGGTATCATGATTTGCAAAGGTTCAGTTCTCTGACTAGATGATGCAGGCAAAGCCTAAATCCTAATTTTGAGGTTATGAATTAATAGTTATTAACTCTGTTGCTATGAATCAAACAAATTAATGCACAAGATGTTTATTATAATGAGAGTATAAAGATGTGTTCCAACATTCAATTTAACGTCGTAAACTAAAATTTTGAAGATGGAATTCTCTATCAGCAGACAGATGAAAACGATATATTTCAGCGTTCTAACACAACTTTTGTAATGGAAATTTTATCAAGCCCTCATCTTCTAAGCAAACAATTAGAAAACGTAGTGAAACTTTAATTTCACGCATCTTTGAGAAATAAAGAGTTATGATCTTAAAGGCATCGTAATAATAAAATGAGAAAATATTTCATGATAATAAGCCACTTCAAGATTATGAAAGGTTATAGAAACTTAAGGTTGGTTCTTTCCTACATATTGTTCATTGCATTTCTGAGATTATTAAGAAAGATGACAATATTAGGGTGTTTCTTTCCATAATGCTTTTCGTTGATTTCTAGAGCTCGTGTTAATAAAACTTTCTTCTTCTCATGATTGCCCAAATCTCCCCATGCATTTCCGAGATTATTAAGAATGATGGCAATTTGAGGGTGGTCTTTTCCATCAAGCTTTTTGTTGAGTTCTAGTGCCCGAGTCAATAAATCTTTCTTCTTCTCGTGATTTCCCAAATCTCCCCATACATTTCCGAGATTATCAAGATTGGCGGCAGTTTGCGGGTGGCTCATACCATAATGCTTTTCGTTGATTTCAAGAGCCCTAGTTAATAAATCTTTCTTCTTTTTATGATTTCCTAAATCTCCCCATGCATTTCCGAGATTATTAAGAGTGATGGCAGTTTGAGGGTGGTCTTTTCCATAATGCATCATAAAT
>ENA-UOTX01001753-UOTX01001753.1-compost-metagenome-genome-assembly--contig:-NODE-1753-length-13748-cov-36.676030_pt1 | contig 13748 bp, 7 predicted proteins | sample MGYA00238143_ERZ746982 | MGnify/ENA primary metagenome ERZ746982 (study PRJEB28758, sample SAMN06268862) | compost metagenome | isolation source: single cell | place: USA: California, Emeryville, Joint... | reverse complement strand
GTGTAAAGAACCGCAGTAAACTAATCAGTAAATAAATATACTAAGCAAAAAACTCAATTCTTTGTTAGGGTGAGCTACAGTGGTCATAAATTATTAGACTGCGTGTTGAAAGTGCAGTCCTCAGGATCGAACCTCGTGTGGAGGCTGCTGATAAAGAAATCATCGATTTGAATCGAATTTGCAGACGTAAAAATTTGATCCCAGTTTGTTTTCTTCTCGCGCTTAGTCCGTGGACTGTGAATGATGTTCATGTTTATACCTCGTTTAAAGAGCAGCAAGATGCTTCCCATGTCGTCTGCCTCGAGGATTTCCTCCTGATACACCAATAAAAGCGACAGCACTACCCTGTAAAAAAAGCTCCAGCCTCTCTTTATATATACATCTAGAAACGCACCCTAATATTGGTAGAAATATAAGAAATTGAAGCAATTAAGAGATTAAATTACCATTTTCTCAAGCGGGATGACACTTCCGAAGAGCCCGCATATCCATTCGGTGCAGAACATTTCGACTCTGATTTCGTTGTTGCACTATGTAATACACAGATGATCATTAATTGTTTCCTGTTGAGAATAACTTACAAGGTGTTCGTAAAGCTTAGGGATATGGTTATGGATAAGGAAATCGATGATTTGCGAATGCTTTGTGAGGCCAGGAAGATCTAGATGGCATGTTAATTATCTCATGAAGACCAGAGTGAATGATTATTACTTTTGGCATAGATGTCTCTCATCTCGAAGAGCTCAAACATCATCACAAGCAGCCAGAATGCGATATATTCTTCTGCGTGGTAAAGGAAACTCGCTGCAATGAAGTTCATTCCCTGTACATAACCTATCAAAATTGTATTGATTATCAGAATCAACATATATTTGAAGCTATTTTTACCAATCTGCGGATCATACTTTGCAAAACACTCTAACAACCTTTGTAGCTCGACTAGCCCACCACCTTCTCGTTTAAAGTATTTACTACCTGGAAAAGTCCTTGAGACGTCCAATGTGATTTGTTTTTGACTTTTGCTATCGATTTCAGCATCGGTTTGCAGTTTTTCGTATGTCGTTTTCAAATAATCAAGCTCCGAGAGCTTATAACGAGACAGCAGCCACTTCATCGCTTGATCGCAAGTTTCATCTTTCCCAAGGTCACTCGAGCAAGAGCATTTTACCCTCGCATCGCTCAGGGAGAGTTTGTTAACGAAGTAATTTTTCGTCGATTTGACAATCGAGCTTGGTATATCTTTCAAATTCGATAGAAAAACCTTCGGTTTCTTTTCTTTCCTTGGAGTTTCCCGCCTAGATGGCGCCTCAGATCGAGACCTCTTTGAGTGAGTCACTGAATTCCTGTACTCTTCAAACAACGCGTGAAGATTCCCTGTCCGAAAGGATTCTCTTTGGTTATTATCACTAGTCTTCTCAACCTGTTTATCGTTATCTGAAGAAGCTTGAGTCGAGGCATTTTGCTTCAAAGATGAAGGTGGTGGGTTTTGGGTAAAGGGATTCTGGAAGTATCGCGTCTTGGTTTGTTCTGACTGGAGCGTTATTGCTCTTATTGGTGTTGTAATATTGCTATAATTCAAATTTGAGTCTCCCTCATCACCAGTGTTCTGAATCTCCGTGATATAATCGCAATTATCTTGGAAAAGATGTTCTTGGGGAGTGCTCTCTTCCTTTGGAAGATTGTGATGGTGTTTTTGAGAGGCTTGCTGGTTCTGCCCGCTGTTTGGCTCAGTTTTCAAAGTGGCTTGTTGATTAGATAGATACTGAGAAACTGGAATTTTTAAGCTTTCCGCTTCGTCCTGGCGTTGGGATGATTGTTTCGTGTAAACCACGGCACTTACTCTTGGCTTAGCATATTTTTGTCCATAAGGTAATTTTGGATAATTATCATAATAATAATCGGAATATCGATACTCTCGTGGCTCTTGAACTTTTCCAGGATATTGGTGCGTCGAAGTTGTTGGAGTGTAAGGAGAATTTCCTGAAGTGGCTATGTATCCTGGTTTTTTCACTCCACGCGGACTGGAATTAGATTCCTCTGGACGTGTTGGAGTGATTTGGTTGTTTTTCGATGTGCTTATGATTCCCGAATCAATGTTTTTTGAATAAGACAATACTCCTTCATCATGCCCATATACTTCACGATTAAAGTTTAAATTTTGTGAATAAGTGCGATTAGTTGGCGTTTGGTTCACTGAATTTGTTTGCGTTTTAGACCCTTCATTCGCTTTGGGATAGCTGTTGATTATCGTTTGAGAATTTGGGTATTGCTGAGAAAGTTTCTGATAAGTCTGCACTCTCAGCTTGCTAAAATCTGAGTAAGTTTGAGCGTATTTTGGGATGTCTTGATCTAATTCATTGCTTGAAGCGCTGATACGTTTTGAAGGCGCTTGATTCGTAGTAGTTTCTAGATACTCCGACATTTTATTGTAAGAATACGGCTGATATTTTAATATTTTGTCCTTTTCATATACATACTGCTGCAGATAGTTCGTTGCTTTGCTTGGCTCTGTAGGTAATTGTTTGTATTCTGGTGTATATTGATCCATTTCTGCTCGTAAACTTCCTTTATAAAGCTTTGGAGGTGTATTCTGCTTGATAATATATGGCCGAGGCTCTTCAATTGGAAGCTTTTCGAGTTTTTCTGCTGTCGAATTACCTGCTTTATCCTGAAGAGTTGCCATATTCTGCCTATTTAGCCCAGAATAATAGATCTGCGACGGCTTATTCGTTTGTTTCGAATCAGTTTTGCTAGTGAAGGCCTGTTGCTGATACGCTTGGGACATTTTGCTGTCGGCTTGTGCTGGCTGATGGTTTTCAAGAACTCCATGACTGAATCTTCTATCTATAGGGCTTTTTGAGCCTGATAACCGAGCTGAGTTCCTTTCAGCTACATTATTACTTTCTAGACGTGCTTTTTCACTAAAAGGATCTCGTATAGCTCGCGAATAAATGTTTCCGGGGACTTTTGGTTTATTGGTAGAGGAGATGCTAGTACCTCTGCTGGCGGAATCTCTATGGCTGGTGCGATAAACTGGTTTTTCCTGCTCAGTCCGTCTTTTTGTGTTGGTGTCAAAGCCATCAGAATCAACATCTCGAACATTGGGCGTGGCAGATCGAAAATGATACGATCCATAAGTTTTAGTGGTGTTTTGCATTATTATTGTTGCCATATGCTATTCATTCTTGGAATTAGATTTTATTTCGTTTAATGAGTTGATTTATTGCAGTAGTATGTTATTACAGTAGCTGGTATTGATAGGTTTCTATTTAATGAATCAGTCCTGAAATTTGAGAAGAATAAGAATATACAGTGAATTGCACGGATTCCATGCTTTCTCGGCTTTCGGGCTAGTTCTCTTTAGTTATCGAAACATTGAAAAATATTAAAAGCATTTCTCAAAGTTATCTTCATCTTACTAAGCTTATATAAGGGTCCCGCTTTGCACAAAGCTCATACCTTTTCAAAAATAAATCTAAAATGGATTTAAAACAGAATCTTAATCCCAAAAAAGTTTGAGAAGAAGCTCTTTTAACGTGAATTACTCGTGAAAGCCCTGCTAATTAAGCTATTTTGATTCGAGGAACGCTGTTTTCTCACATAACGAATTTATATAAATTTATGGTTTTTTTCCTTTAATTCGTTTTGCATAGTCTCCGCAGATGTCATCCTATTGAGAGTTTGAGAACACCTCAAATAAATTACGAAGACGAAAAAAAGTGTTTCCTGATGTCCTGCTTATTGCCGGCTACTTGTACAGCCTTGCTATGAAAGAAAAGCCATGAACAATTAGGTTTTTAATGTTGATGTCGTTAAAACTTTTTATCATAATGGTTCCCACTCGTGAAGATTTCTGAGTATAAAAAAATTTATTTATCTCACAATGAGTGATAATCAGGGAGGTCAACCGGAAAATACTAAGGACATCGAGCTCAGAAGCTCACTCCAAGAAGCCCACATCAAACAAGAAGAGCATAAAGCCTTCCTAAACCCAGTAAGCCTCTCGGACACATTCATTATTTAATCTCAATTCGAATTTTCAGAATAATGCAACAGTAGGTGGACAACAGCAGGGAAGACCAATGATGCAGCCAGTTAACAATATGGGACCTGGTATGCAACAAGGTGGATTCGGTGGTGGACCAGGTATGTATCAAGGAGGACCTGGTATGTATCGAGGACCGGGTATGCAACAGGGACATCCTGGCATGCAGCAACCAGGATTTGGCAGTGGACCAGGCATGTATCAAGGAGGTCCTGGTATGCAACCAGGTCCAAATCAAATGATGGGAGGCCCAAGTCAAGGGATGGTAAATCCTAACCAAGTGATGGTTAATCCTCACGCAAATGCCCTTCAACCTTCAGGAAGATTCGCACCAACTCCAGTGAGTACGCAGGATAATCAGCAAGGAACCTATGCTACAACTCAAGAGTGCTGGGGTTTAATGTGTGGTTGGTTAGCAACTTACGTCTGCTGTTGCTGCTGTAATCCTCCTTATCAGCTTGTTCCTCAAGGATTCACGGGTATCATTCAAAGATTCGGTAAATTCCATAAGCTCGTCGGACCTGGTCAGCACTACTTGAATCCAGATCTCGATACTCTCGTGCTTGTTGACAAACGAGAAAGAGTCCAAAATCTTCACAGACAGAAAGTTGTTACTCGTGATAACATCTCAACAACCATTGACGCTGTACTCTACTTCAAAGTCGTTGACTCTTACAAGAGCAAATTCGCCGTGAGCAATCTTGAAGCAGCGCTCATCGATTTGGTGCAAACTACCCTCAGAAACGTTATTGGTCGAATGAGTCTTCAAGATATGCTTGAAAAGAGAGATGATCTGGCTGAAAAATTGACGGAGCATGTCACAATGCCTGCGTTCGCTTGGGGTGCGGTTATCACCAGAGTCCTCATTCAAGATATCTTCTTGCCTGAGGATCAAAAAGCAAACATGTCTCAAGGAGCTATTTCGAAAAAGATCGCAGAAGCGAAGGTTATCCAGTCGCAGGCTGATGTCGAGGCCGCTCGACTTATGAGAGAGGCCGCGCAAATTCTATCAACTGAGGCTGCTATGCAAATTAGATACGTCGAGAGTTTGGAAATACTCTCAAAGACAGGAAATCCCAAGATGGTGTTCTTCCCTGCTGATTATAGAGAAATTGGATCAATGAATGAGCATTTATTACAATAGCTATGAAAAAAAAAAATGAGCTGGAATTCATTATTCTTAAGGTTTACCTACTAAATGAAATCATCTAAATATTTGTGTTGGTAAAGCCATTTTATTTTTGAAATATTGGAGTCTAGCTGCTTTATTACATAGAGCATGCTTTGAAAAAGGAAAATCTTATAAATTAAAACAAAAAATCTTCTATTTTGTAGCAATGTGTTAGTTTCTAGTTTGAAGCAGTCAAAGTAGAGGCTTAATATAGGATAGTAGAGCCTAATGCAGTCTTGTTGTTAGGGAAATAGGTGTCTAAGTCACCAAACTCACTGGCAATAATTCTCGAAAGAAACAAAAGAAAAATTGTTAAGCTTTAGGTAAAAGTATATTGATACCTCCAATGGACTTAAAGGAGAGAAAAAAAAAAATAAATTTACAAAATTAAAGTATCAGCAATCGCCAGCGAATAGCTTAGAGAAATTTACAGATGGTTTACATAAACGCTTGTGGATTATTAATTTTCCGGACAAGCACATCAGTATAATCGTCGCCGTATTTAGAATTCACTTCTTGCAAAAGCTCATCGTTGAAATCATAGTTTTCAGGGTCATAGCGGAACTTCATCTCATCTCTTCCTCTTCTAATCTTGTCAAGCTTATTTATTTGATCATGTTCCATTCCTTCCAGTTGATTCAAACGGTCATTGTTCTTTCTTAGAATGCCCACGACTCCGTCATCAGTGAAATCATTAGGGAACGGCAGACTGGTCAGACGATTAAAATCATCGCTATCGCCAGGCAGATTATACTTCCCTACCAGATCCGCGACCTGGATTCCTCTCGTTCCTGTGTCGTTATCATTATCATTATCAAAGTATTTGAATTGATTTAACGCGTCGTTATTTGCGTAGTCAAATTCTCTGGAGTTAGGTCTCAGCTCATCGTCCAGCAGACCTTTCGTGATAGAAATCATTTTGGAGTGCGGATCGAACTCATCCAGCGCTCTCTCGTTATCCCCTTCGTTTTCAGCCCAGAAAGGTCGTCTGCTCTTCTGTTGAGGGAAGATAAAATTCGTTTGTTCAGTATCATGCTCGATTCGCGTATTCGTCTTAATAATCACAGGTTTTTCGTTGTTTCTGACTAGCGCGTGGTATAACTCCTCCTGCCTGATAGCGTCTCTCAACTGATGATCTCGCAATCTGAATTTAAGCTGCTCGATTTCCCGCTGAGCTTCGTCGCGTTCTTTATTTGCAGATACCGCTTGATGCTAATAAGTTAGATCGTTACAATTAACCACTGATATGTCATTTTGCTATTACCTTCAAATTTAAGAGTTCATGCCCAATTCCTTGCTGTTCGTGAGCAAAATGCGCGCGAAGCTGCCTTAACTCCTCATCAACAACCCTTTGTACTTGCTTCTCGACTTCGATCGGCAGCTCTTTTATGATCTTTTGCTCTATTTCGACTTTCGGACGGCTACTGCTCAACTCATCAATCACTCTCAAATCCCCCAGCGAAGACTTTGTCTGCTGCATCTGAGCATTTGTTCTTGTAGGGGACGTTAGTTGAACCGAAACATCCAAATTGTTTTGTACGGTAGCTCGTCCCCCTTTTCTCTCTGGGCCAGTCGCCATGCTCAAATGGAGATTTTTAGCTGCAAGCTTATCTGACACTACTCCATGGATCCTATTAAACTCCTCATTCTCACGTCGGACCCTTTCTTCATCCATGAGGTCCTGGAGCTTCTTTTCTCTCTTCTCGAACTCCTCGCGTCTCTTTTTCTCTTCGATTTGCATTAGAAGTTCTCTTTGTAGTTCTAGATGCGCTCTCATTCGCCTCGTTTTTTCGTTGCCTCCGCCGCCTCCTTGGGGGAAAGCTGAACCTCCATCCATCGGAAGAATCGGACTTGGCAGCTGCAGGCTTCTGGGATCCTGAGCAGATCCTTGCTGAGAAGGGTCGAGATATGCTTGTGATGGATCTGTTGGTTGCGGTTGGGCCATACCCATTGCTTGTCGGTACCGAGAGCTAATTTCTTGTGAACTAATACGGTGTGAGCTTTACATCTTAATTTTGTGAGCTTACTTATCACGAAGAAGTTGCGCTTTCACCGCAAAATCTGGGGGCGCTAGCTGGTCTTGCAGATGATTTAAGTATGGATTATGTGGTTTGCTCTGCATTCTAAACGGATCAACGTTATTGCCATTGTAAAGCATCTCTCTTGGGAATCCATCGACTGATCTACTCACAAAACCGGGGTGATTTTGGGCATAAGGATCTTTTTTGCGCGTTGTGATAATATTTCCGAATTGATCCCTAATAGGAGCGCCAGCGCCTTGTCTATGAAAAGAATTCATCGTTAATGACTTCAAAATCGCAGCTGAATTTACCTTCCGAATGGATCGTAATCATGCAGATGTTTTATGTGTTCCCAATCTGATCTCCTCTCATGTTGTAGGTTGTTAATCTTTTGTGACTGCTTTGCTTCAATCTGATACGTGATTTAGATACTAGTCAGACGTACATTGATCACTTGCTGCTGGAGTTCTCGCGCATAATTCAATTTTTTGAGGGTATTTGGATCCATGCCGCTAGGTAAACCTGCTGGGCCTGAGTTATCTTGAGACCTAGCTAAAATGGCCTCGATTGTTAAGAGTTTTTGGAATTTATTGAAAGTTTTAGGTACCATCACCAAGAGAAGCCAGGCCGACATTCTGGAGCGAACGAGAATGCTGCTCGCTTCGCGCGTTGAACATAGTACGATACCTATCGGTACTGGGTTCAGCAGAAAGCATTTAGAAAATGTTATATTTCTGTAAACTGGTCTGTTTTATTTTGTATTAACCACCTTTTGCTGAATAACCAGTCTATATTTTTGTTACTGTAAATGGTCCTATTCCTGCCAAATTTAATGAAAAATTCAGCTCTTCTCACTTCGAGTGCTTAACTCTCTCGAACTAAGCTCTCCAGCAATATCTGGCTAGTTCTACTTTGTTATCTCACAAGAGATCTGTCTTATAAAATAAACTAAGAAATAACTTCAATGAAATTCTGACTATACCAGTCACATGATAAAAACACCCATTTTTGTTGAGGAATCTTGATTTACGTTGAGGACTAGTTCGTCTTATTTCAATGGAGAATTCGGTAGTGAATTTGGAAATATGTTCTGAAGACGACTAGCCATGCTCGAAGATGTTTATAGGAGGTATGAAATTCTCATTGTTGTGATGTTCATTTAAGCAATGATCATTGATTATAAATTTTTATGAAAAACAAATGATATTGAATCCCTCTCTCACTCTGTCTTACATTAGCCAATTCGATATTTAATACGAGAAAAATGAAAATTATTTTAGGATTTAATAATATTACTTTAATGATAATGATAATAATTTCTAGAGAGAGTAAAAGAGTTGTTGATATTATAGAACGAGGCTTGGGTTGCCTCTTCCCAGCCTCGAGTGGTTTCTTGAAGAAGAAGGAGAAGAAGCAATTCGACCAGACGACTTCATTCTCATCTTGGCAACGATTTCCTCATCTTCGTCAACTGTGGTGTCGCCTCTGGAGTCTGAGCTAACCTTAGCTGAACCTCCCTTCATGCAGCAGCAGAAAATAGCAGCAAAAACTACAATGAGTCCAGCTACACTGCCCAGGATCACGAAGAGACCATACTCCTGGAACCATGACTTCGTGTCAGTAGCTTGATTGACTTCACTCGGGTTGCTTCCAGATGATGACCCTCCACTGCTCGAACCACCACCACCTGAGCTTGTATAGTTCGTTTCGACAACTGTAGTAGGCGTGTTCACTTGTACTCCACTCGAACTCGATGATGTTATCATATACATATTAGATTGAATGCCTTTGCCCTGGAACTTCAAAGTTCCTGCGTTAGAAATATCAATCAAAGCCTGGGTCGTCGTATTCAAGTTTTCCAGCTGCTGACTCGTTGTCGAAAGTGTGTTATCAGAGGAGATAATGTACTCCACGATCGTCGATCCCTGCGAAATACTGTAAATGCAGATTCTTGAAGGCGAGACCTGAAGCGCCTTTGAAAGCGCGTCCTTGAAACTGTCAGTACCGACGGTTTGAGCGAACGTGTCTATATCTAAATCAATTTTCGTTTGCAAGTAGACACCTGTCACGAACTGCACATTCACAACACATGAGGACGCACCAGTAAGATATACTTCGATATAAGGGTTCTCGAGGCTGTTTTGGACCGATTCAGTGAACGTTTGGACCATATTCGTTCCACATGACTTAGTAATAAGATCTTGAAGGTATTGTCTACCGGTAGGAGACTTGATAAACGGTTGGACGATTTTGTTGCCAACCATGACTTGCACACTCTTCGATTTCACCAACAAGATCCGCAGAATCAGCCAGTCTTCAGCTTCAGCGCCTTGGAGCTGGTATTGGACGTAGGAAGGAGTGGTATCTGTGTAATTGATCATATAAACTTGATTTTTCTCGACTACAGCCGTCCATTGAGGTTGTCTCTGCGACCCATCCGTTGATGTATAATCTCCTCCTAAAGTAAGCACGTTTAATGCTTGTATGCTGTTATTAACATAAATCGGACTCACTCTACTCGTGTAACGATCAGCTCCTAAGTTTGAGAAGGTCAACAACCCGTAGTTCGAGGCGCAATCGTAGCCGTTCCAAGCTGAGTGGAACTTGCAGTTGGAACTGTTTACTGCTTGAGGATTATTTGGGATGATCGTTCGCCCTTCCGAGCTATTATATGATTTATTGACGCCTCTGAAGAAGGCGCCGTCTGAGTCAACGATGAGATAGTTATATAATGCCGAATAATTGAAGAGTCCACCAACATCGCCTGCGAAAAAGGTTGAATCGAGGGGACTTGTCATTTGTGAGTTAAAGACCGAGTTCATCGCTACCCATGAGACATTACTTTTCGTGAGATTATGTAGAGCGATGTAGTCAGTGGCGTATTTGTTAGACACGAATAGTCGGTTATTTGAGCAAGATGCCTTCAAAGTGATGTTTGGTGGCAGATTGGAAGTAGAGTTAGACTCATTTGTGGTATTGCTTTCTTCGCCGGTCTCTATCTCGAGTAATCTCGCTATTGGAGTTGTTCCGTTCGAATCGATTGAAAGATCATTCAAGCTCTCGAAGAAGTTCATGAAGGTGACGTTCTTGATGAGCACTTTCTGGTAGAAGATTCCATTGCTTGTAGGCGCATACAGCGGGTTTTGGTCCAATCGAGTCAAGGAGTTCTGAGTAATAGTCGAAAGTCTGATACCCGAGATGTCGCTGCAACTGTCAGAGGTGAGATAGCAGGAATCGCAGTTTTCGAAACCAAAACCTGCCAGCAGAGATTCCGATAACGTCATTTGATTCATGAATCCTTGGAACCCGAGATTCATCGTCAAACTGTTTTTATTATCGCTGAGAATGAGGTTATTGGCTTCCATGCTATTCGATTGTGGATAGGCGATGATACCTTCCTGCATCTTATACGCCTTGAAGTGAGAGAGCACCGCGCAATCTGTTGGACTTGCAATTGCCAGCCATCCGATATTGCCTGAATGCGCCGTATTGTTCTTGAAAACTAACCCACTGCCTGAGCAGCGACCAGCTTGCATCAAATACGATATACCCTTGTCTCCAACAATAACATTGCTTTGGATGTAGATGCTGACAGTGGTAGTTTGCAGGTTAACAGGCTGCAAGAAGAATGAAGTTGTCGAGTTGGATATCGTACCCACTGTTTGTTTCGATACAATCAGATTTTGTGTGATATTCAGTTCATCGCTGTTGGCGATTCGAATGGAGTTAAAGCTCGAGTTAAAGATGAAATTTCTGGTGAAGTTGATTCTTCTGGAGTTATTTATCAGTACTCCCGGCCCTTTACTGTTCCAGATCGTGCATCCTGTCATATCACTTGGGAAAATCGCTTGCAAATTCGTTGAGGTCAGGCCCAAATAGTTCACGGCTCCGTATTTGCCAGTCGGATCTCCAGCATTTTCGAAACTTACACCAAACATGGACCAAATGCCAAAAGTATCAATCGAAGTAGTTAAGCCAGTATCGAGATCCGTGGAATTGAGCACTTGATGAGTGTTAACTACAATTAGCGGCAGCGCGACATCCGTCGAGATCATTCTGATTTTGTGCGCTCGGACGCCTACCTCTGCTGAAAGATGCATGCTTTCATTGCCGTTAGTAAGCATGCCAGCTCCCGATGGCGCACCGTGATGGTAGTAAGTTGCCCCTGAAGCTAAGCTTATTGTGGTACCATCAATATTGTCGACGTTGATTACCTCGGAATCGCTAGAGCTGAAAGATGAGGAAGTAATGACAACAGAGTTTTGAGTTGGTACATTTATGATATTAGCTGAATTGGACTTTTTCCACTGGACAGCGCTTCTCACTGAGAGAGACTTGCCGCCTGGTGAGAGTGGGTCGGCCAGTCTTGACCAGGCCGACATGGTAGAAGTCCCTGAATAAAAGATGACCTTGCCGACGTTGATAAAAACGTTCGCTCTCTTGTTAAGGTCGGTCAAATTGGTGTAAGTATCGGTTGTTAGATTTAAGGATTCTCTGGGGGACATGCCGTTAAATAGTATAGTGAAATCGACAGTCAGAGGGGCGTTTGCACTTCCCACAGAAAAAGTACCTCCTTTGATGTATATTCGAGAGACTTCAAGCGTAATCGGCACTTGAGTTTCGATATGCAGCCGGCCTCCTTCGATTATCAAACTACCGCATACGACATTGGTATCCAAAAGCACACTCATATTCGGTAGAATAGTAACGTCAGTGCTGGATGAATTCGCGGGAACTGTCAGTGATGGCCAAGTATCAGGCTCGGCCCATCGCATATAATCACCCAGTTCCTTACAACTCGTTGTACCCGCGAGCAAGTAGTATCCATCAGCGCATTTCGTACAATCATTGCTGGTAGGCCCATAACACACAGAACAATTGCTACTGCACGGCTCGCAAAAACGAGTGGTAGAATTCGCGTAAAATGAGTTCGGACAGCTACCATTGAAAACACATGTATGCGTGTCCTTATTTGCAAAAGTCAGACTTCCCGCGGAAGTCGACAAGCAATACTGGAGACATGATGGAGAATCTTTCTGGAGATACCAATTTTCGTTACAAGCCGAGCATTTACTAGAGGTCTCTACACAGGCCGAACATCCTACGTCACAGTCCATGCAAGATTGGTTTTCTGCACTGAAGAATCGTTTATCTCCACAGGATACGCATTGATGTGGTGATAATGTTTGATCCCAGATATGATTCGTTGGACAAAAGTCACAGGCTTTGATACTGTGATTGAATTTTTTGTTTTTACCACCACAATAGAGACACTGGCCCGTAATTGGATTGAGGAACTCATTAGAAGCACAGGAAACGCAGTCGGGAACCGATGGATCGAAATACGCGTTTGCAACTGAACAGTTAGTACAATTAACTGTTTTTCCATCTTCGGAAAGAACTACGAATTGATTCTTTAGTGGGCAAGTCACACAGCCTTTTGCCTGTGAGTCAAAATAGGCGTTTGCTGCACAATCTTGACACCTCCTATCCTTCAGATTCACAAACTGATTGGCCTTACAAGGCTTGCATGTAGTATCCCAGTATTCATTGACGCCAGTGCAGTTCGTACAATTATCATTACCTGGGTCATAAAAGGCATTAAATTCGCAATACGTGCAGTTTCCTGTAGCAGGATGAACGAATTGGTTCTTTTCGCATTCGTAGCACGGATTGGTGATAGTACCGTTAGGGTTCACTGAATAATGCTGCTGACAAGGGGTGCAGGTACCCGGCACCCAATAACCCGTCACCACATAGTATTCATTTCCCTTTGGACAGTTTGTACATCTGTCTAATGTCGTATTAAAGTATTGATTGATTGAGCAATTCTGGCACCTTGTTGTGCCGGCCCAGTCGAAGTATTGATTTGATAAGTTGCAAGTCTCACACTCATTAGTATTGAGATTGAAACCCTTGTTTCCTGCGCAGGGAACGCACTGATTGATTGTGTTGTTCCAAATTAAAGCCCGATCGCAAAAAATACATTTTCGTTGTGACTCTTCATAGTAATGGGCCTGTGATTCACAGTACTCGCAATACCCCGTTGCATTTGGATTATAATACGCATTCGATGAGCAATTCGTGCAGCTCCAAGTCGTCGTGTTATAATATTCATTAGATAAGCTGCAATTTTTGCAGGCATCGGTTTCTTTGTCAAAGTACTGGTTCGGATTACAGTTCACACATTCCTTTTTTTGTACATCGTATCTTTGATTCGGTAGACACTCAGTACAATTATTATTCGTGGTGTCAAAGTACATGTTGGAGTATCCACAGGGCTGACATTGTTGTGTCTCCGTATTATAGAATTCATTTGGTGAAGGGCAGGTCCAGCAAGTGTTTTCGTTGGGTGAGGCATTATATCCTTGGTTTCCAGCGCAACTCCAACATGTTCCTGCTGAATCGTTATAGAATTGATTAGAAACGCTACAGTTTTCGCAGGTATTCGAGGATTTGTTGTAGATCTGGTTGGTGAGAGAACAGTTCCTGCAAGGCGGTGTACCCATTG
>ENA-UOTX01001752-UOTX01001752.1-compost-metagenome-genome-assembly--contig:-NODE-1752-length-13750-cov-17.907628_pt1 | contig 13750 bp, 7 predicted proteins | sample MGYA00238143_ERZ746982 | MGnify/ENA primary metagenome ERZ746982 (study PRJEB28758, sample SAMN06268862) | compost metagenome | isolation source: single cell | place: USA: California, Emeryville, Joint... | reverse complement strand
CTTGTCTCTGAACTACAGAAAGAGGTTGCAGATAAATTCAAGTTGAAAATGAATGATGATCTGAGAATCTCTTTTAATAGCGCTCAACTTGAGAGGGAAAAGCTCCTACTCGATTACCAGATAAAAGACGACGATATTCTAATCTGCCAAGGTACATTAGCTTCCGAGATGGAAATAATGATAAGTGCACCAGGCAAGCAAATCGAATTGATTGTTCAACCTTCCGACACGATATCAATGATTAAAGAGAAAATCTATGAGAAAGAAAGCATTCCGATTAGTTGCCAAATGCTTGTATACGTAGGATATCTGCTTTATGACTCTTTGACTGTGAGCGAAACGGACATCGCAGACCAGACGAGTCTCGTTCTGGTGGTTAATGAAAAAATGTAAGAGCTTGTGAAAGCCTCGGCTGGGAAAACAGGATCATTCGATCTTTAATGCAAAAAATTCCGAATAATTACATTTGCAAGTGAGAGCAGTTACTAGCTTCCATTAACCAGTGTTCTATGCTTATCCAAATGATTCCCCATAGAAATTAGTTCGAAAAAGTTGCCCATCTAGATAATTAGCAATTCAATCTAAACTACAATTCGAAACGGATTACTTTTCGGTATTTTTTAATTCTTGAATAAATGTTGCAAGCTGGTGATGTTCAGGCATCAACATACAAACACAATGAGATTATACATTAATTTCATTCATCAAAATGAATAGCCACAGACTTCCCTTTTGCTTTTTTGGTTTTGGACTTCGTTTGGGATCTTATTTCTTCTCATCCGGTTTTTCCTCCTCTTTCTTTCTTCTTCGAAGTTTTCATTGACTCTGCTGTCGGATCCTTTCTCGCAACCCAGAACGTAACTAACGGTAGTTGATCGGATTCAAGCTATGTCTCATTCTTATTCTTAATTGTTGCGAGCCTATTGACGACCTTATTCAGCGAGATGTGAATTGCGACCATTTGAAATTAACCCAAGTGCTCCTATGATTTGAATCAGCGAGCGAACCGTAAGATAGGTTCTGAGAGTTTGATGGCTTCAACAAATCCGTCAAAAAAATAAATAGATAAACCTCCAGCATGCATGTCGGAGTTTATAATAATTAAATTAACCCAAAGAATAAATCTGTATCTCTCTCTCTATTTTATATCTGTTGAACCCTTTGTTTGGGGGGTTAAAAACGTTCTTCATGAGAAATGGAATGTAGAGATTAAATATCGACGCTTTTTGGCTAATTGTTAGGTTTAGTTAGGTAGTCTGTATTCGTGAGGCTTGGACATAAAAACAAATCATAATTGCGCTTTTTCTATTTTATAAATGGTGTGATTGTTATCATCACTGCTTTTCAACTCAAAAGACTCAGGACTTCAAAATCAAACCTCAAGACTACACCTCAAAACAAAGTTTTTCTGGATATCTCTGATAAAATTGTGAGATTGTTACAATTGTTACATAAGTAAATAAATCACATAAAAAAACACGATCAAATATTGTTAGTATACTTGGTGACCGTTTAATTATTAACACTATATCTCGCTTCTTCAGCAAAACAGAAAAAACTAAACTAGCTCAAAATCGAATCCACAGTTTGGAACTCGAATTTAAGCAAGACCCTTTTCAAATGAGAAGGTCTTCGATGATAAACCCAATTATCGGTTAAGGCAAGCATCAAGCCCAAATGATTGGCGTCTGAATACAATGCCGCTGATAAGGTTCATATTTGTAAATGCTTCAGGGCTGTGGAGCATTTTTTTGAATTTTGCTTTCGTATGTGCGTCTAACTGTGGCATGGAACTGTGAAAAATCATTGTGCCTTTTCTCCCAGTTTTCTTCTCAGAATCATGATCAAGAGTATTATTCGACTTTGGTTTTCTCGTTGATCTTCGTTTTTTCAAGCTTGTTTCCTCTGAGAGCTCAAGGAGCGAATCCGCCTTCGAACTCGTTTTCTTGAGGGACACAGAATCGCTGAGGTCGGTCAATGATGTCAACGTATTTAACGATGAAATTCTCTTTGACGATTCTCTCGTTAATTCTATCATAAGATCGCGGTGCGTTGAGAGTTGTAAGGTGTCAGTGTAAGTATAGGTCGCTCCACCGAAAACCTCAACTTCGAGTCTATAAAAATGGTTTTTGACGAATTTCACAGGAGCAGTGAGCTTATAATAACTATAAAGACGCTCAGTGCTTGCTTCAAGTTCCATTGTCTGAGTATGCAATCTCCTTTCGGTTAAAAAATCTGTGATTGTGAGATATGCCCGAGCTTTTTCATTGATCGCTGAGCAAATTCCAATGGAAATGACTTCAATGGTTTCGTTCGCTCGGATAAATAGATGATCGATTCTTTTTCCTTTGACGTCTTCGAACATGTAGTCATCTTCCTTTTCCTTGATAAAGTTAGCAGTGTCCATTAGGCCTCCCATTTTGTGAATGTATGATGAAGTTCTGCTCTTTTTTTCTATGAAAGTAATTTTTATTTATGTTAGTTGGAAGTTCATGTCCTATTTAAGGTCCATTTTATTTCAATTCAGTGCGTCTTGCAATGAATTAACTCGATATTTTGATTAAAATCAGTAATCCAGCCAGTTATATAATCAGTAGGCCGTAAGGACAGCAGCCGGACGGTCAGTTCATCAGAAGTGGGACACATTAAAGTTTGCAGTAAATCTATTTATTTACAGCAAGGAATGTTTTTAGCCGGATCATGTCGAGATGAAGGAAGGGAAGCACCCAAACTATGCGACTGACCTTAAAATCTTTCCAGAAGAATTTAATTTTATTCAATGAATTCAGAATAGAAGTTAAAACAGCGGTGGAAATCCGAATTGTTTATTTGCCATATGCAGATTGTAGTCGCCAATGTCTCTATGAGTTCGTTAGACAGCTCTATCCTCCCATTGGTTATCGAAGGAAAACAGTCGTCTGATAACGAAGAAGACTAGTTGCTTTCAAACGATAGTCAATGGATCTAGAAGTTTGCTGTTTGCAAGAAAATATGGGAATTAAAGAAAAGCAGGTATATTGAAACAAAAGAGGAGAGATCTGAGAAAGACAAACGTAATTGCGGGTCGGATTGAATTATAAGTTGTGATAGTGTGTGCCGTGGCATATCAGGGTTTATAGATGTGCGATTTATCCAACGGAAGCCTTACTTTGTGAATTTTCTTCTTTGAATTACCGAAAATTGAAGAAAGAGTAGAAAAAAAAAGAGTCGTCCATAATGAATTTACCTACACCAAAGCTCTCAGATGAACGAGAAAGGATAAAACTATATTTTCGAGCAGTAGGAGGCTGTTTTGGAGTTACAACCCTAAAAATACTGATTATTCTCTTTGATTTCGAAAAATCATTGATCTATTTTTCTTTTAATGAGTTGTCTCAAAAATCATTTTCAAGCAAATTTTTCAGCTCAAAATAATAAACGAATATCGTCAGTTTTCAATGAAAATGAGGTTTTTTTAAGCTTCCAAGAGCCTATATGGTGAGAGAAGCTAATAAGATAACAATAATCATATCGATAAATCAAGTCTGATAAACTTGAAGACTTTTGCCTTCGAATTTTCCGATCTATTTGTCAATCAAATAATGAATACTTGATCAACAAATGAAGTCGTCATGAGCCACTTCTCTAGTATTTTCTTTGTCTTTCAATCCTATCACAAAGGTTGTTTCAAAACAAAATTGCCAGCACTTCGATCCACCACAAGATAGGTGGCTTCATAGAAATCCGTTACAAGCTTACAAAGCAGTTTTTCAATATTCTTTTAATTTTCAAGTGATTACTAAAAACACTAGTTTGGTAAGTAATAATAGCACTGAAACTCTGTGCTATTTTAACATAATCGAAATTATAACATTGAAAATTACAGCCTTTTTTCTACGGCTTTGCGTTTTAAACGAAATTTAAACATGCTCTAGGCAAACTCCTAAGAATTATAACCTACTGCCATTGAAACTAGACATAGAGAACATAATTAGAATGGAGTTGAGGTGGATGGCTATCAAATTCATTAAAAACAGTATGTTGCTGAAACTTTAATATCGGATAAAAATTCTACTTGGATCATAATACGAACAGTAAATTTTTTTCTGATTTAATCCAATTGTTGAAGAAATATTCCTTTGCTGGACGGAACTCAACAAATTCTAGAGAGAAGCTTCTCTTGCTCAGAAATATTGAACTGGGGCCATCTTTAGAGCCTTCGAATGCTATAAGGGTCGAGATATGAGTCTTTTCAAGCAAATTAAAGAAAAAAGTGGTTGTCAATGCCTCGCATTTGTGTTTATGCGTGGTCCTGTCGGCGTCGTATTTAACACCATTCGAAAATATTTAAGCCACCTTGTGCGGGATAGAAATCATACTCTTGCTCACCGAGGGGTGTTTTGAATAGTTTACTACTTCTAACAAAACTGCGCTACATAAATTATGGTTCGAATTCAAATAAAATAGCCGTTCTCAATCAAGCCAAACTCGTATAAAACTAATACTACTTTTGTGCTCGCCATACCTATCAAAAGTATTTATTGCTTTAAATCACTGGTGGCTTTTTCAACATTTTAGCACATTGAATTTCTCAAAATGAAGCGTTCAATGCACTGCAACCTATGTAATTTATAAAGGAACATATTTATATGTCTGCAAAGTGTCAACAAATAGAACGAATCATCCTCTAATTCTCAAAAAGCAAGTTTATTTGGATACTCCTCGTGGAATTAATAAAATGATTTTTTACAAACTATCAAAAAGAAAAAGGAATAACCCAAACAATCAATTGTATTCAAATATGGCTGAAGGTTGATAAAAAACTAACTCATCTTATCTCTTAAAATAATTTACTAATCAAAAAGAATAAACGCGCTGCGATATCTTCAAATTCCCAAGCGCCGTCTGGAACTCTAATTCGTCGAGCTTACGAGAGAAAAATTTTCTTTTTTGTTCTAATAATCGTTTTGTCAAAAGGACATTCTTCCAACGCACTCCCACATTTCTCAGAGCAAAACATGTGACCGCAGTCCAAAAGCAAGTCTTTCGGATGCTCTCCACACTGAGGACAAAGCTTTTCTTGTTCGAAGTTCAAAATCTTATTCTCAGTCGCTTTTACCGCTGTTTCAAGCTTCTTCAGTGCGTCTGGTGTGATACCATCATTGACTTCTTGTACATTTGACGTATTAATAAATGAATTGTTGCTTGCTTTCTCTAGGTCTGACCGAATGCGGGTAAGTTCTTCTTTTTCTTTCTTCAATTCTTTTAATTTAATATCCGCGACTGCCCTCTGATGAGTGATTTTCACAGCTTTTTTAATATCGATAACATTGTTATGTCGATACATATTGCGCCTTCCAAAATTTCTCTTTTTGATTGCACAACACATGATAATTATTGCGCAGAGTATAAATAATATGACCGAGAACACAACGATGAGGATCAGCAATGCAGGGTTCATTGAATCTTCCGTTTGGACTGTTTTTGAGTGAACGTTTGTATATTTTGCGAAATTTGTTAGATCTTCATTGGTAGCGAAGTAGTAGATAGTACACTCTTGGCCCTTAGACAGTCCTTTGAAGACTATAGAAACCGGTGTGTCGCTAGCGAAATACCAGAAGTAGCTTGTGTTGTACTCCGAACCGGAGCTATTTCCTGCAAGTGCTGCAGAGCGGATCTGGTCTTGAGTGGGTATTGTTGAATTTTTGTCGGTCGAGAGCATCGCAAATATGTATCCGCTTGTCCCAGAAATGATGATGTTAGAGAGCGTTATCATGTCAGAAGTCGTATCGATGACAATATTGTTTTTTATAGTGGGAGTCCCAAGGCCAGCGAGTCCCATGTAGCTCGTTTTACTAATATGAATGTAATTCCCATGGCGATCCTTGAATACTAAGCCTTCGTTTCCAGTCATATTAAGCCTGTAGGCAGCTTGATCGACACTCATATCGATCCCTTCAACGTTCGGATTTCCATAGAACAGCACGATCACTGAATTACTTGAGGAAGCGTCGCTCGTCGTGTCCAAAATTCTTCTTCTGCCTCCATTGCTCTGAATCTGATACGTCCCCTCTTGCATCGATCCCACCCCAAAGAAGATCTGGTTGCACTGAGAACCATCCTTTGAATAAATTCTGCTCGATGGGATTTTTGTGAGGGTTGTGAGGTAACAAAGTAGGTCTTGAGTCAGATTCAATGAGACCGTCTGGTTCAATGTAAATTGGAACTTTGCAACTTTAAAATTATTATTCTTCGTTGCAAAGTTGAGTGTCTGAGAACTATCAACGCCTTCCAATCCCACACATACCTTGAGAGTGTATTGCGTGCTTCCTCTTAGCCCATAAAGCGGAATAACATAACGCCCATCGCTATCAGAATGTATGTACGACGAAAGAGAAACCGAAGAATAATAAATCGGATCGCTACTGAACGAGGCCGAAACCGCAGAAGAAGTCATGCTCTTAATGTAGGAACATGAGTCCTTTCCTTGAGAATTTCCCCCGTGCAGTTTAAGCATATACACAATCGGCGTATGGTTCTGCATGTACACGTTAATCATTTGTATCGTGGCGTTTTGTCCCGCATTTGGAGCTTCAAGATAGTGAATGTAAGTCTCATCTTGTCCGGTTCCCCTCGTATTGACATTTTGTGTACTAGCAACCAGTGAGGCCGAAGATGATTTGGGCGGTGGCGCAAATGGCGGTGATGGGTAGGAGCCTCCTGCTGTTGTCTCACTGCTAGCGTTTGGAAGGTTGCTGAGATCGATTTCGTAATTAAGTCCGCATGCAAAAGGGGGTTCGCTGACCATAAAACTTTGAGTGGGCGTTGTTTCACAGGTACAACTTAAATCCTCCTGAAGCGTTCTCACGCTAGAGCAGTTGCTACAAGCATTGGATCCCAGCCCCGAACACGATGCGCATGAATAATGACAGGTGATCAAATAATACGGCTCAAGGTGGATGTCCATATAGGAAACGAAAAAAGAGCCATCAGTATACTGCAGGAGATTCGTTGTGAAAATAAATGTCCCATTCATCTCTAATGATATCGTTTTGATCAAAGCACCTGTGCTATAATCAAAAATAGTGATCATCTGCTGCGATAAGACGGCAAATAGCGTGTCCTCAAGATACATTACGCTCACTGGTCCCCAGCCATACATATTTGGAACTGCGATATTCGCGTAGAAAAAATCCGAGGTCTTTGAAACGTTATACAATAAAAGAGTTGAATTGGCGCAGGGAATTGCAAATAGCCCATCGTTTAGGTAAATGTAATACATCATTGTGGTTAATGGGTCCAGCGTTATGTTCCCGATGTTGGGCAAACTGCTAGGGAAATTGCCAGGCGAGAAGGAAAACACAGAAATTTTGTAGTCATTCGTAAACACAAGGAAGCGATCTGCCATTGGCATTGTACAGTACGTGATCGCAACTTCTCCGAACGTCATATTCATTGATTCATAGCTAGTTGAATTGTATATTTCGAGAAACGAGCCAGATGCAAGCGCGAAAATTCCATATTCTGTAGGAGCAACTCCATCGATTATCGGCAGATCATCGCTGGAGTACAAGGTCGTTCCATTGGTCGCATAAATAAAAAACCTGCCCGGGTCAGCGAGGAGAATTGATCCATCCCCTAGAATCAATACATACGTCTGATACACATTGTAATGGCTGTCAATCAAGGTAAGCTGGCCATTCTGCTCTGGATCAAGGTAGTAAAGCGTAGTAAGGCTAGACGGATACATTGCGAAAGTTAGTCGGTTATTCTGCCATAAAGGAATCAGGTAAACTCTTTCAGAAAGAAATGGTTGCGTGTTTTTCAATTGTATCGTCACTGGATCAATGATATAAATGGTGGTATCGGTTGCAAAGATGATTAGCTCGTTGGACAGAAACAAAGCGAATCTGATGGTTGAATTAACGGTGTAGTTTTGGGCTGGATTGTCTAGATGATCTGTTGTTGAGACAGATAATGTGGAACCGGTATACTGCACCATGTAGTTATCTGAAAAAGCGACTGAGTTCCCAAAATACTCTCTGTATATTTGCCCTGAGGCCAGGGTCAGCGTAGTGAGGAAGAAGAAAAGCAGGCCAGTAGTAAATTTCATACTTGAGTGATTTATTCTGAGATTAAATTAACCTGCAATCAAGAAAAATATTTCGTTCTCGCTCGATCGTTCCACATTCGTGGAAAGCCATTTTCAGTGTTCTAAATCGTGGGGGTCGGAGCGTATTAAGCATGCAAAGTCCATTTTCAGTAGAATTCTACAAAAATTTTTTGAGATCTCATCACCTTATTGGTTACAGAAGACGCAGAATCTACTCAGGCTATGGTTAATTACTACAAAGGTTCGTGTAAATCAATCGAAATGGAGCGAAAATTTGCAATTGATCCCTATATTATGGAATTCTATAAGTAACTCAGTTGAAAACTTCAGGAGTTTGTTACTTAAACAAATCTGTTAGATTCTCAGATACGTTAGCCAGGGTGCTGGCTCTACCAGACTTGGAAAACTTCAGGAGTAAGAGGGAAAATTCGGATAATTATTTATGTGAATTTTGTTCTATAGAATCTGTGGAAATCCCTAAATTTCTATCTGGGACTTCATTCTAATGAAATTATTCTGGAAGAATGCGACTGAAGGGAGTAGTAAGGTGATCCGGAAGTGTCCATGGACGCTGTTATGTTTGATATCTCGGAAAGGAGCTTTTCTACAGCTTGTCTTAAAATTTTGGGTTTATAATAAGCAGATCGCGATTTTGAATTCTTTAAATGAGACAATTTGTTTCTGAAATTTTTGGTATTTACTGTTTTGTAATTAGTAATTTAAAAAAAAAAAAGTGGCAGGTTTCCTTCTACTGGGTCGGGTCTGCATTCCTGCTTTCCAATGCTCTTTATATCATAGGTATCCTTACCGAAATAGGCTATCCACTGACTTCTAAATTAGTTCTTTCTCAGAAAATTAATAAATTTCTGAAGAATCTTTTTTGTAATGCGTGCTGATATTCTTATATTCTATTAACATGTCTCATGACTACGAAGTTAGTTGGAATGATTCATTCACACTTTGTAATCTATCAGCACCAAAGGCTCTTTCTAAGGCTCAGAGAGGCTATTTTGAGAGGCTTTGAGTCTTTGTATAATAGTGCCAAGACTTCAACAGAGGTTAGTGAATATATATTATTTTTTCCTATAGATTTCAATAATTCTTCGACTCAAATATCCATTATCCATTACTCTATACATAAAATGCTCAATATTTCTTTCATTTTTACAGCAGTTCCATTGAAGGGCTCTTTACCCAAAGGTTGTAGGCTTTAAGGCACTTACTTAAAATGAGGCTAATAGATCCAAAGCCAACTCTTCAACCGATTTGTTAGGGAAGGATCTGACGAGCTCACTGACATCCTCAATTGTGATCTGAGGAAAGATCTCAACGAGCGCCTTAGCTTTCCTCAAAATCTCCTCCTTGTCTTCCCCGATCTTCCTGTCCTCAGCTTGTTCTTGTTTATGCAGATTTCCAAAGTTCTGAGCGACTTCAGAGAAGAGATTCTTGCAGAGCTGTCCCACGAAGTTAAAGTCATCCTGAGGTTTCTTTGATGCTTTTTCTTCGATTTTCTCGCCCTGTTTCTCGGAGGTATCCTTGCTATTATTCTGAGCAGGTGCTTCCTTAGCTTCTTCCTTTGTATTCTCTTTAGATTGAGCTTGATTCGGATTTGCTGCTTCAAACTGCGTTTTGAACTCATTTACCAGACCCTGAAACATTTCAAAACCGTTCTTGATGGCAGAATTCAGCTTCTCGTTTTCTTCTGGCTTGCTAAACTGTTCAAGAAGTCCTCCAAAGAGCGTCTTCAACCCTTGGAATTCTGAGCCGAAGATATCTTGGCATGGTCTTGGTCGCTGCTGGGTTCTTTCACCTGAGAACCCTCTGCAACGATGAGCATCGAAGTGAGGAGCTTCTTGGTGTGGAGGAAGCACAGTCACGACTTTGATAGCGCTTTGAGCTTCATTCTTGAATTTGAGCAGAGGATATGGATGGTCTACCTTGGCCTCACAGCTACTGCAGAGGTCGTAGTCGTAGCGTACTGTGCATTTGTAGCGATCTCCAATGATCGGGCATACTCCGCAGACATCGCAAGCAACACCGTGATGAATTGCCTTGCTGGATTTTCCATCGAACTCTTCTCGCTGCTTTCTTGGTTGCTGTTCGGAGTTTTCCTCTAGCAATTGCTTAACGATCATAGCAATTGTAGGAATCTCTTCTTGGAGCGTCTGTCTGGCTATCTCTTTGAATTTAGCGAGATTCCCATCTTCTTCGAATGGGATGGCTTCTTCCTTTGGGTCTGCTGCTGGCTTTTGGGGTTCATCAGCGGGAACTTCTTTTGTTGTTAAGATTTCTTGAATTTCTGGCTTTTCTTCTTCAATAGTCACCTCGTCTCTCTTGCTTGCCCTTGTAATTTCACTGGTGCTCTCAGGGACATCTTTCTCTGTGATATAGACTTTGAGGGTCTTGCCTTCACTTTCAAAGATAGCGACGGCGATTTGGTAGTCTTCTTCAGTCCCAATTACGACTTTATCGCCTTCAGTGTCCTCGTACTTGAGGGAAAAGTGCTTGCTAAGGCTTGGGTATGTTTCTCGGATTACTGCGAGAAGATTCTTCAGATTTGCTGGCTTTGAAGTTTTGAAGATTTCGTCGTTGAAAGAAATCTTTAAAGTGCTAGTTGCTTGGCTTTTGTTCATGAGTGGAAGTTGTGTTGGTGGACTGTTTGTCAAGGAAATGAGTTTTGATTATTGATGAGATTCAAATGAAAGAGCGGTTTAAATAGGCTGAACTGTTATTAAAATCTGATGAGATCGGGAGATCGTATATTCGAGAAAATGATAAATTGATACATCTTAATAAATTTAGTTGAAAGGAAGAGTCACAGATTATCAATAAATGAATTTTGTTGAATGAAAAACAGTTAGTGAATCTATCTCCTGTTTTTCACTTTGACCATTGATTTTGTGACACAATCTTTCAATTGTGTCTGGATCCCGCTCATTGAGAGGATGTGTTTGGAAATCTCCTATGAGCTTTCAAGATACTTCATCCTGAATAGCTCATACTTTTTGAAATATTTCTGATTTTACATCAATCGAAAATTGTTGAAACGGCGTTTGAAAAGTAATAATTTTGAATCTTTAAGATCAGTTGCCAACGAAACTCTCTCTGCTGAGGAGGAAATAGTGAATTCCAATATAGTGGTCTCGACTTATGATAAAACCTGTCTCTTTCTCTCTTCCCTGGGATATCGAGATTCCTTCTTGAGCTAATTTGTTCAGAACTAACTCCTTTGAAAATTGAGTATTTTCTTACACCAAGAAATGAGGTTATATACCAAGCTCCATTATTTAACGTAACTTCAGCGTTCTCTTCCAGAGTCTGAATTTTACTAATATACTCATATCTCATCAAAGAGCCATAACTCTGATGGTATATATTTGTCTGATTGTATCACTATAGTTTGCCTCAACATCTTTAACTTTTACTCTGCTGACCTTCGAAATCATAATAATTAAGTAAACCTTCTTCAGTCCTCTAGAATCATATCAATAGCTGAATAAACTTTCAGAATACTTGAGATTTTTCAGCGAAAACACTAAGAAGCTTATTAAATTTATTTTAACAAAACCACGATTCCTCAGTCTTCATATACTTGATGGAACCACAACGTAGCCATAGACAGTCAGTTTCAACATTACGAGGTGATACTTTTCTCGCTGATGCCTCATAATTTCTCACACTCTTATTTCTATCTCCTCTATTAGACTATCAATTGGTTTTTCAGAGTTATCAAAATGGTATTTATAACGGCAACACACACAAAGGCGTTTCCCATGGAAAAGGAGTATTTTGGTGGGATAGCGGCGAACTATATTTCGGTATTTGCATAATATTTCTCCACATTTTTACCCGTTCTGTTAAGGTGAGTGGCATGAATCTAAAATTCATGGTGAAGGGATACTTTTCTTTCCATACGGTGGATACTTGAAAGGATTCTTTTTTAAGAATAAGATAAATGGAGCAGCTTTCTTAAAATTTCCAAATGGCGATTTCTACGAAGGGATTTGGCGACACGGAAAGCTTGATGGGAAGTGTTTCAAGTACTTTGCTGCTTTGGATAGATGGGCATTGTGCACGTACTCAAAAGGCGTCTTTCAAAACTGCTTAAACAAAGGCAGCGGTCAGCCAAACATTAGTACAATGAGTATTGTGCGCAGCAATTCATAAAATTTCAAGGTTTTGAAAACAAGTTAAGCATGCAGATAGAATCCTCGTTCGCTGAGCAGGCAAATGATCGTGTTGGAGTCATATATTATAAAGACGGAGGAAAGTAATGCAAATATCTTAGATTTTTCTGATTTTAATCTGTGATAGGTATTATGGAGTAATACAAGAGGGCATGCCTCATGGACTCGGCATCACCCAATATAGTGATGGAAAATTCGACGCTGGATGGTATCAGAACGGACTTTTGCAAGGAAAGGGTAGGCTGATGATGGGAAATGGAGATATTTGCGAGGGTTGTATAAAAGAAGGAAAGCTTAGTGGAAGAGTAAAATTTTGGGGTTTGGAAGGTATAATTATTCGGTATCAATAGGGTTTTTTCTACAAAAAAGAGATTGATACTTGGGTCTTTGGAAATTTCAAAAGTGCAGAGGAAATAGATATTCTGGCAAAAGGAAAAGGGTTTCCTCTTGAAGAGATAAGTAATTAATGCACGTTTGCTGGTGTTTTAAGAATTTTTTACAAAAAAGTCGAATGGAAAAGAAACACTCAAGACCCCGATTTACCTCTTGTCGAAATGGCTATTCCGAATGATTTATTTTATATCCCATTGCTTCAAGGACCCGTAGAAGATCCTAGAGCAAGAATGAAAAGATCTCCTGGCAAATCGACTTCGAGATCGCCGGGCGCTTCTCGTGCGAAGACGGATTCTCCAGACAAAGTGACGCACAGCTCTGAAGATTACCGTCAGTTACTAAAGTTCAAAATAACGCAAACAGACCCCAATCGATCAAGCAGATTTAAACAGCAGATATTAGAATTAAACAATGAAGAGGATGAGGCTTCTTCAGGCGCGGAGGACGGAAATTTTGAAAAAAAACTCAAGAGCGATTTTAAGGCACTGAAGAAGACCGGAGGGAGCCCCACAAAAAATCAGTCAGTGCCAGGAGCACATGAAAACAATGAAGAAAACGATAGAGAGCAAATTTATGATGCTCTTTGGCAAGGAATTTCTGGAGAAGAAACTCCTGAGGCGAGTAATCAGCTTAAAGCTGATACTGCGATCTCCAGCAAAAGTCCACAGAAATTAGGCAAAGGAGGCTCGGAAAATGACTATATTTACAAGAAAGTTGATTCACCTTCACCTAAGGCCGATATTCTACAGGCAGATCAGCCTGATGTGAAAAAAGGGACAGAATCTGATCCCCAAATTAGTGCACAAGTGGATTCTGGAACGAAGAAGCATGCTAGAGGCGGTCTGCCAAGTTTTGATATGGATGCTGGTGATGATGGTAAATTCTTCGTAAATAATGAAGGGGCAGAGGAAAAACACACTGATAATGACAAGTTGGTCTGTGATCAACCCCAAGGAAATCCCGAAAACCCTTTCAAGCCTCCTCAACTGTTATCGACACCTAGAGGAACGGGGAAGGGTTCCTGTGAATTAGACAGTCCAGAATTTTCAAAAATCAAATCTCTAACGAACGACCTTTC
>ENA-UOTX01001750-UOTX01001750.1-compost-metagenome-genome-assembly--contig:-NODE-1750-length-13756-cov-3.252358_pt1 | contig 13756 bp, 11 predicted proteins | sample MGYA00238143_ERZ746982 | MGnify/ENA primary metagenome ERZ746982 (study PRJEB28758, sample SAMN06268862) | compost metagenome | isolation source: single cell | place: USA: California, Emeryville, Joint... | reverse complement strand
GCCATTAGTGTTGCATTCAAACGATCAAAGCGTTTTATTTACCAAGTAAGTGTCCTCTCGTTAGGCAAAAATGTTTGTAATATTGCTCTAGGCTGCTTATGATTGGAATTTCAAATTAAAGGGCACAGCTCCTTGCAATTCAAGAGATGATTGAATCATCTTTATGTGCATAGTGATAAACCAATTAAAGGACATATTATGTTCAGTAGCAAACCACCACATTCGGAGCCTAGCCACCCATGGCCGAAGAATTGTGAAAAATTAAGTTGTTTACTTCAAAATGTAAGGAAATAGTTTTCTATTTTGTTTCTTCTATAAAATAGTTTGGTCTCAAGCTATATGTAGATGGTAATAACTTGCACATAGACTTCAGTGATTTGCAAAGAATACGAGTATACTTATTATGTGAGAAAGGTGCTACACAACCAAATCCAAAAAATTAGGAAATACATCCCTTCCTTATGCCACTTCCTACTTTTTCAGCTTGAGATAACCCTCTTAAGCTCCACCAACTGACGCAGCCCAGTCTATAACCACCTAAGTTTGTAAGGACAGAAGATACTGTTCTATGATAACGATTATGCTCTCCTGCGCCGCAAACTAAACCTCCTAATCATATGAAAAATTTATTTTACTCACTCCGAATAAATGAAAGCCTTCAAATCTTTGAACAAATTGTTCACTTCGCAGCGCCAGGCATTCTTTGGCAAAAAATGGGCACTTGCTGGAGCTTTCCTCACTGCAAGCTACGTCGGCCACACTCTTATAACCTCTAAGGCGAAGTGCATTGTCCACCCTCTGCCTCAGCAAGAATTAGAGCAGAATCCGATTTTCTTAGAGAAGACCGAACGCGCCAAAAACAATTATGTCATCTATTTTCCAGATCCAAGCGTTGAAAAAGACCCTGACTTCCAAGAATTGTTATTCGCAGCAAAAAACTCTCAAAATCTCCAATTTCTTAACGTAATTAGGCAATACTGCTTCCATTACTAATTAACTCTCTCTCTATCAGGCTGGAAAGCATGGAAAATACTTCCTTGATGACGAATTCCGTAACTTTTATCCTTTTCCCTTGAATCTCAAACCGCTTATAGAACAAGATATATTATTCCTCGCGCGTAATGAAGATGGCCGAGTGTTAATTATCAAACGAAACGAGGAGGACATAGGCGCGAAGCTTTTCAATTTCTTCCGACAAACAACAATCATCACCAGCGAAGTATTTTCGTGCTTTCTTTTGCAAAGAGACCCATGCTATTTCTCCTTAGAATATCTCAGAATTGAAAGAAATCCTCAATAGTTTCAAGCCAACCGATAGAATAGTTTACAGCTACATCCCGGCTAAGGAAAACTACAATCCTATCTATAACGAATACGACCAGTTTATAAACTCGAGGATCAAAAACCTCGGCGACCTGAATCGAAATTTTCAAGATCTGAAATATGATTTAACCTCCAAAAACGCGTATTTTGTCGTTTTTAAAGACTATGCGTCTGCGCAATACTTTGGCATCGGTGAGAATGGTATGATATGAGTTATCGTGAGCTTGCTTTAATTGGTAATGGGGTTAATGCAGATGTGGGAGAGATTTACGTGATGAAAAGAACAAGCAAATTTAACGATAATGACACGAATAACCGATTAGATGATATCAGAGTGGACTCGAGGAAGCTGGAACCGAGCGAATATGATTTAATTAAACCAGATTTCAATTGGAAAGAGTTTTATAAGCAAACTTTGCATCAGCAGTCATTGGATTACGTTAACTATATCGAAACGGAAAATGAGCTCACCAATATGATGAAAGTTTGCAAGGTTCGTTACATTTTTTGCATATCCAGCTGAAAGTTGACTTTTTAGAGGCTTAATATAAACAAATTTTTGATTTTCTATGAGCGCTCCAGCGGTCAGGCCTTCGATAAGGCGGTTATTAAGCTCACTCGGGCCAAAAAGCAAACTATCAAAGATCTCAACCAAGACGATTTCGTCATTATAGCCACCACCAATCCTAAAATCGTTCAAAAAAATGTATATCGTCTTTGCAGACTGATCAATTGATTATTCCCTTTGATTTAGTTCGGTATCATTCCCAACAAATACGAATCAACTTTTCGGTTCATCGATCTCGAGACTTATGTGCCTGTGGAGGAACAATTGGCCAAAAAAGCAATGTTTTTAGATGAAAACTTGAAGCCTGTTAAAACTGAAGAGGATTATGTCCCTACCACTCACCAACGTTTCTTGTTCAAGCAAAAGGTAGCTTTCTTTTTAGTATTTGCAATGAATTCAACACATGAATAAAGGCGACGAAAAACCGATTGAGAAATTTCATGGTGAGTGCCTTGCAGAAGAAACTACCCCAATATTTCGAAGGAGAACCAGGAGCAGGGATCAAATATTCTCATTATATATCCGGTAATCAGCTCCAATTCGATTAGTCTGAAATGAGTTTAGGTGAGACATTCAACAGAGATGTCATTCAGAATCCGAAAAACATTATCATCGAATTTTACAAGCCAACGTGTCCAGCCTGTATCATGTTATCTCGCGGTTATGAGGAGTTCGCGAGGATAGTGGAAGAAGTACAAACGCTTGCCACTAAGATCGAGAAGGGAGAATACGAGTTCAAGAGGTCAGATGACAACGTGATCAACCGCTATCACATTAGAAATTATCAAAAATTCTTGAATATCGTTGTTGCTAGATACAACATTTATAACGAGGTAATCAAGTGAATTCAACTGCTTCTGACCCTAAGAAATAGAACCAAATTTTCCCAAGCCCGTCGGGGACGCCATTAGTTTTTCTTTTCAAAAGCGGTGAAAAGTCGCTGCCGGAGCAGATTGACCTCGCTCAAGAGAAAATTAGATACACCGACACGGACAGAGTGGTCCATTATTTGATTAAATATGTTGATGAGAAACTTTAAGCGTTTTCTTTATAAATCTTCTGATAAATAACCCATCGAGAATTACTTGTATAATGGCATAAAAAACAATGAAAAATGCTCTGTGCTCGGCAATAACCCGCCTATTTTATATAAAATATATGAAGGTTAACCAGGCAATCGGAGAGGAAGGGGTCTTTTTATTTCATTTGACTTGAACTCAAAATAAATGTTAGTCCATTCAATTTTTCAATGCATTGAGGCCAAAAATTTGTACATAATACGACATCAGCGATTTAGCATCTAATAAAAACTAGTTAACCTTCATTTACCATTTTAAGCCTTGCTCTAATAGCGGATTCCCATTTAAAAAATTATCAAAGTCAATTATGTTCCAGTGGATATTGGCCGTCAGGTCTCTGCACTGAGTCAGATCGATATCGCTCAGTTCTCCCTTCGACCCAATGAATTTCACTAGCATTGTCTCCGGGATTTCTACTACGTCTCCTTCAATCTTCATATGATGCCAAAACTGCCCATTCTCAGTATTGTAAGCTAAGACCGGCTTGTCTTTCTCTATTAACTCAAAGTATAATGGCGATTTCACGTTAAAATCGAGCTGATATTTCAGTCTTCCCACTAATTCCTCTTTAGATCTGTTATTTACGAGGATCGTTGTGATGGGACAATCTCGGAAAACAGCCTCATGCACCGAGTAATTTTCAATCGAATCATTTTCTTTTCGATTGCCACTAACTCCCATTCCAAGGATCATCTTTACGTTGAATAGATCAACCGTTTCTTTTCTTAGTTTGGGAGACCGACGTAGGTTCAATCGATAGTTTTTCTCCTGAAATGCTGTTAAATACGCTTGCACTCTGTCGTAAAAATATGGCTCAAATTGATCTTTGTATAACTCAAGGGAGTTCTCAGCGCAGCAGTCAAAGAACGTCTTGAAAAGAGACATTATCGTTTCGTACTTGATGAGTTTTTTGAGCGGATAAGGAGAAATCATTGATTTTTCCGGCTGGCGTGTGATGGTTCCTGAAAAATCAATTGGGAAGCACAACTCGCTGTATTGCTTGTGATCTAGCTTTGAAATGACCCAATCTATTCTGTCTCGACGAAATTTTGATACTAGATCAACCTTTGGAGTTGATTCTTGTACGTCTCTTTTCTCCTCAACTCGGTGAGGTGCAGAAGCTGAAGGTTTCTTATGATCTGTGGTCGGAGTAGTCGTAATATTATGTTTCTTTTCTGCGGGCTTTGCTGGTGTTTGGGTAGGACCGCTTGGTGCTTTTGATTTTTTGCTGCTGGCTTTTCCAAAGGGAGATTGGTTCGAGCTTGAGGGCTTTTTTGTTGCAGAACTAAAGAAGTAGCTGCTTGACCTATTAAATTGGCAGCCGAGCCTTGAAGACGCTTGCGCTACTGATTTTGCTAAAGATAGCATGAAAATATCCACTTTCAGATAAATTTAGTTTCTGGCCTTTATTAGTTGCAAGCTGATGTGAATTTCTTCGCAGTTAAAGAAGCCTTCAAACTCTAAAATGCCAAATATTAACTAACTAGCCTCACATCCTAGATCATGGTCTCTACGTCCTGTTCTCAAAAGAAATTTAACACTCAAATTTGTATCTTTGATTTAAGAAAGCAAAAAAATATGGAACTGACTTCAAAGAATGGATCAAATTTTCAAACGAAATTTGCCAACCAATAAAACTTTATAAGAACCTCTCTTCTGTTATCGCTTCATGGAGAACATCTGAGTCGATTTGTAGGCAGAAACCGCGAAATCTGTACGAGCGCTCATTTTATTGGGAGACATCGAAATCGGCGACGAGAGTAAACTGCTCTGAAAACTCCCCAAACTGCTCCTCGGAGCCCTATGACCATGGCTATGTCTGTGATTAAGAAGAATGGACTTCGAGGGTGTGCTGAGAACGCCGCTATTTAATGGTATTGATGCGAATGTCCCGCTTAGATTCTTTCTGGCCCTTCCGGTCTCGGAATACCTCCCTGGGGAGAAAAAGACACTTGGATTAGTGGTATTCTCCGTTCGTTTTTGCTTCAAAGCGTCTGAGAAACAGAAATCAATAAGAGACGAGACACAATGCGAATTTTACAATAAAGCGTGAAGAGATCTTGATTTGAGTGCGGAGGGTTATAGACGCTGCTCATGGAGGCAGAACGGTTATGTCCCACGATGTTTTTCTTGCGAAGGTACTGATCTTGTAAAAAATCGAGCTTTTTCTGGTTCTTTTTCTGCAATTTTTATAAGACCTCAATCAGATTAACTCACATACCAAAACTTCTTCGATTCTGTCAGGGCTCCGCTCTTTTATCGCTTCTTTGATGTCAAATGCATAAGGATCTTGTCCTTGTTGCAATAATCCAGCTGCCGGACTACACATTCAAGTTAACAGTGATGCTTTCCAAACGAAAGATACATGATCTCTGCTGTGTCGATCTTCAATGGCTTCCTGGGCTCGAAGCTATAACGCGCTCTCTAATTATCATTAATCAATCTTTAGCATTGCGATAAATGAGGGATCATACCTGGGACTCATTCAACTCCTGGACTTTTTTATGCAGTCCTTGAACAAATGAGGAATAGACCTCGTCTTTAGAACGCCGTTTAAAGGCTGTATTAGTTAAAAGTTCCTCCACACCCTTTTGAATCATAGGATCGACATAGCCTAACCCTTGTACAAGCTGCTGCTTTATTTTAACGGCCTCATCCACAGGTTTTGGCTGATTATTCGCCTGATATTTGAGTCTGGAGCTACTCTGGATAGCGCTACTGATGCGGCTTTTTGAAGACTCAACCATGTAAAACTTGATTATTTTATTGTCGTATATTGTCAAAATAAAATTATTTTTGATCATTAAATTAGCGAAATAAATCCCGTGCTGTGCTTCTCTAACTATTATTTCTAATATTAGTTGATCTGTTATCTTATCGAAATCTCAAGAGAAAAGTCAAATTGATATAGAAGGTCAATATTCACCACTAAATGGAAGATTTTCGAGAGCGAAATTATTTACTCTTTAGTCAAATTTTTTGTTATAATATCCGTGAACTCAGAAGCACATGATCAAGGAAGGTTCTTTTCGAACACCGGGTAATTGCTAAATTTATGAACAGGCTTTTGAGGATAAAAGAAATTATGAGTAAGAAATAAATACGAAGATAGGGTTTTTTTATGATAACTAAGTTTAAATAACGAATTTTAATTAACAAACCAAGTCAAAAGAGAGCGAGAGATAAAGAAAAATTAAAAGTTTAGAGTGTGCTTAATGAATAATAAACGATTTTCGTATCATATAAAAGTTTAGGCTATTGCTGTGTTGCTGTGTTGCTGTGTTAGTTTTTGTATGCTGGGGCTAATCATATTGAACAACTCGCATTAATTAAATGTGGAGTTAAGTTATATTTGACATCTTTGGGATGTGGACTAACTTGAATCCTTTCAAAGCAATTCTGTACGTACATCCAAAAAATGAAATTACATGTTACAGATATTATTGTGTGCATAAGTGAAGAGAAGTGAAGTCACCCGATAAAGCTTTATAAAACGCTTTAGAAAATACGAAATTTACAAAATTGAGAACCATCAGAAACTTCATAAAAAAGTAAATAGAATTTTGATAAGTTTCCTCAATCACGAGTGATCACGTCCAGATCAGTGCAAAAATTTAAGCATCATGTCTCTAAACTCTTTGTAAGAAATCTAATAAAATTACTTTCAGCACGAGGCCAAATGTTCCAAAAAATTACTTTTCCATCAGAATTATCATCGCATTCTTGTATCAACTCCTTAAATATACTCTCATCGAAATGAGAACCAAACGCTTCTTTTAACTCATCTGGAGTGAGATAGCCACTACCATCCTTCAGATTATTAATTGCATTCGTTTTAAGGTAAAGGTGATCGATCTATTACCTTATCAAACATTTTAAAGGCAGTTTCTAGCCGTTCTTTCGAAAGCAGATTCCTTCTGTTTATCGTCGCCACGACAAATTCTAAAAAGCTTTTTGAGCTGTTATCATGTAAATCATAACTTACCAGTATAATCGATCGCTCCGCTATTGTTGTAATCGATTGCTTTCATAATAGCGTCAACTTCTACTTCTGGATTCGGCATATTTAAAATATCTCTGTACCCTATAAACGCAATACACGTTCGTCAAAACACAGAAATTTATCTCGAATTTACCATTAATTAACTCCTCTCGGTTCAGCTGTCCGTCTCCATTCTTATCAAGCGCTTGGAACGTCTTCAGCAGCTCTTTTTTCTCTTCTTTGGTCGCTAAGTAGTTCACTAAAAAGACCCAGGTAGCCTCTTGCAACTTCTGGTCCACCCGGAACGTTTTAAGATTCGAGAGCGCCTTTATCGCAAGAGGTTTATCAACTTCTTCGCTTCCAATCTGCTTTGTTATCCACGGGTCAGCAATCGCTTTTTCTGCGCTCACTCTTTCCGATGGATTGTACTCAAGCATTTTCTTAATTAAACTCTTTGCTCCATCAGACACCACCTGCCACTCCGGCGAATCAAAGGTAAAATGTCCTAACGAAACTTTTTCCATGATAGCTTTATCCGTAGGGCCATTGAAAGGCGGGTAACCGCAGAGCAAGATATACAATATCACTCCACAGGACCACACGTCGCATTTTTCGTCATATTTTCTTCGGATGACCTCAGGAGCTATATAATATGGCTAAAAAGTGGTGTTAACAGCTTGTTTTATTGCAATAGCGTTTTACTGTTCCGAATTTTTGATTCATTTTCTTCTTAGCATCAAAATTCCTCGAAGTTCCAAAATCAATGACTTTAAGTAACGCGTCATCTTTTTTGGATTCATAGAGCACGTTTTCTGGTTTGAGATCTCTGTTTTTGTGATATTTAACGCAAAAGGGATAGATATTTGAACAAACCTGTGGACGATATTGTGTTGGTGGCAATAAAAAACAGCTGAGAGTATCTGCTTGATGGTTATCGCGGCCATCTTCTCGCTGAAAAATTTCATTTTGCTTATTTTATCGAAAAGTTCGCCTCCGTTGTACAACTCGCTCACGATGTAAAAAGCTTTATCGTCTTGATAAAACTCAAAGATTTTGATGATATTCGGATGATCCTAGCAAGAAAGAAGGTTATTTTTTCTTCGAAACGCAGTCGTTGAGTACCAAGCCCTTGAGGATCTTGACCTCGTTTACAAGTCTTTCTCTATCCTCAGGATCTGTAGCTTCTTTCAAAATAATCTTCACTGCACGAACCAGATTTGTCTTTTTATGAATCGCTCGACGCACTTCTCCAAAAGCACCTGTTTTTTTATGAGTAAGCTGTGGAATTATATCGTAGACTTCACCTTTTCCAATAGCTGGTTGCAAAAATGTGTATTCAGCTTGGATTTTGCCGCTTTTTTCACTAATCAGGTCGCTATGGCTGATCTTGAAGGTGTTTATTCTAGTGCCCTCTACGAAAAGCATAGACAAAGTGAAGTTTATTGATATTTCACGAGATATTACTCCTTCCAAGCGATGTGTCAGTGCCAACCGTAGTTTCTTGATCTTTTTTCGATTTGTCTGCTCTGTCCTTTTTCGCTGGGCCATCCTCTCCAAATGGAGAGACGGAGTTAGAATTGGTGTTCGATATTTTGCATCCCATTCTGTCTTTACTGCGCCGAAATTGACCTGACCCTATTAATTTTTTATATACGAACCGAAATATTTCAGTGTTATAATTTAATTTCACGAAGAAACAAGCCTATAAAAATTAAAACGCTTAATCATTCAACCAAGAGATTGCCTCTTGGCTTATAATTCAAAGTAAAGCCTGATTTTGGGGCCTTATAAATGAAATTCGAACTTGAACGACATGTGGCTGGTTTATTTATAAAATTTCTATTATTTCATCCTTAATTCAGAATCAAAAGGGCGCTTAGATGCTGAGAACTTGATAGCAGGAAATTCTCATCGGCTATGTGATCAAAGGTTGCTATTAAGCTTAGATTAGAGGACGAGGTTTTTGCTTAAAGAGATGTAGATTGGAGCTATATTTATAGCAAAGGCAAATAGGTTAAAATCCTGAGAAAATAAAAAATAAAATAAAAAAATACCTTATGTTCCGAGTTTTCGTCTGGAGAATTAAAGTGGGTTCATTATAAAATGAACCTCAACAGTCACTTGTGGGACTTAGTATTTTTGACGTCATGAATGGCGATAATATTGAAAAATTCAGGTCTTTTATTACATTTTGATTCAAACTTATGAGGAATGCAAAGACCTTGAAACTGGCAAATTTATTAGTACGAGTGGACTCCAGGTTAGCATAGGACTATTACTGCGAGTTTTTCGTGAAAAGAATTTATATCATTTTAGTTTAAGCAATAGTTGTTCCCAATTACAAACTTTTCATGCAATATCTATCCAGTGCATTTCAATGATCAAAAAATCAAACCATAAGGGCTGAAAGTACTTTAATTGTCCCTTTTTTCACTCGAGATAAAGCACCCCAATTCCAATTCCCTATTTGTTCAATACATTGCTAAAAAATACTGGGAGATATATATTAGAGTCAACAATTCGACAGATTGGCTTCTATCCATAAAGATTCATTAGGAATGCGTGTTCGAAGGCGATTCATAGATTAGAATTGAAGGATTTGTTATGGAGGATCAAATTTATTAGCTCCGGAGTTGGACTCGTGTTGATTTTGGGGTACTGACGCGATAAGATGCCGATTCTTTGAGCAATCTCAAATTTAGTTAGGAGGCTCTTTAAAATATTAGGATGCAAACACTGATTTTAAAGGAGTGCTTTTGATTAAATAATTAGCCTCAAAAGGGTTTTGGGTGGGTCTGAATAAAATATAGGAAACTATAAAAGGTATTAATTAATAAAGTCAGAACATCAAGGTTAATTTAATAATTTGGGAATATATTTGAACAGTATCAAATAAAATTTATTTGCAGGCTATACCTGCAATCCTTACCTCCAATCATTAGCGTGTGTGATACGCAAATACTTGAGAATATGTTTAGACTTCTTCCTTTCATAAAAATGGCTGGAAAAGGGCGGATATGCACCCGCAATGCATAGAAAAAACGTAGAAAAATGTTCAAATTGCCTCTTTTTTCTGAATCTTACCCGAAGTCTTGATCCACACGCTCTTTCGGCCTTGTAATCAGGCAGAAGTCAAGTGAGTTAAGCTCGAAGAGGCAAAAAAGCCCATTAAAATTCGAGTTAAGCTGTTATTTCAATACTAAAACCCTCATAAGAGCCTAAATTACAAAGAATAATGAGTGCTCGATTCTTCTGCAGAGACTGGAAGCTTCGCTTAGTTCAGTCTAATATTAACCATACGCGAGATAGCCTGCAATTGTTTTATGACTCTAATTTTACTTTTAATTTGATTCGTAGTGTGCGATAAATTAACTAATTTTTTATATGACTATATTCTTAACCGAGTGTGTGGCAAATGTCAATTTTATCTAAAAAGCACATGGATTTTCTCCTAGAAAGCGTTCCAATTCTCCTCGCTCTCATATGGACTGTAGGCACCTGCTTGAACCCAACTACCCCTAGGACTCTGACTTTGACCATCGCAACAATAATCCTAGGAATTTCACTAATTTGCCTCCTTTTCACCGTTGTCTTTCTCAAACGAACCAATAAATCACCCAAACGACTTGTCATTAGGGATTCATGGCTCTTTATTCTCATGGCCGCCAGTTTCTGCCTGCATTTTCTTACAATCCAGCCCTTTTTGGAACTATCAGAAAGTTATTTGTATGGATTGAACGCAGCGTGGTACTACTACATCTCGAACAGACTACTCCACTTCAGAGCGACCAAAATTGCGTTGATTTTAGTGAACACAGGCGTACTAATGGGGATTATCGCTGTCTATCATCCTTTTCATTACACTGATGTCATACATACAATATTTTTCGTTATCATCCTATCAGCACTTCACCTCCGACGGAAAACAGTGAAGCAAGCCCCAACTAGAATCACAAGCACCATCGCAATTACAGATACGACTCAATTTCAGAAAACTAAAACGAAAGATAACCTTACTCTGACCTATAGGGTCTTGGAGAAGCTTCCCTGCGGAGTCATTAGGTTCGATGAGAATTTGAAAGTTATTCATTCAAATCTGGCTGTAAGAAAACTCTTCGAATTTCCAATGCAGCAAGAAATGTCCAATGAGCTGATTTATGAGATCCTATCGAAGATAAACTCCTTGAAAATCCGCAGAGATCGTGAGGATAAAGAACTCCTCTGCACTTGGCTTGGCGAGATTGCTAACAGCGCCGCCACGCCATCTAAAAGGCAGGCGCCACTCACTTTTCCAGGCAATCAGGAAATCGTTAATTCATCTCATTCGATGCTGAACAAAGAGGATACAATCATGGAAAAGGAAAATAAGCAGAGAACTGAGGCGACAGACTACGCCTTCATTAGTCTCGCTGAGTTGTTTCAGTATCTAACAATGCAAGGCGGAGCGAGAGTCAAAGAGCTTTTTGAGTTCGATAACCCTGCCATGGAGGATGAAGTTCTCATTATCGATGGAAAGTTCAAAATGAACGAAAACTATGAAAAAACAATTGAATTTGAAATCTTTACAATCATTGAAGAGTCCTTGGCATGCAAGCAGATCATCATGGCAATGAAGGACATGACTGTCCGAGACAAGGTCTCCGTGGTTGAGAACAACAGCGCGTTCAGAGAGAATTTGTTTGGTTCAATGTCCCATGAACTTAGGACGCCTCTCAACAGCATTATGTACTCATTAGATACCTCTATAAAGGACGCGCAGACTCCGGCTTATATAAAGGACACGTTCCTTGTGCCTGCGTTCCGAAGCTCGAAATACTTGCTCAGTATTATTGACGATTTGCTTGATTTTTCGAGGTACCAGCTCAATAAGTTGGAATTTCGATTTGAGACTTTCGAAGTTGCTGAAGCGATAGAGTATTGTGTGGAAATTTTTCGCAGCAATGCGGAGCGAAAAGGCATCCAATTGACTGTCAGCATCGACCGGTCGATCCCGAAAAGAATTCGCTCGGATAAAGGCCGAATGTCGCAGATACTGCTGAATCTATTGTCTAATGCGATAAAGTTCAGCGAGTCTAATGGCTTCGTGAAATTATATGTAGATAGTCTAAAGGAAGAGGGTCAAATAGGTCTAAGAATCTCTGTTGAAGACAAAGGCATCGGAATGACTCTAGAGGATCAAAAACGCCTTATCAAGTCATTGGAAGTATGGGAGATGGTCGATAAAACCAGCGCGCATTCTTCCGGCGTAGGAATTGGGCTGTTTATTTCTAATCGACTCGCGGTGCTCCTCAGCCATGATGACAAAGGGATAAAAGTCGAATCTGAAGAGGGGAAAGGGTCGACGTTCAGTTTTTGCGTCCTGGATCAAACGTCAAAGAAGGAGCAGTCGAATATGTTGGGGAATAAGAAAGAATCTTTCCTATTAAGCAAAATGAAGAACACGAGCTACTCGCGTTTCGTTGAAGTCGGGTCAAAACTGTCAGGCTTGAGCAGCATGAATGATCTGAGGGTAGATAATAGCATGTCTTCCCCATGTCGCAGAAACTCAAGCGAGTCTCCTCGCGCCGCCGACAGAAGCGATAGGCGTAAGCAGACGACATTGCAGTCTCCAAAAGCGAATACTAAGAAAGGCAGTTATATAGTTGACGACATACTGAATCAAGTCAACATCTCAGGCGATTCTGATAGAGGCACCGCCATCCAGCAGCACCTCTCCCAAGCGAACGGTCTGAGGACTTTCCCGAAGTCGCTGGTGAATTTAGAGTTTTCTTCCTATTCAGAGAAAAAAGAAAAGAAGCCTTGTTGTGCTCCGATTCTCGTCGTCGACGATGACTCAATGAATCATTTCGCAATGGAGCAGATGCTTGGGGCACTAGGTCTGATGCACGATACAGCGTTCAATGGAAGAGAAGCCCTAACTAAATTTAAAGCGAGGGTCTCGTCTCCTTGCAACCTTCGCTGCGGTCCGTACCGGCTGATTTTCATGGATATTAATATGCCGATATTGAATGGGATTGATGCGACAAAACAGATACGTGAGTACGAAAAAGAGAAGAAATTAGAAAAATCAACTATTATAGGATGCACTGCGTATACAGATCAGACGGCTGAATACTACATGAGCATAGGAATGAATGACTGCATCTTCAAACCAGTTAGTTTTGAGAAATTCTCTCGATTAATAGGCAAGTATCAGACTCAACTGACTTGATGCTCTGTAAAAGTTGTCAAAATGAAGGATAGGTATCCTCGTTTTTGATGAAGAGTCGAGGAGTTTTCATCCTACTTGTCTCAGATATAGTAATATTTTTCAAGTTTACGAATGAACTGTGTTTTTTTGAGATTGATGTCCTATACATTTCTCTCATAAAGATTCGAAAAAGCAATCTAAATAAATTTATTTAGCATTCCAAGCTATTATTTAATTTTTCTCTTAAAAATTATGAGGAAAAATATTCTTCTACTTCCATAAGGCTTTATCTCGCTGTTAAACATTCTAAACACACTTTGATGCGACCAGTGGTCAAAGCGGTCACGTATTTCCTTGAGTCTGCTAGAAAATCTATGGGCAATAGGTCGGACTGTTCATTGCCTTTCAGTTAAATTAGATATTTTTATCCGATACAAACTGCAAAACTCATCGATTAAGTAGTTGATTAATTTATCTGAAAATGAGTATGAGCAATCCATCTTCGTATAAAAGGGCAGCCGCTGAATCCAACAAGAATTCAGGGGCCTCGGAAATAGCCAAAACCAAATCCAATCTGTCCAACCTGAACGAAAAAACTCTGAATACTACCACAA
>ENA-UOTX01001749-UOTX01001749.1-compost-metagenome-genome-assembly--contig:-NODE-1749-length-13763-cov-18.720590_pt1 | contig 13763 bp, 4 predicted proteins | sample MGYA00238143_ERZ746982 | MGnify/ENA primary metagenome ERZ746982 (study PRJEB28758, sample SAMN06268862) | compost metagenome | isolation source: single cell | place: USA: California, Emeryville, Joint... | reverse complement strand
AACCTTCGTCTCCTATTCGGTTTCCATTTAATGCTAATTTTTTAAGGAGAGTCCACGTTGTGTTATTTCCGATTGCTGCTACACCTTTATCTCCTACTTCATTTTCACTTAACAGCAGCGTCTCAAGGTTCGTCCACGTGGTATTCGTTCCTATCGCTGTTGCCCCTTCATCACCGATTCTATTTTGATTGAATGCAAGCTTTTTTAAGTGACTCCATATTGTGTTACTTCCTATTGCAATTGCTCCTTTATCTCCTATTTCATTCTGTTCAAGTCGAAGAATTTTGAGCTTAGTCCAAGTAATATTAGATCCAATCGCCACAGCGCCATCATCTCCAATTCTATTTCTGCTTAGGCAAAGTTCCTTCAAGTTGCTCCAAGTTGTGTTATTTCCAATTGCAATTGCTCCTTTAGCTCCTATTTCATTCTCTGCAAGTTGGAGACGTTTAAGATAAATCCAAGTCGTGTTTGATGCAATTGAAGCTGCTTCTTCATCCCCAATTTTATTTTTATTTAATGATAGCATTTGCAGATTTATCCAAGTTGTGTTCTTCCTGATCTCAATCGCAGTTTTGTCTCTCATTTCATTTTCCTCTAAGCTGATTTCATCAAGATATATCCAAGTTGTATTCGCTCCTATCAATGCACCACCCTTATCTCCTATTTTATTTTTATATAATGAAAGTTGTTTCAATTTGACCCAAGTAGAATTCATTCCTATTGCTGCTGCTCCTTCATCTCCAATCAAGTTATCAAACAATCGAAGCGTTTCGAGATGAATCCAAGTTGTATTTTTTCCAATTGCAATTGCACCTTCATCTCCGATCCTATTGCTGCTTAGACAAAGAAACTTTAAGTTGTGCCATGTTGTATTATTCCCAATAGCTAAGGCACCTTTATTCCCTATCTTATTCCCTTGCAAATTCAGTATTTCTAGATCTTTCCAAGTGGTATTTGAACCAATTGAGAAAGCGCCTTCATCTACTATTTTATTAAAAGGTAGTATTAACTCGTTGAGATTCGTCCAGTTCTTCATTTTCGTAATCACAATTGCATCTGAATCATCCAACTCCTCAGCTTGAATCCATATTTGTGTCACTTGTGTATCTTCATTGTTCAGTATACTTTGAATTGCACGATTTCCTATCCGAAATATAAAAATCTTCAGGTTCTTCCTAGCACTCCAAATGTTCTTTGTCTCTAATTTGTAAATAAAAACTTCACTTAAGTGATTGTGGAATAGATATAGCTCTTCTAAAATTTTCCAAGCTGCATTTTCGAGAATAACTGAGGCACCTGAGTCACCAATTTGATTTCTTTCTAACGATAGTTGCTTTAGATTTACCCATACTCGATTCTTACCGATCTGAGTTGCACCTATATCGCCAATGGAGTTTCTTGATGCATCGAGACATTCCAGACAAGTCCATGTTTCATTGCTGGCTATCGCTCCTGCTCCCTTGTCTCCAATTTCATTATACCCGAGATCCAGTCGTTTAAGGTTTCTCCAAATATGATTATTGCCAATAGCAATCGCTCCTTCATCTCCAATTCGATTTTGACTCAGATCAAGCTCTTCTAAGTTTTCCCAGATTGTATTTTTCCCTATTGATACTCCGCCTAAATTGCTCAGAGGGGTAGATTTTAATTGAAGTAATCTGAGGTCTTTCCAACAAGAATTCTCTGAAATGGTAGTCGCATCTTCATCGCGTAATTTATTATAATTCAATATTAACTCTTGCAGTTTTGTCCAAGTTTGATTTGCTGCAAGCGTCACAAAATCTTCATTTCCGTTGAAAATATTGTTTATTGATAAATCTAGTCTTCTCAGATTAATCCATTTTGAGTTTCTGCTTATTATTCTAGCGCTTCGCCAGTCTAGTTTTCTATCACTCAGCTCAACAGTAGTAATTTTTTCCAAATCTGATATTCGACTATTCAAGAATAACTTTCGAATCTGGTCTTTGCCAATACCTTTATATTCTCCAACTTGATCAAATATCATGATATTTTCTTCCGATAACCCGAAAGCGTTATCAATATTTGCACCAGCAAAAAACTTGTCTACTTGACGCAAATTATGCTTTATGGCAGTTTGGAAGTCACGGGGTAGCCGAGTTGTTTCTATGAGGCTAATGGTTTTGGATTCCGTTACTAAAGCTATATTAGTTTGGTAAACTGGATCAGCAGAATAACATCTAGATAGAGCAGCTTCATGAAGAGGGGCATAATGCAATTCTATTTCTCCATCAGCAGAATTCTGAACTTGCATCACATCACGACCCATGTGAATAGTTGCTGATATGATCTCTTTACTTCGTGAAGCAAAGGAAGGATTCACAAGCCGATACTGTTTAACATTCCCATTATAGTCTTCATCTTTTAAAGTTTTTACCACATGGCCACGAATAGAATCTAAAATAATGGTTGATCCATCAGTGAATCCGGCTATCGCTTGCTTCGCTTCACGACTAAAGCTCAGCTGACTGGCAGCGAAGTTTTCTTTGATTGTTCGAAATGTTCGAATGTGCTGGCCAGACAGAGAATGACAATGGATTGATTTATGATTTCCATGACCAAAATATATCAATTTGTCACAGTCTGGAATAAATCCACAATTCGTCAGGCTATTTCTATGTATTTCAAAAGAAGGTCTCCATTCGCCATTAGATAGACTCCATTTCTTGACGGTTTGGTCTTCTTCAACTGAAATCAGATGTCTTCCATCTTGACTGAATTCACAGTTAATTATTCGACTGGTGTGTCCGCTAAGAATCTGAATGCATTGCCCCATTTCGAAATCCCAAATTCGTACTGTTCTGTCCTCTCCGCCAGAAATGATATACTTTCCATCCATGCTGAAAGTACAGCTGTTTATCTCTCCAACATGTCCTTTTAATCTTTTCGCTTCTCTTACAAATGGGGCATGAATTGCGTTCTTCTCAAAAACAATAATTTCGCCTCGAGTTCCGACGATCATGTGAGTCCCATCTGGAGAATGAGCAATACATAATGCTTCCTTATCAAGCTTTAGGTCTGGAACAACTCCGAATTGAACCTCTTCCAAGTTCGCATTTGCGAATTTGGTGTCTCGGAGATTCGTGCCTGAGAAATTGACACCCTGCAAATCAGCCCCAGTGAAATTTGCTCTTTGAAAATTTCCCTTGCTTAACTGGGCACCTGCAATGCAAATCTCGCTCAAGTCGGCTGCTGTGAATTGATAGCCAGAAGCATTGAGGATTGTAATGGCATTTGCAGCAGCGATTGAAAAACAATGATTTTGATGGTGGAGTGAGTATCTATCTTGGGACTCGTTTTCTTGTGAAATAGTAGTGCCTTGATCTCGCTGTTTTTCTTGGGCGTCTTTGGATTCAAAATTTGTCCTCTTTTCTTCTTCTTCATCTTCTTCTTTCTGTTTGCGTTGCTTTGAATCAGCCAGATCATTGACCTTTGACCTTTGAATCAACTTCATCAAAGAAGCTATCGGAATTTTCTGGGCAATAACAGCGTCAACAAGGAACTGAAAAACTAAAATTGATGATGGATCAGAGTACAAATGCTTTTGGTTTAAGAGTTCTCTTCGAAGGACAATGTGACCTGAATCATCCAAAATTTGGTCAATAATCTTTTGAGCAACATAGAAATCTTGATAAGTCCTGTGGATGAATGCAAGGGGGTGGGTTACACCAGTGTCATCGATCCGAATAAGAGGACATAGTTGATAGAGTGCATTATTTTCTTCATCTTTTTGTTTGTTTTCTGTTTCTAAATTAGGATGTGGATGATAATACCCACTCAATCGAATTGCCAGATTTTGCAGTTCTTGAGTTAGCTTATTGTAAATGTAATCGGTGTCTCCTTCAAGCTGTTCCTCTTGATCCTCATTCCACTCTCTTTTGGATTCTAAGTAACTGTCAATCGTAGATCTGATATAATGGGATGTAAACTGCTCATAGAGCTGAAATCTAGTGCTTTCTTCAGGATCTTGCTCGTTCCAGAGAACTGGAAACCCCCAAGCAAACATTCTAAGGTTCACTGGAACACGAATAAGCTCTCTAAGCCCGCAAGAATCAGCGATATTTTCCATTATTCTTATTAAAATCCTAGACTTGGAGTTCCTGTCGAAAGGTAAATCTTGACAATAGACAAGATATTTTTTCAGATATGAAGAGATCTGAGTATCATCAAATGGTATAATTTGATATTCAGCAAAAGAATCTGGAATTAGAGACATCTGCGATGTGTCCAATGGTCCAAATAAGAGATCTCTGCGGGTTATGAGAGAGAGAGTTTCACTTCGTATGGTGAGAATGATTTTTGCCTGCTTCCAAAATGTTTTAAATCCACTGGAAGCACAAAAATTATTTTGAGCGCACTCTTGAATTGTCCAGCGATTTAATGGTTTGACTTGCTGTTTTTGAAGTATCATACCATATTCATCGAAAATAAAGAGGAAGCCGGGCAGTTGGGCATTGATTAGGTCATTTTCTTGCAGTTTCTTGATTTCACCCTCTGAAAGAGACAATTCTTGTCGAAGAATTTCCGACAATGTGTAGTTGGCGTCGAATGGTACAGTTCTATCCCAATTTGCAACGTCAACTAAGATAGGAATCCATTCTCTTTCATCGGAGCCTTGGGCCTGTGTGTTCCATTCCGAAAGCATCAACTTTTGCAAATATTTGCAGAATAGCGTTTTTCCAATTCCAGCTTCTCCAGATAAGAGTAACATTCTCAACTCAGAATCAGAGGCTAGCAGACGTTTTTTGATCTCAAATTCTAACTCAAATGATTCTTGATCCACGTCTTCAGCTTTGAAATTGAGTTTGCCAAGAGGTTTTATGTATAGTTCAAGACCACTTTCAAAATCTTTGCGAGATTGGATTTTCATTTTATATTCTTCAATCTTGCTAAGTAGGCTTGCAAGCTGTTCATTGTTAACTGCTTCTTCTTGTCTTCCATCTGTCAATTTATGCGTTATATTGATCAAATTTTGACTTCTCTCTCCGGTTTCTCCAAGATCCATTTTTGAGTGCATGAATTCCTCACTTTGGTGAGAGAGTTGCTTATTCCTTATAGTGTTAGAGTTGGTCTGAATCTTTTCGGAATGATCGTGAGCAGTTTTGGGGTTATAATCCCCTTTTTTGTCAAGATGTTGGCCTTGCATTTCTGTTTTAGATTACCTTGCTGTTTTAAGTTGGTTAAATTTTATAACTGTCCTGTACTATTATTTAGTTGACTTCAAAAGCAATACATCTAACTTATTGTAAGAGGAATTAATTTATCAATTCTCCCAGTTGCGTAAAATGAGTTTCACAATTATACTGGACTCCACATTGCAATGAACAGAAAGATTCTTGTTGAAATATCTAACTTTGATTGGCAAGTTAGTTTTGGAAAATTGAGACCAGGTCTCAGGATTCTCGATAATAATATTTTATCTCTTTGAGATCAGATATCTCTATGTTTTTAAAGCGAAAAGTAAGTATTTGTGAACTGGAATAGTTCAATTGCTTTTGAGCTAAGTTTCGAGCGGTTTTTTTTTTGCTTCAACATTGTTCAGTATGATCTAATTGCTTTTGAGCTAAAATAAATGAAATGAAGAATTGTTACTCTAATGATATGAATATTTGCATGTGAACACAATAACACCAGGAGCGCTGACGAATACCAGTGCTCCTCTATTATTCAAATGCAATGCCTAAAATGAATTCTGATTAATGATTTTTTTTTTTTCATTTCTTCGATGAGAATGTTGAGCGTCCCTTTTACAAAGTTGCAAATTTCAAAGAGATTTATTTGTTTCACATAGCCAAAGTATTCAAAAAGAAACTTGCTGGCAAACTTTTCTCATAAATTTACTTCCAACTCTCTCAATACAAGTAGTGCAAAGTCCTATTCATCTTCTTCATTTAAAGATAGAGAATGTTTATTCTGAATTCGGGAGCATAGTGAGCGACTAATTATCTTGAAGTTTAAATGGTGGAATGATTAGATGAACAGCTTTGATTTGAGGATTTCGATAAATCAAATCATATCTGTAGTACACTTGCATGAAGTTTTCTTGCTTTAACCTGCTGGTTTCAACTTAAACTTTTAAATTTGCATCTCATTTGCGGGAGTCTCTAGCAAGTTTTAAGGTTTCAATACTTGGAAGTTGAAGATCGATTATTCATTTTTTAAAAATAAGTTCTTCCTTCTTGTAGTTGAGAAGAAGTATCGAACGAATAGACTGCAAGATCACCAAGAAGGTTGAGTCGAAAACAGATGAATCATTTGGACTGTATTTATGAGGATAAAATGACCATTGAAGGTGCTATGTGAGAAATAGTTGGCTTTTTCGAGTTGCAGAAACGCAATTACTGAAGGAGGAGAGAGAGAAAGGTTGCCAAAGGGTGATTGATGATCAACTGAAGGCGAATGGAAATGCTTTGTTCGTTTTTTTGTTTTTTTTTTTGGGGTATTGTTAGCAGATATATAAGTAGGATGTTTGCAAGCTTTGCTATTTGAAGTTTACTTTAATAATTATGCTGGCAATTCAAAAACTATTCTCAAACAGCTTCCAAAGTGCAAAATCATTTTGGCAACCCAATGAATTCTACAGGTGAGGAGACTCACATATTTTGAGCAAGGTCTTGAAAGATTTTTTCTTTTTGTTCTTGATACTGTCGTCAAGAATCGTCTTGATTAGACTAATCAGCAAGCACGGAGGAACTTATCATCGAAACTCAGCTGATCAAAGAAATTGCTATCTTGAGCAGCTTAGAACATCTTGTGAGTCTGGTTAAATGACTAATCGGGTTGGACGGATTTTGCAAAAGTTGTTTTCGATTGCTCTTATTTTCAAGGGTCCAAATAACCCGATGCTGATAGAAAAGTATTTGAGTCGTAAATTCTGAATCAATGGTGCTGTCATAAAAGACTTCATGAATCTTAAAAGTTCTCTGTAAAAGGATCAGTCTGATGTGAGAATCTTTTTGCTTCCATGCAGATATGTGGTATTTTTAAACTATTCGCAAAAGGATGAGCCGGTTTGAGGGATGAAAAAACTCTTATCTTTACTTCAAAGCTAGAAAGACGGCTACAGATTATACCCGCAAAATTTATTGCAGCTTTTAATCACAGTATTCTTCAACAGTCACTTTTCTTCTGCTCGACTTAAACCCGAGACATATTATTTAGATTGGAATCACTTTTGGATAAGTAAAATGATATTAATCAGCATGCATGTAATGATTGAAGAAGTTCTTATTGTATCTACAAAATCTAAGCACAGTAGCATGTTAGATCTAGAATTCTAATAAATTTCCTTAGGATTTTTACTTTCGCTCTTGAGAGGAATCATGTAGCTATGTAATGATAGCTGTTAGTTTCCGTTTCTTTTTTTGTATTAGAGAGGAAACAGCATGGAAGCACTTTCTCAACTCAACATTTTCGAAAATCCCAAAACATCACCTTGAAACTACCTTTTTGATGTCGAAAACAATTACAAAAGATGCTTATTCGATTTAAAACTAAAAGATACCTGATTTTGTTCTCATATATTATTTATGGTTTGAAAAAAGCAAACAATTGTTTCAGGGTGACCATACCAAAAGAAGTATTAATAAAATCGTTGTTATGTATGTAGTTATTCATTCGAAATTAGGAAAATTGACTAGGCTGAAGGGAAAAACCCTTTGAAATTTGCCGAGTGGTTCGTTCTTATCTTTTCCACGGCATCAACAAGGTACTTATGGCTTCCTTCAATAATTCTATACCTTTCGTATGCTCAACGTCTTTTTTAAGCATTTATTCTTGGAGTTTAATACTCGGGCACTTCTGGCTTTAATCGTGTATTCCTGATCAGCAATTATTTGCTGCAAAGTCTTTATCTGATTGTTAATCACTTTGCGCTCGCCTTCCTGGGCTTCGTTCATTATCCGAAACTCCTCCTTTATTTTGATAATTTCCTCCTCATAAGCTTGCTCTAGTACGCTGATCTTACTATACAGCGAATCTATTATACTATGCAGTCTCTCAATTTCTATCCCACATAGAATCACTCTGCTGGTGCTTGAGGTCTCAACCTCCTCTAATGATCCCCTCACAACCCGGAGAATCCCGCCTTTTTTATTGATTTGAGACCGATGTATCATCTTTGCTTTTTTAAGTTGTTCATTTTTTCAGGTGTTCATTTTTTCGATCTGATTTCGAAGATTCGTGTTTTCGACCTCAAGTTTCCCAATCTTCTCCTTAAAATACCCTGCTTCTTTTTTGGCCTCCTTCAAAGACTCTAATTCAGACTTCAGTATGGTTCTAAGGTTCCTTAGACCTGCGTTCTCTAGCTTCAGCGTCGTAATGGTCTCGTTTTGTCGCTTCATCTCACCTTCTTACCTTGATGCTGTAGTTTCAACGCATTGATCTCATTCATGAGTTCTTCTGATTGGGCACCTTTGTCATGCTCTAACGATGGCTTCTAAGGACCTTTTTCATGGTATTCTCTTACAGCTCCCCTAAACTCTGATTCGAAGAAGTCTCTTTGTTTTTTTGCGGATTCTAATTGTAAGAGTAGCTCTCTAGTTGTCAACGCGGAGCCTTCACGGCTTCTTAGCTGCATGATAGGATCTAGCTGGAGTTGTGGCATCGCTAGCTTTGGCTCGTGTAGTTGCTTTCGAAGAGTGAACATGTCATCGCGGTTGAGAGACTCGCTGCGGTGATGAGAAGTCTGGTAGTTTGATTGGTAATTTTGAGTCTTTGGAATAGACTCTGAATCCGCGTTTGGTTTTCCAAAAAATTCTGGAGTTATTTGATAGGAACTGTATCGTTTACCAGGGAATTCGATTTTGCTTGGTGAGTGAGCTGTAATTCGCCGGATTTTGACTTGCGGAGGTTAAGTTAAATCGTGGATGACCTCCTCCTCCTTACAAAGATGAATAGAAAATTTCATAGACAGTAGCTCCATATTTTATTCTGCTCCCAAGGGTGAGGCTTGATGACTCGGAAGGTTATTTTTAAGGAGGATGGATTTAATTATCTATTTTTTTTTCTTCGTGATGAAGATTTGTACGTAATGTAATATTTATTTTAAGAAAGAAATAAATTGTTAGTGTTTCTCAAATAGAAGATATATCTATTTAAAAATTTACCTTATGGCCTTATTTACTTTGCTTTACATTAGTGACTTAAAGATGCAAATTAAAAAGTGAAGCAAATATAAAGAAATGAGATTTAGGAAATTTGTCTTTTCAATTGAAAAATCATTCTGAAATATGAAATATCCATTAAGAGTGAATAATCGAGACTGTGCTTGAAAAAGGGGCGATAAATCATGAAATCAAAGTCGCCCCCGTACTTTTCGCTAGATGAGAGTAAATCTACGTTTGTAGGTGATGAATGCTGTATAAAGAAAGAGGATAATATCGGATAGGAATAAATCATTATTGAAAATGGCTATTAATCAAAATTTCGAATCGATAATTAAAAGATAATGTCAGGTGTAAACATATTTTAATATTTAGCATAATGAGTCGAAACTTCTACTTTTGAAGCTTCCATTATTGATATTCGACAATAGAATATGATTAACAGGAGTACTAAAAGATTTCGATCATTTTCAGAAAGAAAATTGCGTTAAATGTTGGCTTCCATCAACACTAAAAAAAGCGGTTTTTCCAATAGATGAGTATCTGCAAAATTTTATCAAAATTTGAGGATGAGAAAATTTTCTTGCTGTACAGCCAGTTAGAATGGGTTGAATAGAAGATCCTGTCGAGGTCAAGCAACAAAAAAATTTGGCCCATTCGCTCTGGATGGCTCAATCATTCCAACCGTTAATGTAGAGGATAGTTGTCGGGTACTAAAGGGGAAATTTCAGATTCCTTTAGCTAACGAGGGCTGATAGTTGCGAGAAACTAAATCGAAGTTCGGCCTAACAACCGCTCTGAAATTGAAAAGACTCAGTTGAAATCGATTTTTTGAATTTGGAGAATAAAGTCATGATACAATTGAGAACGTGGACTTGAGTATGCTTACGTAAGATCTGTGGAGGGACACTTTTTTTTTTAATATTTTCAATTGTTGAGTATTTTTCGATCCCTAAGAATACCAACGTTTTTACAGTTTTTCTCTCTTCTAATCAAATTGCTCTTACTCTTTTATTATTTGAGAATTAAAACTCAGCTCATTTGTTAACAAAGTTAAAAAAAATAATGCTTCCAGCAAGCGAGCCAAATGACAGTCAGCAACAGACTCATACAGTCCTTGAAGAGTCAAAACCCAAAGCAGACACTCCAAGCGATGATTTGCCTAGAAAATCGATAAAAACTGGTAGAAGCGCATTAATCCATCTTTTTCATGAAATTTTCATTTTACACTCTTTCAATCTCCAATTGTAATCTAACTTGGATAGAAGTGACAGCTCCAGCCCTACTCGCTTGGTCCTCACAGTGGACTAATAAGATTAGAACCGTTGAACTCGGAACAGAGGCAGAGGTTGCTGACTTCGATGGAGTGAAACTCAAAAAGGTCGTTGGTATTCTTAAATTTTCTTTCTTATTGGACTCATTTTTGAAACTTTTCCCAAGGGTTCGGACCAAGCTGGACTCATGTCAAGGAGATCGCACACACAGGACTCTTGGTTTCTGTTCACCACAGCTCTGGCAAAGCTGCTAATCTAGAAGTTTTCGATGTCTTACGGGGAGAGCAGCCACAGAAAATATATTCATTTGAGGAAGTTTCTGGCAGTAGAACAAACGTTAAAATAACTCTTAAATGATATCCTTTCCTAGTCACTGGTGAAGGAGATGTGACATATAATAACCGAAGAAGCATACTGGGTGCACTTCCTGTTGGAGGAGAGATTGCCTACCATCTTTACAATGTCACAACTGAGAAATCTGGCAGTATTGTCAAACCCATCCAAAAATCGAGATGGCACTCCCAATATAGCACTGAACCAGGTATTTAATAAATTTCTTCCATTTCGGATTTATTTAACACATTTGTATGTAGAAAATATCATCACTGGTCTTGATTTTCACCTTAATGGAGAGGCTGTAGCGACTATTGACAAATATGGGACTTGTCTAATATCAGATGTAAACGCTAACGATTACCGTTTCCATATTAAGATAAAGATGGCTAACAAAAATGGTAAGCAACATCTTCAAATGCACAAAAATTTCCCACCTCATTCTTCCCTCCTACAGTGGCCAGAGCTATTCTTCCTCTTCTACTATTATTAATTTATTGATGACATTAAAATTTCTGGTTTTGTTATAATTATGCTTTAGATCCTTGGGGCCGCTGCAGATGGACCAGTAGTCCTGATGAACCATTGTTATTCGTCAAATATGATCTAGCAGAACTCAATATCCTAGACGTGGAAAAGAAAGCTCTGATTTTGAAGAGTCCGAACCCACTTGACTTGAAAGGTAACTGCAGCTAATTTTTTTTTCAAAATCTCTTCCCTTCGGCTTTTTCACTTGACATACGATTCATCCCTCAAGCAATTAAGAGAAAATAATATACTTTCTTGGCAATGGGGAGAAAAAAGATTAATATTTTTGGCCAGAATATCTTACTTCTTCTCTGATTTGGCATTCATTTCTTATAGGAGAGACATCCTGGATTGATGTGTGTCCAAACAATGGAAACTTATTGGCTTCAAGTGGTTATGATAAAGATGTGAAGATATTTGACAAACGAGAATCAGAGGTTGTCCAAACTTTCGATGGCATTCACAAAAGTAAGCTTCTGATTTAATTAATAAATTACCTCTGGCTTCCCTGTTTTATTTTATAGAGCCAATCAACTGCGTACGATGGAGTCCAGGGGCCGATATGCTTGCGACCGCTTCGAATGACGAGAAGGTGACGCTTTTGGACTTCAGGACTGGAAAAAAACTGTTAACTGGAGAAACCTCAGACTGGAGTAAATTTTCACTATTTTACCAAATAAAAGTTATTCCTTTTCGTCTAAGATGAAACTATGTCCGTCTGTTTCATTTGAGTCAACCCGAGGAGAAAATAGCTTCAAGAACGATTTGGAAGAATAATCATCGACTTTTGTGCTAGAACTAATTTCGATAGCGATTATATTTTGTATTTCGTTGTATAGCATCACATTGTCATGTATTCTTTCAATTTGAAAACAAAATGATTCGTGTGAGAGAACTCAATCAAACCAGAAAAATTATCCTGGTAGAAAATTTTCTTAAGCTTTCTGAATAGAAATACTAACTTAGCTTTCCAATTACAAGGAATCTTTTATTACCCAGTAGACCAATTCATTTGATTACCAACAGCCATCAGAAGAGTAAACTACTTTTAGAGACGAAAGAGTATTTGTAAATTCGATTCGAAGATTCAGCAATTCTTTCTTTCAACACTTGGTTTCTCATCCTCAATTCTTAGGAGTCTTAGCTGTTCTTTTGGTCAGATTGAGATACATTTCAAGAATTGCATTTAGATAAGAATTGATTTCCAAATAGCAGATATTTCTTAATTCTGTTTTTTTTCAGGCTGAACTCGGAGAAAACAATGATTTGTATTATATGGAATAAATTAAAGCTATCCGTTCTAGCCTCTGCCAACAATTATAAGAAAATGCTCATTTCTCTAAGTTTATTCTGCTGTAATTACTATGAATCACTGCCGGCTAATTGAGAACTGATATTGTCCTGAGACTTCTTTTATAATCTAAGTCCGAGTCCGCTAGTCCGCGGTTTATGACTAAGTAAACTCGAGGAAAATTTTGAGAGATCATATGCATGTTTTCTGGTTAGAGCTTTCAGTTTTTCCAAACTAATAGTTTTTTTTTCTGATAGATCAGAAGCAGCAGTGATGACTCATTCAGATATTCTGGATTTTCACTTTGACATCATATGATCGATGGTAAAAAACTAGCAATGAGAGGTAAATTGACATTTCAGTCAAGCCAGATTTAATCGATACTGGTAATATTTCTTTTTTTATCCAATCCTCATGTGTACTCTCTTTTTTTATCTCAGTTCACTCAGTTACAATTTATAAGTGATGCGAATGAAGTAAGCTCCTACTGCTATGAAGAGGAGTTTGAAAGAAATTTGTTAATTATTGGGGTTATTGAGATATTGAAAGATCATTCTCAGAAATAATTTTAGGAGGTTCTCATTCTTAGAAAAGGATCACTAATTTATAAGCAAGATTAGCAAGATTCAAAAGGTCCTACTTTTTCAATTTCTTGAAACCCAGGTTTCGTCAATGATCATTAGCTGCTTCTTATTGTTAGTCATAAATTGCTAATTTGTCGAATTGGAAAATTGAAATATTTTTGATTATCTTAGTAACGAGCAACAACCACATACCATGGCTGACGATCACACATGGCAACCAATAAAAAATTCAATGATAACATGGCCAAAACTTAGAAAAAATCTTGGGGCCCCAGACCTACATTCAGGGGGGGGGGGGGCCCCCCCCCCCCCCCCCCCCCTTTTAATTGGCTTATTTTTTATTGTTTTTATATCAATATTGATTTGCTGTCTTGTGAATTGAGTAAATCGTTCTATTAATCGATTAAATGATCGAACCCTGAGAAATAAGCTGTTTTGAATTCCTTCTAAAATTTGCAAATTTCTTCTACGTTCTTCCGATAGTATTTTAATCAAGCAGAAATAATTCCACTTTGGGTGTACCACTAACAGAACATCGAGATCCCAACCTTCTGTTGTTAAGAACTCAAAGTATAGTGATGCGATAACCATCACAATCAAGTAAAGAAGAAGGAAAATTGCTATCAATTAC
>ENA-UOTX01001748-UOTX01001748.1-compost-metagenome-genome-assembly--contig:-NODE-1748-length-13771-cov-27.208558_pt1 | contig 13771 bp, 16 predicted proteins | sample MGYA00238143_ERZ746982 | MGnify/ENA primary metagenome ERZ746982 (study PRJEB28758, sample SAMN06268862) | compost metagenome | isolation source: single cell | place: USA: California, Emeryville, Joint... | reverse complement strand
CCCGCTTTATTTTGAATTAAAATCTTTTAAGGCTTTGATCCAACGTAATTAAAATTTTAATTCATGATAAAATAAGTCTAAATGATCGAATTTTAAGGATCTTGCTTTTCAAAAAAAAAAATGTATGAAGTTTTAACGCTCACACTGATCAATAAGCCTAAAAACCTCTTGAAGGTCATCTGGCAATCTTCTCTCACAATTCCAATGAATATATTTCGTTGTTAACTCAGATTAGATCGATCCATGTAGGAAAAAAACTTAATTTGCGCTCTCTAGGTGACTAGGAGCAAAATCCCGCTCTGAATACTCGATCCGCAATTTTATAATAAACCGCTGATCTTGTAACTCGAAGAAGTAAAGACTGATCCATCGAGTAATACTTAAAACGTGCTTGAACTCTCGAATTTAAGCAAATTTAATTTATACTGGACCAATGAGTCAAAACTGCCCTTTAGAAGACCGGCTGGTTTCCTTGCAGCCAGAGATAAACAATGCAACCACCACTAATGAAGAATCCTCAGCGATGCCTCTAATGGCCAACAATCGAGGTTTTACCCTGAGACAAGCGTTAAAAGACTTATCCTTCGATAGTTTCCCGACTTTCGTATTTTACCTCTCTAACATGCTGATCTGGACCTTCAACCTCTACTATGCTGGTGAGCACGGCGACGCTGCCTTAACCTCAGCCGTCGGTCTAACGAACACGTGGATGGGAGCAACAACATTCTACATTATCTATGGACTGAATATTGGCACAACCGCAATTTGCTCCCAGGCCCTTGGCGCCGGCCAGTTCCGTGTTGCTGGTCTTATTTTCCATCGAGCGCTTCTCATGAGAATCATGATCGCAGTGGTACTCTACCCGCTCCAATTCTTCGCTGGAGACATGTTCAACCTCTTTGGTGTGGAAGATCAGGTCGCTGCCGACGCGGGTATTTTTTGCCGCTACCAAATCGGAGTTGTCTTCTTAATCATTATTTACGACACTTTAAAGAGTCTTCTCATGGCTAACGGTATCTATACTCCATTTATCTTTATTCAAATCGTTGGTATTGTCGCTCATTGGTTTTTGCTGCTTCTCTTCGTTGATAAACTCAAATTTGGAGTCCTGGGCTTCTGTGCTGCAATGACATCCACGTATCTCGTTTTAGTCGTTCTCTTAATCGGGTACATTCTCTTCGCGAAACCCTGCAAGGAAAGTCTGTTCTTTTTCAGGAAGGACTCTTACCGCGGGATATTCAAACAGTTGAAAGAAGAACTGCCTATTGGAGCGATCCTTTACCTCGATTTCGCTGCTGAGCAAATGTCCGTTATGCTCTCTGGAGTCTACCCATCTGACCAACTCGCGGCACAGATCTTGAACTACAACGTTATATCGATGATGACGCTCATACCTTTGGGCCTGAACTCGACTCTGACCACCTACATAGGCAACGCGATCGGCGAGAGCAACATTATTAAACTGAAGAGATTCATTGAATCGGGTCTGATCCTTTCGGGTGTCCTGATCCTCATTGAATGTCCAATTCTTTACTTTTTCTGCGATAAATTCGCGCAGATTTTCACACGAGACCCAAGCGTATTGGTCCTGACGAAAACTTTGTTGGAAATGTACGCTTTTGGAGCGATAGCTGATTTCATTCAGTTGGTAATGTCATCGATTTTGAGAGGAATCGGCAAAGAGAAGATAGCGTGCTTGATTTTTGTGGCAGGGAATTATATGATAGGGTTGCCTGCAGGATTCGTGTTGGGCACTATTTTACAAGGATACACGAAGGGCATGTTTACAGGAATTCTTATGGGAATGGTATTCAACGCGATAGCGACCACGATCGCGACTGTGACGGTTGATTTGAGGCGACAGTCGGAAAGAATATCGCTGAAGATAGAAAAGAAGTTGAAACTGGGTATCCTCGCTTCTTCATTCGCGACGGTCAAATCAAACCAATCGATTCTCAAGAGCTCGATGAAATCAGGAGCGGACAGCCAAATCGAGTTCAATATCTAAAAGAAAATCTTATGAGCCTAACTATTATCAACAGATTGATAGTATTGTTTGATTTTAACAGACCTCCACACAAATCCATATTAGAATTAGGATAGTGTGCTTCATGAGATTTGTAGGGAGTAAAACTGATGAATAGCAGTCTATTTATAAAAAAATTTCCTCTGATTCAATGAATAACAGAGCAATAGCAGTCCAAACACGAGAGAGAATTAATTAGTTATGACAACGACATTACAGCATATGAAGCTTTAGGATATGTTTTGTAGAGATAAAGGTTATAATGACCCCTTAGACGTTTTCAATTTGAGTTTGTAAAGATCATGAATATCGGTAATATAGAACCACGCTAAATCAGGACCTTGCTGGTGAATTCTGTCTCAAGAATCATTGAGTACTTCCGAATCGTTCTCTCTGAAGGCGAAAAGTATCTTCGAGGACCCATCTTCATTTTTACCAACTGATATCTCGAAACCTACTTTACTTATGAAGGGGGTTGCTAACGCATTCAAAGCCGTCGATAGGAAATTCGATGGCTCGAAGAAGCCCTCTTTGGCAATCACACTCAACACTTGCTCTCAGCTCGTCCTCAGTACCGTCATTAGTAATCACAATATCGGCACCTTTAACCTTCTCATACAAGCTCATTTCGCCGTTGATTTTCTCTGATGCTTCTTCCTCAGTGATGTGATCCCGATAGACAATCCTCTTGATTTGGACTTCTCTCGTAGCGGAAACAACCATGATAGGATCGCAGAAAAGATTGAGGAACTTAGACTCAAAGAGGACAGGAGCGTCCAAGACAACAACTCTTTCTCTGTTTTTAATGTGCGTGACAAGATCGCGTATGATTCCAAAAACCATCGACTCTTTCATCATTCTAATGAGGATAGCCCTTTGCTCTCTACTTCTGAAAAACTGTCCAAAAAGAGCTTTTCTATTGATTCGGCCAGCTTGATGATCGATCATAGCGTCTCCGAACTCTTCGACAAGAGCATTAAATGCTGATTGCCCTGGTTGGACTAAATCACGTGATATTCGTCGGCAATTAACAATTTTTAGCCCTGCATCCTCCTTCAAAATTTTGGAGACTGTCGACTTGCCACAAGCCATACCACCTATCGATCATTAGATTCCTCATATTTTCTCATAAATGTTACCTGTGAGTCCTAAAATTCTGAAATTCCAAGCAAAATAATTCACGACGATAGTCAGCACGTTGACGAGTAAGATTATAGGCCATTTAGCTTTGAGTCCGACCTTGAATATGAAGTAAATGATGGCGTAGAGGCCGGCTAGAGGGAGTTCATGGGCAACTGCATTGGCTTTCTTCAAGCGGCTTTTGTTCAATGAAAGAAGGAGCATGCTGACTAGCGATCCCAACAGAGCAGTGGGATATACGAGGCCGTATTTCACAGCTGTTACAATCATTACTACAGTTTTACTTCAATAGTACACCGCTAAATAATTTAGTTTAAAGCCACCCCTGTTGATAGCGTCTTAACTAATTGTTTCTGATCAACTCGACAGAAATTTAGAGCCCTTGCCAGAAGAGACTCTCTCATTATTATAGTTATTCTTATCCGAACGGAAATTTTATAAAATAGCCTCCTTCTTCGCTCGCTCTCGAACATTTCAGCAAGATAGCGCACTTTCTTAATGGGTGAAATTGATTTTTGAATATACATTGTAAAAGAGCCTGATACTATTCAAAACCGGGATATAAACTATTCAATAACAAATCGAGCGGGACCAAACGAGATTTCAATACGATTTCCTCCTCCTCCCAAGCGCTGTTGCAGAAAGGCCAACGCCTGAGCAACTAACCCAGGTTGCTCGATAAGCCCTTCGTTAACAACTGCTGTCATCACGTTCGCTCTCAGCTCATCTTGTGTGCCATCGTTCGCGATTTTGATATCTGCAAGTCTAACCTTGTCAATCAGTCTCATTTGGCTGTTAATTTTATTCAGCGCTTCGATGCGAGTGCAATGGTCTCGATGCATGATTCGATTGATCTGCTCTTCCTGATCTGAGATATAAATCACCATGATTGGCTCGCAGAAAATAGGAAGGATCTTCGATTCAAAGAGCAGAGGAGCATCTAATACAACGACTCGTTCTCGGTTTTTAATGTGTCGAAAGACTTCCTTCATCAATGCGAAAGCCAAATACTTATGCACGATTTTATTGAGCTTGATCCTTTGATTTCTATCTCCAAAGACGATTTGTCCGAGAGCCTGTCTGTTAATTTGGCCTGTTTGATGATCGATAACGGCGTCTCCGAACGCTTGAACAATCCTATTGTAGGCAGGTCTTCCGGGCTCCACTAACTGATGTGAAATGGTGTCACAATCGATGATTTTTAGTTGCGCTTCGTCTCTGAGCACATTTGACGCTGTAGTTTTACCACAAGCGATTCCACCTTGATTAAAGTTAGGTGGATCTAAGGATGATATCGTTATTCATTACCTGTCAGGCCTAAAATTCTGAAATTCCAGGTGAAATAGTTCACAGCAACCATCAGAGCCTTCACAGAGAGGACAGTAAGCCAATTAGATCTTAGTCCATACTTAAAACAGAGGAAAATTGCGGTATGGAGACCGAGTAGAGATATTTCAGGAGGAAGGTTGGTGGCTTTTTTAACTCGACGTTTGTTTAGCGAAAGAAGGAGCATGCTTGCCAGAGACCCGAGCAGAAAGGTGGGGTATACAACACCGTATTTAAAGACTTTGCCGATCATTTCTGTACTTTTTCAGTCACTGTTGCTGCTCCGTACACTTAATTTTATTCTAAATCTTATAGAGTCATAGCGTTTCTATTTGGGTTTCTGGCTTTGGCTAGAAGTTGAAACTCTTTTTTAGGCTAGCAAAGGAGCTTGTTTGGTTCAAAATCATAGTAGATGATGATGAATCAATGATTTTAAGTCTAGCCAGCCATGTTAGATGAAAGGTTTTCGAATTTACTAACTTGAAAAATTCACTTGATGTTTAACGAAACGCACGAAGAAAGGACTTCAGAATTTATGTGTTATTAGTTAATCATCATCAACGCATAATATTCAGAATAAAACTTATCTTTTCTTTCCACTAGCGAATGCTTTTTATGAGCATATGTAACTCCAATCTGGGGGATGATTTAGGTTTTTCTTTACCTAACTTAGGAGTCACAAGAGTTGACTTTCTTTCAGAAGTCTTTTAGTTCAATAATTTAATTTTCCTCTCGAATTACTCCTTAATGGAGAATATATAAATGAGATGTAAATCCTTTTAAGTTATCCTTAATCTTAATATTAGCGTTTCCAGCATAATAAGTATATATTAATAGAGAATATTAGTATTAATTCATTACTTTCTTAATTAGTCACGAGGCCAAGCAGCATCAATATTCCAAATACTATCGTCACAAGCCCCATGAAAGCATTCATCCACTTTTTCGCGTTCGCTTTCTCCTCTGCTGTGATCTTTTCTCTCTTCTTGTACCTCATCAATAAAGGATTAATAGTATTAAACCAAAACTTTGGCACGAAACTCAACGTAATGCAAAAAGCATATCCACTTGGAAGCATAGGACTATCCTCATGTATCACAAGCGTCTGATACGGTTTGTAGCCGTTCTCATGATGGTCAGAGTGCCTCTGCAACTTGAACAGGATATAATTCGTAATCCTATGCGGCGCATTCCAAGAGTGTGAAATATCAATCTTCTCATATTCTCCAGGAGCAATCTCCTTTCTTTCGAGGCCGTAATGCTCAATGTAATTAATCGCTTCCACAAACACAATCGCTTGAAAAGCTAAATATAATGCTATTGCCAATCCACAAAACCCGTATTTCGTATAGATTATGCCTGCAAACGCAGGATAGCCCAGAACGAACCAAATCATGCGATTGTATGGATGCCAATAAGTAGAGCACTCTTCAACTTCTAAAAGCCTTCTCTTTTCAATTTTCCACGCCGAAATGAATGATCCGAGAATGGATCGAGGCACAAAGTGATATATCGTTTCTTGATACCTCGCAGACGCGGGATCGAGTGGCGTAGCGACGTTCTTATGGTGGCCGTATTGATGTTCAATGAAGAGGTGGGTATAGAGCATTTTCGTCATGGTTAAACAGCCGACTGTCCGACTAAGAAGGTCATGCTTATGAAAAAGTTCATGAGCCACCATGAAATTCGAGGCAAGGAAACTTGCCGAGAGGAATAAGACCCCAGAGAGATAAAGCAGGTCAAAAGACTGCTGAGTTAGATAGTCGAGAAGCCAGAAGTAGTAGATCCAGTCGGTGATTACTGCAAGATAAAGAGGGATTTTGAAATAAACGTCATCGGCAAGCTGTTTGATTTGTTTTTCCGTTGGATTGAGCCAGTCCTCTGGAAAGATTGCGTCTGCGAGCGGCAAAAACGCAAATACGATAAACGCTCCTAACCATGGTTGGCGCCATTTGGCAATGGAAACGTAAACGAAAGCTTGGAGAAGCAATAAGCTATAGTACGGAAGAGTGCTGATGAGTCCTGCCGGTTTTTCTTCTTGAAAGTGCTTGTCTTTCTTAATGGCAGATGCTGTGGCCGGAATGGCAACGTGCAGGGGAGAAACTACGGTGGTTTCGTTATTAGGCATGCTAGTTTCTTTTTGGAAATTAATTGGTTCGAATTAAAAAGTTTGCAATTGCAATGAAAAAATCCGCGTTTTTAATGATTTCTGATTGATGAAGTAATTCGTAGATATTATTTTTAAAATATTATTTAAAGATTGAATTCGGACAAGGAAGCCGCTCTAACAATCGAAAACCAAAAACCAAAAGCAGAAACAGGATCTGTTTAAGCAAACAGGGTTATTTTGTGAAAAATCAAAAAATTTGTAATCGTCGATAGGTATTGATTTTATGATTAATAAATTGATAATAGAGAAACATGTTGAAGGGGGTAAATTTATGAGGCGACTCTATTGAGTGATTATTTTTAATCATGTCGGGATCAGCAACTTGATATGACACCATTCACAATGAAATCGAGCATCTTGTCTCACTTAGATTTTTGAAGATTTGTCTTTCTTAATCTAGGCTTGTGCTTCCTCATAAATGTTGCTTTGTCAGAGCAATAGGAGATGGATATAATGAGAATGATTAGTGGAAGAAGAGCTATAAAAAATATAATAAAGATTAATCCCATCAGTAAAATCAGCACGAAGTAACATCCTCTTTTTGCGGGCCTTGCATTCTTTACTTTATCCCATACCATTTGGCAGTTATCTCCAAAGACTAACCAAAATGGAAAGATAATTAAGCAAACCAGCCTGTATAAATAGAGCTTCCATATTGGCCATCTCTTCTTCTTATTTCCCTCCTTTTCGAGAAACATGCACCCAAGGGGATTCGTGTAATGGCCTATTGTATATGCTGAGCCACAGAGCCAACACCATTGGTAGAAGCACATTCTTTGTTCATATTGAAAGATGAATTAGAAGGAATTCTTAATGAGATTAATTTTACGGACATCTCATGTGGTTACAGCCGCTTGCTTTCTCTACAATCAAGTTGCATTTGGGGCATTGTGATGTTTCGTTCTCCAGATTCCACTTTTTCATCTCTAAAGTAACGTGCTATAAAACAAAATAATTAAAAATCGTGATATTGATCATGGATAAAATGACAATATTACTTGGGCACAAGAAACACTTTTACTATGGCTTTCTCCACATTTACCGCAGATTTCTCGTTCACAATGTTGACATTTCCCTTTCTTTGCGTTTTTGTTGGCCAACTTAATCACTTGAGAGCATTTGGGGTTGGGACACCATTTGCCAAGAGGATTCGAATTAACTTTGATATTGTGAATAAATTTGTGATATTTCTCAAATAATTCATCAGAAATAATTTGTTTAGTGGTGTCATCTGGGAGCTCTTGAGAACAGTGAGGACAACTGATGCTAATCACCTGAATTTGTGCATCAATACAATGTTAATAACACAAGCATTTCTATTCATTTGATAATACCTTGTTGTTGTTGATTTGGGTTGTAAGATACTCTACAAAGCACGAATTGCAGATATCATGAGAAGCACCATCAAATTCGATTATATCGTTCTGTTCAACTATTTCATAGCAAACCGTGCATGTGACTAAGGTTTTTTGTTTAACGTTGACTGGCTTGCTCTGGCTGATTTGGATCTCCATTTTCGATCTTATCTTGTCTTTAAGTTGTTTAGGATCAGCTTCTTGTTTCATTTGCAATTACGGAATGCGAGATTTAACTCAATATTAGAGAGATTGACGTAATTTATAAGATTAAATAAATGAATTCAGTTTTATTTCCGTTCTCTAGCACCAAATAACGCCAATTAAATAATACCTTCCTATCGAAAGAGGCATAAATGCCACCATTTTTCACATTGCGGGGTCATCAGAGACTCTTTTCTGAAGAATTGTTCTACATTATGAGCACAACAACTATCGAGAGAGAGAGCAAAAATGGAATCAAATTAATCTATTTCCGATCACATTAGTATTTATCTTTCTCACAATTTGCGATGATGATATCTGAATGTTTACACAGAGTTTATGAAAGAAAACGCTAAAATGTTGTCGGGAGGCTGTTGAGAATCTATTTGCCTGACGGAATTCTGAGGTTATAACTCAGGGCTCGCTTGTTAAAGCGATAAAGAGAACAAATGACATTTGATTACATGGTCACCTCGAAAGAAGAGGCATCTATTTGGGACAGCTTCATTTAGTTTGCACAAGTCTCACCTCGAAGGATTAACGACTTTGATCTAAGGAATTGATTATTTTCTCTTCAGAATAAAAATTAAATTGAAATAGAAAATGAAAAAGATACTTGTCCATAGAAAAGACGTTTAAATTCAAATTTAAGGAATTATTTCTACTTATTTATAAATAAATAATTAAAGCAGACTGATGACGTTCAACCGAAATAAAGAAGATAAGTTATTAATTGTGAATGAGGAAAATCAATCTAGCAAGTTCGAAAGAGCTACATTGAAGTTATGTGTTAATATATTTTACTAAGAAAACTTCCAAAACCTTCTCATTTATTTAAATGAGCAGGTTTTTCTCTCTGAGTCTTTCCCTGTGCTTGCGCATAAATTTCTCTCTTTCTGTGCAGTAGCAGATGAAGACAAAGATAATGATCAGTGGGAGAAGGGCTGCGCAAACTAGAATCAAAACTAATCCCAAGAGAATAATTGGCGCAATAAGCAATCCCCTCCGTCTTTTAACCCGCTTCGTTATTTTCTCTTCCCACAAGATAAGACAAAAGACAATTGGGATTCCAAAAATCAAAATAAGCGGATAGATAGGTATCAAAGCGAGTTTTAATAACATCCTCTTCCATGTGGGCCATTTCTTTTTGGTAGTTACCAGAAACATACATCCTAGTGGATTTATGTAATGGACATTTGTATACGCCGACCCGCAGAGCCAACACCATTCATATAAACACACTCTTCGTTCGTTCATATTGAAAAGAAGATTAACATGAAGAGCAAGATTAATTTATTTACGGACAAGTCATATGATGACAACCGGAAACTTTCTCTGAAAGTATCTTACACTTCGGGCACGCTCCTGCATGATTCTTCAATTTCCATTTCTTTACTTCCTGAGCAACGTGCTGATTCCAATCATTATTTCAGCGCTTTGAGAGACAATACGCGTTACCTGTTCACAGGAAATTTTAGCATTATGATCTTGTCCACATTTTTCGCAAATTGATAGTCCACAGTGAGGGCATTTCCCTTTCGCTGAAAGAGTCTCGTTCAATATGATTTCTCGAGAGCATCGTGGGTTTGGACACCATTTGCGAAGAGGATCCAAATTTATTCTTAAATTATTGAGAAACCTCTGATATTTCTGATATAATTCTTCTGGGATAACTTGTTTAATAGTATTTTCGAGAAGTTCTTGAGAGCAATGAGGACAACTTATTTTAAGCACCTAGACAGTTTTCATGGAGGTTAATGCTCAGATCGCTCTCTATTTATTTGATGATACCTTGTTGTTGTTGATTTGGGTTGTAAGATATTCTACGAAACATGACTTGCAAATATCATGAGAAGCACCATCAAATTCGATAATATCGTTTTGTTGAACTAGTTCATAGCAGACTGTGCATGTGGTTGAGTTTTTTTGTTGATTGAGTTCAATTTCCGAAAGAGCTTCAGTGTTTAAACCCTTATTCTTCAGGTAATCGTATCCATTTGTAATCAACTTTGGTCCAATCTTGATAATCTTCTCTTTAGGTTTATCTGCTTCGCCTATCTCTAGCCAGAGTTGTTCAAACACAGAGCATCTCTTCATCCTTACCAGATTTTTTAGAAATTTTTGGGTCAGCATCCCAATCCTGTCTGATTTCAATGCATATGCCAATATTATGACCATTTTCCATCCTGCTTGCGCCTTCTACAGGTTGATCGAGACCGATCTCTTGGTTCATTAGTTGTCAGAAATTATTATTTTTGTGTCATTGGATCTATTCAGTTTAATTAAGTGAGCAGAATTTAATACATATCGTGAAATCATGTGAATTGATAAATCACAGTCAGATATAGTGGGACAGGTTAATGGATAAGAACTATTCTCATATTCCATCATCCAAAGAACGGTGCTTTTGAAAACGCAATGTGTGAGCTTCTGATCAGTATTTCTTAAGCCTAAAAAAAGTCTAACTGTATCGCAGCAACCCAATTCGATCATATCATATGATTTCTGTTAATTTTATAAAATGATAATTTGAAGCATCCTCCGATCTGTTTCTGAGAATATGAAAAAAATATTCGAATATCAATCCAGAAATTCTATTAGACTCTGGTTCTTGTCTCTCTTTTGAAGCAATTTTCGTTCTCTTGTCATTTATTCATGGAGGTCACTCTGAATTACATTTAGAAATAGTAATAGCAGTCATGAGCAAGAGTCTGTCATGAGGCATGAACTGTATACAAAAGAATAAATTATGAATTCTGACAGTAGGAATTTCAGATTGTTCAACTTAGCAGATTTTTTTGTCTTAGCCTTTCCATGTGTTTAAGGATAAACTCTTCTTTTTGAAAGCAACAAGAGAAGAGAAAAAGAATAATGATCATAGGCAAAAAAACTGCGCAAAGAGGAACCAACACCAATCCCAGCAGAACAATCAGCACAAGTAAACATTTACGTGTCTCGGGCTTTTTCTGCTTAGTATCCTCCCAAATTTCTGAGCATATCGTATAGGGAACCCCAAAGAGGAAAACCAGCGGAAAGAGCAGCACCAAAACGATCCTAATTACATTTCGCTTCCATAACGAACTCTTTTTGGTACTACGTCTACCCTCCAGCATCATGCACCCGAGAGGACTCATATAATGAATAGTGTTCCACTCTACTCCGCAGGTCCAACACCATTCGTAATAACACGATCTTATTTTATTTGGTATTGAAAATAAGATTAACGTGAGTCACTAATTTCAGAAAAATACGGGCATGTCACATGATTACAGCCGGCTTCTTTCTCTACAATCATTCTGCATTTTATACATATAGCTGATCCATTCTCCAAATTTATTTTTGTTACCTCCAAAGCAATGTGCTAAGAACAATTCCAAAAACTGTTAAAGTCTTCGTTGAGAGAATCATTACCTGTTCACACGAAATGGTCTCATGGTGATCTTGTCCACATTTTCCGCATATTTCCAAGCCGCATTGTTCACATTTTCCTTTTTCTGGGTTTTCTTCATTCAGTATGATTACTTGAGCGCAGATGGGATTCGGACACCATTTGCGAAGAGGATCTAAATTCATTTGGATACGGTTTACAAACCTTTGATATTTCTGATATAATTCCTCAGGAACAATCTGCTTAATTGTGCTATCTTGAAGCATCTGAGAGCAATGAGGACAGATTATTTTAATCACCTAAATGGATTTATATGTTTATATGAGACGTCTTTTTAAATAATATTAGTGGTTGTACTTTGTTGCTGTTAATTTGCACAGCAAGATATTCTACAAAGCACGACTTGCAAATATCGTGAGAAATCTCATCAATTTTCATGATATCTTGTTGTGCGAACTGTTCATAGCAAACGGGGCAGGTAGCAGGATCTCTTGTTGCAGTGGATTCTGCTATTTGTTTAGTAGTCGTCTGATTGGATGAAATCGAACTTGTTTTTGGTTCAATTGTTCTGCTTGTGGGTTTTCCCATATTACCTAGAACACGTATTCATGAGAAAATAATTCTTTAGCAATGGTGATACTGAGCTTTCCAGATTTTTCGGAAACCTTTGAAATTTCAGTCTTAATGCTTTGGATTTTGTTGCTACCGACAATAGCAGGGCGTGTTTCCTTCCTTTGTGGAGTTTCCTTAGGTTGCTCCAGATCAATTTTCGATTTCATTGATGGTTGTTGAACACGAAACTCCAGCTCACAATTTATCAATATCAAATACCAATGAGATTTAATTAAATATGTAAGTAGGATTTTACTTCAAAAATAATTTCTGATCATTTAGCTGTAGGAATTGTTGAAAATTTATTTAGCCGCTCAGAAGGAATTTTTGCTGGTGAGCACTAATCCTTTGAAGCACTAAAATGAGCTCGAGTGAATCTACCTGTTCTAAAAGAGAGATTCTTGGAACTTTTTGACGCTGAGCTCGCATCTTTCTTTTTGGATTACAGAATTCTCCAAAAAATATTCTCTCCTTCTCTAAGCATATTTTCAATCCAAGCGGCTTTTTAGTCCTTATTAGTGGTGCTGCCATTACTTTAATAATACAACTAGATATTTTACTTGTGATTTCAGAGAAATAATGCTTTCAAAGTCCGACATTTAAAAGTAGAACGTATTCAGCGGGAGTGCTAGCACACTATTTTTTTCGCAATAGTCTCTTGTCCACTGTAATTGATAATGACCATTTACTTGAGTACAAAACTCTAATTATATTATATGAACATGGAATAATAATATATCCGTGGATATTACAACCAATAATACATTTATGAGCTCTATTTAATTTCTATTTCGAGCATTTTTTTTCTCTCTCTCTGTCTCTGAGTCTTCTTCTCGTCCTTGCTCAGATTTTCTCTTTTTCATAACAGACAAAAGCCAGGTAAACAAGACCAATTATAGGCAGAATTGACAAGAAGAGTACGCCCAACGCGAGTCCGAACAGAATTATGGGAAGCAACAGCATGATACCTAAGACTAGCCACCCCCTAACGTTTGCTTCCTCCAATATTTTTCTGCTCAGATTGCATGAAGGTCTAAAAACTGCAACTATTGGAATCATCAATAGAAAACAAATTCTTTGCGCATAAATCCTCCGTTTTGGCCATTCCTTCTTTCTATTATCTCCGTTCAGAAGACCAGGGCATCCGCGAACATCGGTGTAATGAAATTGTGTGTAAGTGGCACCACAGAGCCAACACCATTCATACAAGCACACTCTTTTTGTTAAATTATAAACAATTAGAACAGGGCATTTAATTACGGGCAAGTCATATGATTACAGATCATTTTACATTTGGGACACGCGGCTGAGTCATGGACTAATTTCCATTTCTTTAGCTCTGAGGTCATATACTAAGTAAAAATGTCAAAATTTGTGATGATCTCGAAAAGTGGTTGATGCATTACCTCTTCACATGAAATGGCTGTACCGTGGTACGGTTGCCCGCATTTGCCGCAAATTTCGAAACAAATTGCTTTATTATATTTTCTTTAAGGTCTTGAGAACAGTGAGGACAAACGATTTTGGCCACCTATACACGCTCCAAAGAG
>ENA-UOTX01001746-UOTX01001746.1-compost-metagenome-genome-assembly--contig:-NODE-1746-length-13817-cov-21.814847_pt1 | contig 13817 bp, 12 predicted proteins | sample MGYA00238143_ERZ746982 | MGnify/ENA primary metagenome ERZ746982 (study PRJEB28758, sample SAMN06268862) | compost metagenome | isolation source: single cell | place: USA: California, Emeryville, Joint... | reverse complement strand
AACACTCACTTGGATAACCACCCTGAGATCCTCAAGCCTTACCTTGCTAATGAAACCATCAGAACTGACCTCAAGGATAACAAGAAGGTTACTCTCTACAGAACTGGTGAATCAAAGCTTTTCGAAAGAGCCGTTGTTTACAACATTGACCTCGATGCTAAAAGCAGCAGGTAAATGAACCTCAGCACTGACCGGATAATCTTATCATAACCTCGGACCTTTAGAGACAAGATTGCCAATTTCGCTGTTAAGATTTCTGATGATTTGGTTGCTCTTAAGGCAAGAAACGCCACCATCTACATTGAGCCTTCCCTCAAGGAAGCCTTGACTCACGGTAATCATTCTTTTCTTATAATAATAGAAATCATATCTGGATTTTATCTCTACAGAGGCTGTTGGTATCCTTGCCAGCGTTGCCATCCTCAGAGGTCACAAATTCGAGAGAAAGAATCCAACTGGAGAGGACAAGACCGAAAAGCCACAAAAAGCTTTCGATTCACTCACCTTCGTTTGCGACTTCCTTGACACACAAGGTATTGTTTCTCTCTGATAAAAATCTAAAACACTCACTCACTCTATCCATTAGACAAGGAGTTCAGATTCCACACCTCTGTTTACAAGTACACCATCTTTGCTCGTGAATTCGTCTGCACCAGAGCCAACATCGCCAACACTACAGTAATATCATTATCCCTCAACTATTCCTTACCTGTACTTGATTCTCCTATAGTTCGTTGCTGAGCTCGCTACCTGGGTGAAAGAAACTTTCCCATCAGTTGAAGTCAACATTATTGAAGGAGAAGAGCTTGCCAAGCTCGGCTTAAACCTCCTCTATAACGTTGGAAAAGGAAGCGAACATCCACCAAGACTCATCACCCTTAAATATACTGGTACCTTCCATTAATAGATTGAGAGTATAAAGGTGATTTTGTTAATTAATAGGCAAACCCGACTCTTCAGAGTACACTGGTCTTGTCGGAAAGGTAACCTCGATGACTCAAAATAATGTCTAACTAAATCCATTTTAGGGTATCGTTTTCGACGCCGGCGGTCTTAACATTAAGTCCCAAATGATGGAGCTCATGTATGGAGATAAGGGAGGTTGCGTTGCTGTCTTCTCCACTCTTCTCGGTCTTGCTGACTTAAAATTACCAGTAGATTCAATATCTTTTTCTCATTAATCTCAAACATACAATTTCTTAGGTCAACGTCGTTGTTGGTTTGGGAGTCGCTGAAAACGCTGTTGACGGCAAATCATACAGACCATCTGATATCATCAGAAGTTTGAACGTATGCTTAGCTCTCCCCTCTTTCTGTTTCTAAACAAAATAATTAAGGGTTTGACCATCACCATCGGTAACACCGATGCCGAAGGTCGTCTTGTCCTTGCTGACACCATGACCTGGGTTCAAAGAAACTTCAATGTCAAGAAATTGATCGACGTCGCCACCCTTACTGGAGCTTGCATGGTTGCTCTTGGAACCACTACTGGAGGACTCTTCGGAAATGATGACGAACTCGCTAACGATCTTTTGAAGGCTTCTCAAGGCTCTTTCGAAGATTTATGGAGATTGCCAATCAAGGACGAGCACAGAGAATACATGAAGAATCCATTTGTTGACCTTAACAATATGGCATCTGCACCGTAAACTCAACCTCTAGCAACTTCCCAAGGCTTAACTCAATGATTAGATACGGTGGAGCTTCCAACGCCGCTGCTTTCTTGGAGAAATTCGTTGAGAAGGACGTCAAGTGGTCACATATTGATATCGCTGGGTAATTACCAAAAAATTTGATATTTCCTCACTGTGACCTATTAGACCTGGCATCGGCTTCCAAGATTGGGTTGGCCATCGTAAGGGAGGCACTGGCTTCGGTACCAGACTCTTGCTTAGATACTTCTACCAGTAATTGGGGGAGAAGAGCGCTTTCTAGACTATACTTAAATCCCATTAGATAGATAAATCTCTCGTATTGAATTTCCCGTCTGTCAACTTTCATACGAAAAATCAACAAAGAATTACCTAGAATAACCAAAAAATGTTTATTACACCATAGTCAGAGCCTAGCCGAGCTGTTGTAGCACATCATTTAGTCGCTCTTACAGTCTCGTTTCTATGAAATTTCACTAACTATTGAGAAAAAGAGAGGAGTTTGTTAGGCTTTGAGGTTTCAACAAGAGACATAAACTTGACTGATTCAAAAACGCGATACTTTCAACAATAAAAGCATTCAATAGACAAATGAAATCAATTAAACTTGTCAACAAGATCCTCAGTTTTAATTTCCTCAACATCAGCCTTGCCATCTTCTTTCATTTTAACTGGGGATTCGACATCCATTGCTTTTGCGTCTTTACTAGTCAGATCGACTTTAAACAAATCTAATCTCACATCCTCCTTTGTATTCGCTATCATAAACTTCCCGGTCTCGTCTCTAAGCACTTCTCGGATCGTTTTTGTCAGCTGAGCGACTTTTATATTGCAAGCTTCAAGGAGTTTTGGGAAGAGCTCAGGCGAGAGGAACGCGCCGCCTGGCTTATGGATATAACATATATCTTTGTAGATATTCACGGCAAATGTCACTCTACCTTCCATGATTTCCTCCTCCAGCTTGGTTGGGTCCATCACAAAGATTTTTGAATCATCGAAAAACGAATACGTCACAGCGATTGGAATATGGTGGATACTGAGCGGCTGAGGGTCTTTTTCCTCTACGCTATGAACGACGATTTTCGATTGACTTTCTATCGTCACAAAAGGCTTTCGGTAATGCAAAAGCGCAACTATTGCTGCGAGATAGAAAGCATCCAAGAGGTTTCCATCGTTGTTGATCAATGTGAGATGAACTTGGATAGACCAGACGTATTTATTCGTTATCAAGCACAATGATTCAATATCGATGGCTTTTGAGCCTTTAATGACCTTATCAATGAATTTGGTGATTTCATTTGCGTATTTCTTTGGTTTGTAGATCTCATTAGCCTGCTGATCGAATTCCATAACGCCTAAATCAACAAAAAAGGCCAAGCTGCCTTCAGTTGGGCGGTCTGGGTTCGGCTCTTCGATGGTTCCGTTGACTTTTGCGAGAATTTTTGTTGCGCCGAGGTTGAGTTCGATAGTACCGGTCTTCCCGCCGAGAAGGATAGAGATATTACGGTGACCTGTGTACTCACGACCGTCGAATCGGACGCCCTCCTTTAGTCCTTCAAGGATGTAGTTCCTTTCGTTAGTTGACAGCATTTGAAAGTTTATTTCAAGATTCTTTATATCTTGCAATAATTTATTAATTTCCTTAAGTTCTTATAAAGGAAAAATGCCTTTACAATACACATCAGTTTGCTTATTTTTCAGTTTCTAATAGACTCGGCGGCAGAGCTGATACCCTAGAGATTGATTAGCTCACGAGATCTTCCTCATATTTTTATGAATTCAGTATTTTCAAAAGTAGTTTTCGTTATTCGCTCGGACCATACTATATTCAATAATCGTTAATGAGGCATTGGTTTTCTAAATAATAAGATCTTTCCTTTTAAATAAACAGAAAAATGTTAGCAAACGTACTTAAAAGATCCTTCTCAACAATCATGGACCCTGCCTCTTTGCTGTTCAAGCACAAGAGGGAAATAAACAAATACAACGCTGTCTCTACTCTTATGAAACCACCGAAAAATATCGTTGAGGTGGACATTTCTAAGGTATCTATAAACGATTCTCACTTCTAAAGTATACAATTAAAGTGGTCTGACATTGGACTGTTGGATCTCTTTGCCGCCGACAGTAAATACGTGACGGCTTATAAAGCTGATGTTACTCCCAAGAACAAAGATACAAACAGTCCAACGGGGTCTTGGTTTAAGCTGAATATTCCTTTTGGAAAATCCGAAAAGCTGAGGTACGACGCTGATGACTTATCTATATACAGTGTGACTGATTTCGATAGGTTTGATTTCCAGCGATTCGATTCCAAGTCAATAAGAATCGGCAAATTACTTGAAATTTTGGATTTGGTTGCAGGAGGGGTTTCATATGACTATTGCTATCACACTCCGCATGATGGATATCAGACAAATGTACTTTCCGCCATATTTTACATGATTGCTCAGATTTCTTATTAATAGGTGACAGCTTGCGTTGATAACTTCAAGTTTTTTGATGGACTTAAATACGATCAAGACATGAATCTTTATGTACTTTGCTTCCGCTGGCAAATAAGCGAAAATTTACCTAGGCTTACGTCACCTTCGTCGGAACCTCGACGATGGAAATCAGGCTCGATATGTTCCAAGGTCTCGATGAAGACACATACTGCGGGGCAGCGAACTTTCTATTTGTCGCGAGGAAGTATGACGATCTTTCTAAAGCGGTGAAAGTGCCTACACTGGATTTATCACAGGAAGAAGACAAAGAAAGAGCGCGTGTGAGGTAATTGATTATCAATCACTCTTGGAATGAGAAATTGAATTGCAACAGACAGGAAATCGGTGCGGAACAGCAGAAGTACCGAAAACAGCTTGCATCAGTGAGACCGCGTTTCTTATATTATAAGCATAAGACTAACATTGGATGTTTTAGAACTCGAAGTTTAAAGTCCCTCCAAGTGCTGAAGAGAGTGTCGAGCTGCATAACCTATTCAAAAGCATGCAAAAAAGTCCAGTAATATCATCATTTATTAACATTAAACACAAATCCTACAATGGAATGCGAATTTAGCTACCACCAGGATATAAACACCTCAACTCCACAAAAATCGAAAAGACGCATATTATGCATGCCCAAGACAAGAACGTCCATGGGAAAATTTTCGGAGGCTTTTTGATGAGAGAAGCGTTTGAGCTGGCTTGGAACTGCGCATTATTACACGGTGATTTTCAAGCGATCCCAGAGATTTTGCATATCGACGATATTAACTTCTGGGCTCCGGTGGAGGTCGGTTCCATTCTGCGATTTACCGCTCGGGTCACCTATGTGGATAACCCAATAATACACGTGAATGTATTATGTGAACAAATATTAAAACAAATGTAATTTATAACGGAGAATTCACAAGGTTCTCACCACATTATTTCCAAAATTAGGGAAACTAAGACTACGACGGAAATCCATCTGACATTCATGTTAGATGGCATAACTCCTGAGGTCATTCCTGACACTTACTACGAGGGAATGCTTTATCTGGAAGGGAAGAGAAGAGTACACAATATTTTAAGAGCTTAAACCATTCGTTGTATTTGCCATGATATTTCGAGTTGAATATCGTTGCTAATTTACCTCTTGGAAATTAACTCTTTGTTCATGAAGATGACGATAAAATCGGCTATTCTTCCTCTTAACTGCAGAAAAAACGGTTTGCTAATAATAGTAACTCAGCTTTAGACGATTAGCTATTATTTATTTCATACTCGATAACATTGCTATGAGCAATAACTATTAAGAGAGCTGACGAGGAAATATTCAAAGAGAAAAAAAAATGTGCCGAAATACTTCCTTGTCACCAGATCACAATCAATTGGCTTCGACAACCTTCTTCTTTTTCTTTTTCTTATCAGTAATAAATGGGTTCATCATCAAGCGGGAACCCATCATCGGGAGAGGACTCAAAAACTCTTTGGGAGTGGGTTCTGGAACAAGCAGTGCTCTTGATAACGTTTTCAACGAAACATGAACTTGCGATTGGGCTAATTTTTTCTTTATTTGATCAATTTCTTCGACCTGTGCTTGCTTGAATGAAGTTAAGCTCTTAGTAATGAGTGACAGCGGCTTTGGTCTCTTAATGCCTCTGACGCTCTCCGCCCTTTGGAACACCGACATTGAAGGAGGTCTTCTTTTTCCTTCTGTCGGAGTCACTGACTGTCGACTCTTAATAAAATTCCCATGCACTTCTCTGACTCGATTGAGTTTCATTCTATTCATTTCAGCTTCAATCCCTGATGTAGAAGTAGCAAGCCGAGCTCCAGTCCTCATGTTTACTGTCGGCGTTGACTGATAATCAAAGATATTTGACAGTCTCACTGTCTCGTGAGTAACTTTTCCTTTTTCTCTATAAATCGTGACCACTGGTCCTTTATTTTCAGGTTCTTTGCTCGGTTCATCATGGTCATCATCGCTTTCGAGATTGAGATTCTTCGGAGGCCATTCTTTCTCAATCTCTGTCACTACAACGCTTGGAACCACCCTCTTCATGCCTGGTAAAGTGGTACCTGGCCTGCTGGGTACTTCTCTATACTGAGGCCTTACCGCGTCTTTTTGTGTCGTTCGCGGCCTGGGGGAAAATGCTCGGTGTTCAAACTGAGAGGCATGACGCATAGATTCGCCTCTTCGAGCGGATTCATCTTCGACTCTGCTCTTTGCGTGAGCCCATTCGTCAATCATGCTGATTATCTCCTCGCGCTCCCGCTTTTTGATAACTTCTCTATGCTGCGCTTCTCTCCATCTCTGCTCTGCCTGTAACTCGTGAATCTCGCCATTGGGTGCGAAGAAAGCGTTATTTGATCGGTCTTCGACTGGAACGAGCTGGTCTCGGATCATTTGCACATAGCCTGTGAGTCTATCGTTGGTATACAGCTTTCTTTCGCCACCAACGACCTTCGCTTCTTCTTCCTCTCCTTCCTCCTCTTCTTCTTCCCCTTCTCCCTGAGCTTTTCCTTCTTCTTGCGTGTGGTCAGCTTTCGCCGGCGATTCTACTTGAACTTCTCCATCATCAGCCTCTTCATATCGATCTCCTTTACGCGGAGAAGATTCCTTGTCCACCACGAACATCGGAAATCCTCGAGAAACAGAAGGGTTGAATGCCGGGTCATGGTTCCTGAATCCGGAGGTCGTGCGCCGAAACTCTTCTGTGAAAAAGTTCGGCGAGGTTCCTGGCCGCGTCGTCATTGTGGCTCGCATTGACGATTGACTTGAGAATGGCTTCACTATTTGGTTAGGTAGCTTTCTTTCGTAGTTATTGACCCTAGATGTGTCGAATCAGAGAGATGTATAATACATTAGACTCTTACCTATCATAAGGAGGTTCATTGAAAGTATATTTCGTGCGATTTCCTGCTTCATAATCGCTGAATACAGTCGCCTTGAACTCACTCGGCATCATCTGGTCATACGAAGTCTGAGGACGAGTTCCAAATCTCTGAGATGTTTCAGGTCTTTGCGTCATATCAAACCTTTGAGAGGTCGTTGGTCGACCCTCTGGACTCTGAATCAAAAGCGAGGAAACCATCATTTTCTGCTGGGATGTCTCAGGTCTTGGCTGTGCCTGAGAGGTTCCTGGACGACTATTTCCAGCACCTGTTTTTTTCGCGAGCTGATCGTAGAACCATTCCGAAGCTTGCTTAAGGAAGACCTGCTGCATAGGGGCGTCGTGGGTGTCGCAGATGACCCGTAGAAGATTTCTCAAACCGGTGTATAAAACATACTTCCAAGGGTACGTCAACATTTCAGTTTTCTTCTCAATAGCTTCTCTGACCTCTTGATTGAAGCGGTCGATTTCCGATTTGAGGGTCACGAATAGAGGATTGCTGGCGAGTTTGATGCTGTTGAGTGAGCGGTAGTCGATTTGTTGGTATTTGCTCAGAGAGGTGCCGAACTTGCGCAAATTGTACAGCTGCTTTTCGGATTCCTTGAGCTGCATGTCGAATTTCTTGGGTGGCTGGCGACCAATGCCAGCGATGAAAATGTCTGCCATAAATAAGTCACCTTTCCTTCTTGATTAAGAATGCTCTGAGCTTAGCAGAGTTTTATTGTAATCTGGAATAAAATGTGAAACGATAGATAAATCTATTTTTTATTTGGCATGGTAGTGTTCAGAATTGTAAGACTTGTTTATTTTATTGTTCTAAGAGAAAAAATGAGGAAATTGCTATTTCAAAATATTTTCGGAAGCAGAAAAAGTCACAACCTTCACATCAACTCGCCTCAAAGTACTGTACCTGTTTGCTATTTATTGTATTCTCCTTAAATGGTAATTCGTACTCTGATAATGTGCTATCAGCTATCCAAGCTAGTTTTGCGATTGAGTCAGTCTTTGCCAAGGGAAGGGGATCGATCGTAATTACTATGATTATTAATCTATTTCAATGCTTTTTATCGATTCCTCATGCTGATCTTAATTAGAAACACATTATTTGTGCAATTTCCAATTGATTGTTAGTTTTTTAGTGTTACAACTTTCTCACTGACAATACAAAAGAGCCAAAGAGCTAAAAAGAGTTATTATTTCATTCAAAACTCACATGCTCTGTCAGCAATGGGTTATCATCTTTTGATTTTAAAAATTTACAAGCCTGATATTAACGAATTTGAAATTTTCATAAATCTACAAACAGCCAATTTGAATCTTTGCTCATGGTAAATCGCTCTCTTTCCCAGTATCTCACCGCCTCTCAGGATCCACGATTGACGCCGGGTTATCAAGGCTATCAACCAAACCCTTTGGGTTCAACTGGAACACCTGGGTACTATTATTACCATACATAAATATTCATGACTTATGGTTTTAGGTTCCAAAACTACGACCCATTCCCTTATCAAGATGTCGAATTCGAGCAGGTAACATATCAACCCTTATACATATTGTAACAAGAAATAATAGAAAAATTTCTTGCTCAAAGAAGAGGAATATAACCGCTATATTGCTGTGTTAAACGAGAAGTATCGGGTAATTACTCTTGAATGGATGGATTAAGGAATGATAATTTGTCGCAAAGGAATTGGAGATGAAATACAATGAACTACTTGATGTGCACGGAAAGACAGAAGCTGAAAAGGAAAACTCTAAGAAAACTTTGAATACTGATATTAGAGGGCTTCTCATGGCAGTTTCCGAAAGAGAAAAGAAATTGAAGGTAAGCTACTATGAGTGTATTTGTGTTAAATTTTTTGTTAATGGCATGTTAGGAAGTGGAGATTGATAATAAGACTTTGCTGATCGAACTTGATAAGCAATCCACGGTGATAAAGAGTCAAGAGGTAACTGATTTCCTGCGAAAGCCCAATATATTAGAACAAAATCTGTTTAGAGGGAGATTCTAAGGCTTAAAATGGATAATGAAGACTTGAAAGTCAAGATTGCAGCCATGGAGAATTATACGAGTGTAATCCTAACTGCTCGTGAGGAAGTTTAACTAATTGGTTTTTTGGAAAACAGATCGATGTGGGAGAACTCAGCAGGATCATCGATGACCAAAAAGACGTATGAATAAGCATTGGATTAGTCAATAATAATATATTTTGCACAGGAAATCAGCGATTTGAGAAGAAAGCTGAATTTAAGTTTGGAAAACAAGCGTAAGCTGGAGACCGAGGTGGAAGCATTGTAAGGATATCCTTGATGTTGAATAGTATGTTAACAACCAAATAGGAAATTTTCAATTGAGAATATGAGGCAAAAATATGAGAACGAGCTCCGAGACAAGTAAATTTATCGTTAAAACATCGGATTAATCGTGATGTATTACTATTAAAGGGAGATCAGGGTTTCCCAAGCGATTAGAGAAGTCGACAATCGTGTTGAGAACAGAACAAAAGAGCTCACTCATCAATTAGATGCTTATTACAAACTCGAACAAGACGTAACAGCCCCTTCACCCAATCTTCCTATCTCACATGTGATTTTCCTTAGAACATCGTGCTTGACAGAAAGAACAAAGAGCTTATTAACGAAATCACTCTCCATATTGTAATATTTATTGCTTTACGCGAGACTCTTCAACTCATTTTCGCATTAGAACGCACAAAAACTGTTGAAACAAGAACTGGAATATAAAGACAGAGAAATGGAAAGTGCTCAGGTACTATATCCCACACTTAATCCCTTTATCTAATCAACTGAACCAGAGAGAGCTTGCGATATACAAGCAAACCCGTCCAGGAAACGTCCCGCAAGTTCAAGCTGAGCCGAAGATCTACCAGCACCTGGTTACCATGTGCGACAAGCGATTTGAGCGAGAAAAACGAGGACTTTACTTCGCAGTTTGGAGACTGCTCTACTTGTATAAGAACGAGGCCAAATTCAGAAACTTCGACCAGCAGACCATCGAAGGCCTTGACCAAAAGACTATGGAGAAGGTGCGCTTTGACTTCGATGACCACGGTGATATCTCAGTTGCCACTTCCCTCGCCGAAGGCGTCTTGAAAGTCCTGAAATACATTCGAGAGAAGTTGAGCACTCTCGTCTTCGAGCTCTTCTTGAGAAGCGCAAGTCAGGCCGAAAAGAAGAAACAGTAATTCAATAAACCCTTTGAACCTTCGCTTATCCTTATGCCTTGGCTAGAAACTCCGTGATTCTCTTCAGTTTGAACCTCAAAGAATTAGACGACAATCAATGGCGTTCATTGACGCTGATGCTTGATACGTACATGATAATCAGGAAGCTGCTGAAGATTTTCCATCCGAAGTTCATGAAACTCAAAAAGCCTGAAGGAACAGGCGTGCTGGAGCAGAAATTCAACTTGAGCATTGCGAAAGCCGCGCTGAAAGGTCAAAACCGCAATGAGGTCAACCGATGGATTGAAAACTCTCTTGTGTACATCCATCACAAAAAGCGAAATGATCCAGATCGAAATAAGGTAGTTTTCAAAGAATAAATAAAAAAATCTAATGGGTGATGTCTAGGAATTCATGTTTTTGTTCAGAATGCTGGCCATTAAGTACCGCATCAAATCCCCTATGGCTGGAAAAGAGCTGGATATTGAAAACGATCTTTTGATCTATATGGACCATAAAATCCTCGCCTCGCTCCAAAAGTAATTCTTGCGTTGATAGCAATAACTAATTTCTTTAATAGACTCTTGAGGAGCCATGACAAAGATCGCGAGAACATCTTCCACGTCGGAGAGGGTCAGCAATTCGACCCAATGCGAGAGACTATTTAATTTTTTATTCCTAAACTATAACAACATCAATAATTTCTTCAAAACCATTTTCTATTGAGCCTCTATTGAGCTGAAAGCTTTGAATCTATAAATACAATTCATTGATTCATTTCACAACAAAAATTAATTTTGCACTGAACTTACAATTAGCAATGGAGCTATTTCTTTCACAATCTCGTTGTTGCGATCATCACTTGTGGAAGTGTCCGTATTCTAGTGTATTGTATCACAAATTAGTGGTGATACCTCTATCTTTCCTCATGTCCTCAGCTAAAGACGGTGTTTTTTCATCTAATAATAATTCTTCATTCTATTACACATACTGATTCTTAATTTCCTAAAAACATGTGTAATTTTTTCCTTTTCTTAACGTCTTTCAAAGATATCAGTATGAAAGGAGGTCACAATGGAAATTGAGAGATATTTCTTAGTATGAAAAGCTTCGGTGTAATTTTAGAATGGCTTACGATCGCAAGATACACTCTTATCGATGTTGCTTTCTTTCTTTTTCTCTTTTCTTCTTGCCTTCGATTCTCATCGCCTTTTCAGCTCTTTGTCTCACTTCCAAAAACAGTTTCCAGGTCTCTGCGATCTTTCTATCTCCTCTCTTCACCCAGATGAGATCCTCTCGGTATCTCCAATCTGAGCACAATGGATTCTCAACGGGGATCGTTCTTACAGGAGTTTGCTCATTAATATCCCACCATTTGGTCTCTCCGAAATAGAGGCACTTCAGCCACTGTCCATGCACTTCCTCGATCCTTTCCTCAATATCCTTCATCTTATCATCATCTATTTCCTTCTTTGTCTCCTTGTATTTGTAGATCAATCCGGTATAGACGTCTTTTCTCTTTTTGTCATACATTGGTCTTCTATCCGAAGGGTCGAATTTGATAACACACTTCAATTTGTTAGTACGATCAATGAATCTAACAGATCCAATGTATCTGGTCTTTTTGTCTCCATGAATCATACCGCCAATTCGAATCGTTGGCAAATGGAAAGTAATCTTATGGCCATCGGCAAACTCAACAGTATTTGGTCCTTCTTGATCGACGGCTAAATAGTTGCCAAGGGTAGAGATGTCTCCCTTGAACTCGTATCTGCCGTAAAATTTCCAATCGTTATGCGCCACATAGAAATTTGCAATTGGAGGGTGGTGGCTAGTATGCTCGACATTAACGGAGATACCATGGCCTGGGAACTCGCCTTGGTAGGTCTCTCCGAGGATCGGATTGAAAGGCTTGAAAGGAGTGACGCTGACGTACAGTCCGGACATCGCGAACGCAATGACAGATTTAAATCGTTCTAGTGGGTCTGTTTTCTGTGCTCCAGGAGTGAGGTAGACAGGAGCAAAGGCCCACCAATCCGTGATACGTTCGACGAGGGAACGAGGCTCGAAGATTCTAATAGGAAGCGAGACTCCGACGACACCGCGACCTTCGGCAATACTCTTGGCGAGTCTTTTCAGGACGTCTGAGACGATACCTTCTTGGTTTTTAAGGGACTCTTTATCTGTGATTTTAAGCTCGCCGTCCTTGGTGATTTCTTGGCCTTTGAAGATAGACTCCAAATCGAGAGGCTTCAAGACTCTGATTTCCTCATAAGGGAGGTATTTTGGTGGAGGGCGCTCGTTAACGTAGTTATATCCCGCTAAACTGTAAGTAAATGGAGGGTGGCCGAGTTCTTTAGACCAAATATTTGGGTCATTTCCATCTCTATTGGTCGTCGCGACTGACCCAGTATTCCAAGAGTTCGGATTGGAGCAGAACAATGAAACCGTTTTATCGATTTTTGGGTTTTTTGGATCGTACACTTGGCCATAAGGCTGTTTCTCTTCTTCTAGGTTTATTTTCTTGGGGCTTGAATTGATTTCTGCATCCTGGTTCACAAAGGACCCTTTGCTATGGATGCTTCTTTCGTACAAAGCATCAAGTTCGTTTTTAACAATCGCAAGCTTTTCATCTTCTTTACCTCCATCGTGGTGTACGTGGCCATTGACGGTGTGCCCGTTTTCAGCAGAAACTTTCAATTGTCTTTTCGCGAAAAGGTGCGATTGTACAACGGATTCAGTCGTTGGCTTGCCACTTCTCTTGCTCATTTGATTGACAATTCCAGCTCTGCCAGGACTCTTGTCTCTAGTGTCAGCAGCACCAGCGTGCACTTTGGCTGGAGTTGCCTTGATGCTGTTGGATTGGCCATTGATAAGAACAATTTCTTCCTCTTGGCCTTCAACGTGGCTGTGTCTAGGCTTTTCCGGCGATTTTCCCTTCTCGCCAAGGAGGATCATCTCGGATCCATTGGCCATAAAATTCCTGAGGTCGATGCTCTCAAGACTGTGAGGGTTAAACGCCTCATAGTCAATTTTGTTTTGTATGGAGAAGTTTTCTATGGCTTCTTGGAGTACGTCTCTGATGTCGTCGAAGTCGACGTCCTCAGAGAATTTAAATGAGTAAGGTTCACTGTTGCTACTAAGACAGATTTTGATTTCTCTCACCGCGGCCATCTTGAAATTACACTTTTCACTTGTAAATTATAAAAATTCAAATCAGTATTAAAGAAATACGTCTTAAGCACGGTCAGCCCGAATTTATTCCGTGATTTATTCAACGCTATAATTTCTGTTTTTTGTGTTAATGGCCTTGAAAAGGCAAGATAGGGATGTTTTCCAATCCATTCGGAGATTTCAGGCCTTGGAGTTCCAAGCGATAGAGGTTTGGTTTGGAGGGCAAAATGTTCACTTGATGGAAATTCAAATTTCCTAAATATAGATGATGCAAGAAAAAAAAATGGCAGAGAAAAGGAGCCAGAAATTCTATCTTATGGGTTCTTGTTTCAAAGGGAGTTCATATTATGGATATTCCTGTTTAATTTGTAGTATTCTGGGTGTAAGACCCGAATTGTATATGGCTAGGCGTTAAAAATAGAAAATTTAAAAAAGCTCTTGTGA
>ENA-UOTX01001745-UOTX01001745.1-compost-metagenome-genome-assembly--contig:-NODE-1745-length-13827-cov-6.258618_pt1 | contig 13827 bp, 11 predicted proteins | sample MGYA00238143_ERZ746982 | MGnify/ENA primary metagenome ERZ746982 (study PRJEB28758, sample SAMN06268862) | compost metagenome | isolation source: single cell | place: USA: California, Emeryville, Joint... | reverse complement strand
CCTTGAAGCGATTAAATGATTATCAGTACTCATTCATTCATAAAACTTTTCAAGAATATTTTATCGCAAACGGGATCTTAGAAATGATTACTGGTGGAAGCAGCCGTCTTCATAAACACATCGATTTGTCCCCAGAATTAATAGTTCAAGATCAAGGGGTAGTAGCCTTTTTACAAGATGCCTACGCTGTCGACCCCAAAATAGAAGGGAAATGCTTGACTAGAATCTACGACTCAAGAACAAATAACCTAGATTCTGAAATAAAATTTCTTGAAGACCAAAATCCAGCTGCTACTGCAGCTATTGCAATAACCTTCTTGAACGCCATGAATTGTGACTTTAGCGGTCTCGATTTGAGAAACATATGCATATCAAAAGCAATATTGAGTCATGGAACCTTTGAAGGCACTAATTTCACAGAGGCTGATCTTAGAGACGTGAATTTTTCGGCTGCTTGGCTAAAGAATGCGAATTTCAGGAAAGCTAACCTGAAAGGAGTAAGCTTCGGAGAGTGGCCTTATCTACAATTCAAAGATGCAATTAAATGTATTTCTTTTTCTTCAGATGGTGAAATGGTTGCGGCTGCAATGGGAAGCAGTACTATAATCTTTGAAAGAGAGGTTAAGAGTGGAAAAATCCGAGAACTGCGAATATTAGATGATAAGATTGACAAAAGGGTTGACTATTGCAAAATCAATGCCAATGGAAAGCACCTTATTACTTGCAACGATGATAACATCGCTTATTTATATGACATCAAGGCTGGAGATTGCCTCCATAAATTCAAAAAGAAATTTAAATATCAAGAAACTAACTTTGACTTTAGCCCTGATGGCAAGCAGTTCGTTTTTTCTAGGGATGATAATTCTCTTTGTATTTGGAATATTGAAATTGGTATGGCCACCCATGAGTTCAGAGGGCATACTGGTAAAATTACTTGCTGCAAATTCAGCCCTGATGGCACTCAAATTGTGTCTGGAAGCGAAGATAAAACCATCAGAATCTGGGATGTTGCTGGAGGGTTATCTGCACACAAGTTAACTAAAAAGGCTACCGCACAGATTGGATTGAACTTAGCTGGAGCGAATATTGAAGATGTACTTGAATTATCCGATACAAATTTAATGTTGCTACTTCAAAGAGGAGCTCACGGATTTAACGAACGAGAACGAGAGAGATTCATTGAAAATTTGAACGATATCCTAGGAAGTCAGGACCAATCCAGTTCTAGGCTTGATTTAAGTCAAAAGGCAATAAATAATGAAATCGCTTGGGGTATAGGAAAATATACGGACTGGAGCAATCTCTATCATCTTAATTTATCGCAAAATCTTATTGGGAATAGAGGAGCAATTGGCCTTGGAACCAACTTGACGTGGAGAAATTTAATGACACTAGATCTATCTACAAACCAAATTGAGAATGAGGGAGCAATTGGTCTTGGAGCTAATTTATCATGGAAAAATTTAAAGAAACTCAATTTGGCTGAGAATCAGATCGAAAATGAGGGAACCAGAGGGTTGGCGCAGAACAAATTTTGGTGTCATCTTGAAGAATTAGATTTGAGAAATAACAAGATCAGTGATGAAGGAGCTCGAGTTGTATCAGCAAATAAGGAATGGAAATCGCTTAAAAACATTTACCTCAAGGACAATAACCTAAGCAGTATCACAGCTTTCATGAAATCTTTGAATGAAATGTATTCGAAGCAGCTCATTCATGAGAAAAATAGCAACCCGACTCAATTTGAGGACGGATCCTATTTTCGCAAGAGGGTTCAAATAATGCATGAAGCATTTAAAACCGAATTAGAAGAGTGCAAAGATGAAAGAAAAGAAGAGTTTCGGAGCATTTTATCCCAAAGAGAGACGTTAAAGTTGAGCAATAAGGACCTACGTAGAGAAGGATTCTTAAATGAAACCCAAAACCAAAATTTGCATCTCTTGTGGATGCCATATATTCGAGCCCTACATCTAATTGAAATAGGAATCCTGATTGAGGCTGTAACATCTCTCACTCAAAATCTCTCTGCTATAGACATTGATAAACTAATTTTGGGAAAACATAAGATTGAAATTATAAATTTGGTCTCCTTCGGAAAAACCATGAGATGGAAGAATCCACAAAAACTCAATTTATCTCATAATAAGATAGGTGAGAAAGGAGCTGAGTATTTGAGCAGTGATGAGATCTGGAAGGGTATACAAGAACTAGATTTATCTTCTAATAATATTGGTGCGAAAGGAGCTGAATATTTGAGCAGCAATAGAACTTGGACTAATCTACAAGCACTCGATTTATCAGAGAATAATATTGGTGAGAAAGGAGCTGAGTATTTAAGAAACAATCAAACTTGGACAAATCTACAAACACTCGATTTATCTCATAATAAGATAGGTGAGAAAGGAGCTGAGTATTTAAGCAACAATCAAACTTGGACGAATCTACAAGCACTCAATTTATCAGAGAATAATATTGGTGCGAAAGGAGCTGAGTATTTAAGCAAGAACCAAACTTGGAAGAATCTACAAGCACTTCAAATATCTTGGAATTATATTTGTGAGAAAGGAGCTGAGTATTTAAGCAACAATCAAACTTGGACGAATCTACAAACACTCGATTTATCAGAGAATAATATTGGTGAGAAAGGAGCTGAGTATTTAAGCAACAACCAAACTTGGGCTAATCTACAAATCATGAGGTTACATTGAGCCGAAGAATTAGGATTCCGATTCCTAGAATTTAGGAGTATATGTATTGAGAACAACATTATTCTGATGTTTAGTGTTGACATATTTGGTGACCATTGTTTGTGTTCTTACATTATTTCAGAAATTCATTAAGAATGAACTCAAATGGCATCTTTGTAGAGTCGAGTCATATGCAACATTCAGCATTCGGCAATAATTTTGAAGCATTCTAGCACAATTCCAGAATGAAGGAATATTGACTTTAGGTAATTTATGTATAGATATTCGCTCAACTGGAGTTATTAAATATTTTCCCTCTGTTATTTGCAATTTTACATCATTGTTTTAATAACCCGCCATCTTGAAAGACAAAAACCAAAAATAAAATAAACACAAAACCTGCATAGCAATTATACTGATCACAAAACTAATTGGGAAAAATATCTTGCTGGAGAGTAACCTTTTCTCTCTTTTTTTTTTTCTCTCCCCAGAGTTAATGCGTGATACCAATTTATTAAAAATAAATCATAAAAGTTTGTTGGATAAAAATGTGATCTGTGTCTTAATCCAGAGATCCAGGAACTCTCAAAGAGTCTTCTGTCCTGACAAGCAATTTTACCCTCTACCTAGTTTTTTTGTGATGCCAGAAGATAAAACAGAGCCAAAGGACATTTTTTGGTCATTGAAGTATTGAACTGTTTTGTCAATCGCTTGTAAAGCTTCCATTTTCATTCCAACTAATCCAGCTCGTATATTCTATATAGTTATTTAGTAATCAATTGCCATTGCCTCTTTAACTTGCCGACTCTCAATCGGACTTTAAATTTAAAGATTTTTCACCGAAGAATATTTTCTAAAACGCATTCAAAAACCATTCTTTTAGGAGTTTCTTGAATCTTTGTTTCTAACTTCCCTAGTCTCTCTTCTGAATTTCATCATTTTGGAGCGTAATAGAGCTTGATAATTGAGGGCGTGATTTTTTGGAGTCAAGAAATATGAAGTTTTTTGGGATTTTTAAATTTTAGGTCTGTTGAAAAAAATACGCTATTTTTAAACAAAGAGAAATGAGTATCTATAATTTGATTTCTCAACGAGCAAGTAGTGTAAAAGTGTATAGCAAAATGTAAAGAATGTTAAGTGCACAAAGTGGTCCTGAAAGAGCACCGATCCTTAGGACAGAATATCACTGAATATCAAGCAGCTTGCTCTCAAAAGTATTCTCATCGATGAGAGTAATTCAGAATGTGGAGAAATCTACTGACAAAAAAATAAAAATAAGCACAGCACGACTGAACTGAACTCTAAACATTCAAAGTTCGCTGATATATACTCAACGAATGAAGTAATTTTTGTACTGTGGGTTGCGCTCAGCTATCATGTATTTTGCTCTTGCTCTTAGATTTTATTTAAATCTTCCATTGATTTTGCAGCAAATCATCTGTAAATTATGGATGTGATCATTGAAATTACTAGGCTTATAAAGTAATTTCTGGCGGAAAGTTATAAAACGTTTTGTTAATTGCCTTGTGAAAATTTCTCACAAAACCTATTCAATTTTTGAGAAAGCGGATTAAAGAGATACAAGATTTAGCAACTCAAAATGGATTATTTTTGAGATTGTGTTGTGAAAGTTGAAATAACCCTGATTATCAGTTCCAAATATGCACAAAAGCTTCGATGTCATACTGTTTTAGAAAGTCCAAATTGAAGTTTTGAATCGATTTAAACGCAATTATCTTTGGAATGGAAGCAAAAGAAAGACATTAAAAGTTCTTTTCTATTAAAAAAGTGTGCGACAGCTTTTAGTTGATGGAAAGTTTGCTCATCGTTTAGGATTCATTACACCAAAAATAAAGATATAACGGCTTGAGAAAATTGCACTTTTAGATGAAAACCGGTTTTCAATTTATGAGTAAATTCAGGTAATTTTGTAAAATCAAGTTTTAATCTCAAGTAAATAAGTAACACTTTAATAAGATCGTAAGGAAAAAAGCTCTAGCAATGTTGTATTCGATCCTATCAAAATGACATCCATATTCAAAATCTCAATTTGTTGCCGAAAAGTCAATAAAAAAAGGCAGATATTGGGCGCCTAGCTCAGTAGTCGTCATCAATCTTAATCCAAAGGCTGCGAAGGTTATGCTCTCATATATCAAACGGTTGAATGTCAAAGGAATTTTGATAAGCTGATATCAAGAAGAAAAAATTATCAGCGCTTAGAATTAAATGATGAAATGCGAATTTGCTCCAAGTTATTCATTAATTTGATTTTGAAAAATGCAAGATTTAAGCCTTTGATGCTCTTAGAGACAATTCTTTCAACATAGACAACCTTAGGCATATCCAAGACAACTCCACTTCCAGCTTCTTCAATTCATAGCGAATAAGAAAACATGGAAGGAGTCAAGCCTCAATCACAATCCAACGCAACTGTTTTAAACTGACACTGAGAAAACCTACGTTAAATTGAGAGAGGCGATCGTGAAACTGAAGCAACAATAGTGGATTCTTCTTTGCTGGTTTTTGGGAAGGATCGATAGGGAAAAAAGGGCGCCAAGGGCAATAATATTACACACACTAGAATTTATCAAAGTTTCTTCTGACGGATTCTTCTGGGATTGCAAAGGTTTTTGTTAGATGGCGCCTTCTCAATTTTTTCGAAATTAAAAGAGTGCTGATTAGATAGACCTCAAAAACCAACCAAAAAAATTTCCAAAAACAAGTTATTTTAGAAATCTCGGGGGAGGTTATTTATCTATCGGATTACTATTTCGTTCCATAAGACCACACTTTGATAGGAGATCTATGAAATGCGCACATAATAAGAGACTCTCTTTTTTTTCCCCATATAAATCAAAGTTTCTCTCTCTCTTCTGGTCTATTTAAGGCATTAATATAGATATGATCAAATCTTATGGGAAATTGAAGGCAACAATCTGTACAGACAGAGAATTCTGTATTGGCTGAAAATGATATATGTATCTATCTATCCGACAATAAAATCTGTTTACACGTAGTTGTCTTCTTTCAAAGCCCATTCATCTGCATCTTTGGACTCATTTAGCTCAACTGACTTAGTTGTACCATTTTCGTTCGTGCCAGTAGGACTACTAACGCGGCCATGCTCATCTTTTTTATGTTTTTTATATCTCTTCACGTCATAGAACATCTTCAACACCCTATACACGAACAAGAGAAGCTTGTACGCAGAATATACTACCAGCACCACGCCGAGATAGTAAAAGATATCCGTAAACTTAAATTTTTTGCCTTGGTTTCCATCGGATTTATTGATCTCAGAGGTACACAGGCTTTTGAAGGCTTCAATATTATTTACGACGAATTCCTTGTACTTTTTATTTATTTTCGTCAGATAACAGTGGCTTGAGGACTTCCCGCATATCCTTTGATCTAACCCTTTATACTTGGCTGCGACGATTAGGTTATTATCATCATCCAAATGTACCTCAATGATGAGATTAGACCCTGGATGAGGGTATACTAAACTCTGGATAACCTCTTTGCTGCTGTTTTTGAAGTCCGTTATCGTGTTGTTATAGGACAGAATGTCGAAAGCTCTCAAGAGAGAGACGAAAGCCGCCTGATGCACTCCAAAGGAGACGATACGATGTCCACCTTCATTATACATCTCGTAAAATAGCCTCTTGATGAGACTTCCCGCATTGATTTTCGCGACGGTTTTATCCTCGTAATAAGCGTACAGCGCATAAACGCTGGCCAAATACTCTAGATCCTTAAACGTTTTCTCCGAAATCCCTTCTGGAAGGACATTTTTGTTGAGTCTATGCAAAAGTACTTGCTGATAGAGCTCGAAGAGCTCATCAAGGTTCTTCGCTTGACCATCAAGCTCCTTTTTCAGAGACTTATAGACAGTTTGGACCTCTTTTGGAATGGTGTTTCTCTTTGTATTGAAGAAAGCTTCCTTTGATGGGCATTCGTAATCGGATGACTCGAGCAGCAAGCTTGAAGGCAATATCCTAAAGGAGTCTCGGAGAGCAGGTAAATCATCGAATTCGATAGTTTGGAAATCTTCATTCTGGATTTTTTTAACTTTTTTCCCCAGTGTTTCGGCATCTGAGAGGAGATTTCTCGCTTGATCTTCACTGAGTGAAAGCGCTGGTGATGCTAGTCCAAAGAATTGGGATAAACCGCTAATTACTGTCTGAGCATCTCCTGGCACCACGTATAGTATTTGGGAAGTGTTTAAGGTGCTCAGGCTAAGGTTTTCTCCGTAGAAGTAACGAAGCTCCTTTCCTAAATTGAATTCTTCGGAGATAGCGCTAGGGGAGATTCCTACCTTGGATTGTTCAGAGGTCGGTGGATAGGTTGATTCGGGGTAACTGGGGATGAAAATGTTCAAAACTTTGACAATGCGCGAATTAACCATGAATATTATCAGAGCGAGAAACAATAGGTGTTTGAGTTGCATGATTGTGCTTCAGAGAGGTATGCGTTGAATATTCTGATTATTCAAAGTACTTTTTTGAAATTGATAAAAGAATAATTTTTTAAACAGTATTTCTGTGCGTCTCAAATATATGCAGTCACTGGCTATTTACGTCCTGTAAAAAAAAAAAGCAGCAATGAAACGATTCATTTCGTTTCAAAGCCGAGAAAAGTTATATTTAGAGGCTTTAAGCGTCAAGAACATAGAAGAGAGGCAGTCTCTCGGTGGAAAATAAACATTGCATATTTATCGAAATACTGCTATTTTCATGCGTTATGATGCAGAAGTTAGCTCGCATCGACTGAGATTACAGACTATTCTACTGTTTTCATGAAAAAAAATTGCGAAAAACTGGCGTTTTCACTTAATTAAAAAAAATCGATTGCTGTTTATATTTCAATTCATCACGTATAAGTTAGGAGCGGGCTTATATTTATCTGTAAAGATTGAATAGCTACAAAATAATATCTTTGAAAGAATGATCAAACGCTTCTTTCTTAACAACCTCCTTTCCTTTGGCCTGCTGTTGATCTATCCCTTTGATAAATATTAATGTATATGAAGCATAAGAGAAAATAACCTCAGTTTCAAAGGCGCTAAAGTTTACCCACTTTCACATTATTAATGTTTCTTCTTCACTCTATCCCTGATAGAAACTGTACTTCCCTTACCTGTCGTTTCAATATTATCAATAATCATTTTATTATTCGGTATTTCCGCTCTTCTAATCGAGCTAGTCTTATTTTCTTGTTTTTCTTTTGGTCTTTCTTCTTTCCCATTGAATATCTCCTCTTTCCCATTGAATATCTCTTCTTTCCGGCTCTCTGTTGTCTTTCCTCTAGCTTCTCCATTAGCTACTTTCTGTCCTGTCTCTGCCACTATATTCTTCGCTCCTTCATTAACGAACTGAGCCACGAGCACTTTTCCCAAATAATTTCGTCCATTGACATTTTCTAAAGCCAAATTGAACTACTCTTTCGCAAAGCAATCAAATTTACTTATAGCTTGTTCAGCTCCCTCTTTGCTTGAAAAAATGACTTCCGCAGTGCCCTTCTCGATCTAGGACAGATTTATTATAAACATCCTCATAAAAACTCACTGTATGTCCAACAATGCTCGTTTCGTCTTTAAAAAGCGCTTTCAGTTTACTTGTGTACATAATATCAGGCAGATTTTTTATTAAAATCGTTCCATTGGAGGTATCTTTGACTATTTCAGGAGCTGAATGTTTCACTTCTTCTTCAAAAGATGCTTCTTGGCTTATGCTGCGATTACTTTCATCATCATCAACATCAACTTTCTCTTCTTCCAATTCTTCAGACGCTTCATTTTCCAGTTCCTTTGGCTTTCTACCTAAACGGTTAAGAAGATCTTTCGATATGGTTTTCCTATGAATCTTATGTATATCAATTTCCTTTTCTTTTTCCGTTTTGAGTCTATTGTTGACGAGATGTACAGTTTTTTTGTTCTTTGCTTGAAGCCTCGAGAAGATGTCTGATTTCAAACTCTCTTGTGGCTTATTCAATAGATTGTCAAGCGAGAGCTTTTTGTTTTTTTCTTCCAATTGCTTTTTTATTTCCAGGACATCAGTGTTTCTTTTTTGTCCGCTCAAATTGTTGGTGGATATTGTCCTCATAGATGGTAGCAGCTAAATACAAATGCGAAACACTATAGATTATTTGTAGTGTGCAAATATAATTAATAAATAGCTACAACTAATGCGAAAAATTTCAGTCGTGGTTAAGCTATTATAAAAATGCTCCAGATTGAAATTGGGTTTAAGCTGTAATAATAAACTTTCGAGGTGGCATCATGTTTAAGCTAGTATTATAATGCTTGAGCAAGATAATGACTGAAGTATTGACTCTTTTTTCAACTAGTTTAATTGTAACGAAGACAAAAAGAACTCAGTTTCCTCAAATACTGCCTGCGGACAGGTTGCATTTTTCAAAGCCTTCTCTTTCTGAACCTTGTGAAATGTGATAAATCGTTTTTATATAGCAATAAGATCGTGAATCTTCTTTTAATCTTTGGCGGGGTGCCTTTCTCTATAGATGACTGTCTTATCGTTCTCCAAAATGAAATCGGGTTTAGTGCAAATGCATACTATTGAATCATAGATAGGACTATGCTGTCCAATACAAACCACACCAGAAATCCTTGACTTAGTGGTCTCAGAATAGTTACTGATTTATTGCGACGAAAATGTATATATGATTTGGAGAGGCACATTAATTAATTCACGGATTTATAACTTATGCATAATCAAAAAAAAATAAATAAATAAAAATAGCAAGGTGGAGCATTAACAGCAATATCCTGCTATGACAAATTGCTTTTGGCTTTGCTCATATATTCAGCACTATCTAATAGCATAAACTGGGATTTTTTCTGATTATTCATCCCTAATCAGCAGTAATACTCACGAAATAATTTCTCTATGTTGCACTATTTCAAAGTCAAATCATCTTCTCATTGGAGGGCAGACAAGCACGCCTTGAGCGTTTTTTATTAGAAAAGACTCTTGGAATTTTATTCAAGTTTCTTAACAAGATTCTTAATAATTGTTTCAGAAATATTCGATTTTCTAAAAGATAAGTAGAAATTATTCCCTCAATTTTCCAATGGAATTTTTCATTGTAATAATGTCTTTAGTTAAGTAACCCTCAGTATGACCATGTTCTCCTGTCACCTGGGCAATGCCTTCCCATGGGTTTCCTTTGTTGGACTCACATTCAGCAATAGATATTCACAATCTTAGGCTACACACGAAAACTTTCATTAATTTGTCTTTTCTACACTTGACAATTTAAAAAGATTCTTTACTGGCTAATATATTTATTTGATTCCAAATGATAACTCCTCCTATACCATTAGAAACCAACGACAAATCCCCGGAGAAGGGTCCCTCCAACCCCAATTTGGATGTAAGTCCCATCAACAGAGATTCAGACACCAAGAACGATACCACGAGACGCGATTCGATTGATCTAAGCCAAAAACTTGACTTAAGTGACATAAAATCTCAACCTTCGATACCTTCTAGCAAGAGGAATTCAGTCTCCTTCTCAAACGAACTCAAACCTCAAGACCTCACATTCGAAAGCTTTTATCGAACTGACATCTCTCAAATATCTCTCAGTGTCGTTGGCACCGAAACGAAAATTTTTTCTCACGTGGTAATAAGAACATTGATCTAATTATCATCAATCTTCTCTCTCACACACTTAGGACTATAAAATCCAATGCAACATCGGCAACTATCCCTCATTTTTCGTCTACAAACGCTATAGTGAGTTCAAGGCGCTTCATAAAGCAGTAAATATTAAGACTATTTGATGATATTGAGCGCTGTTATGTATGCCCAGGTGAGATTGCGCTTTGAAAACGTCGATTGGCCTGAAATGCCCCCGAAATTCCAGCTTATCAAAAAAATCGAAACAAGAATTCAAGCTTTTGATAAGATGATGAAGAAGATACTCGAAGTCGCTAGAGTTCATTCAGCTGGCAAGAAGTCATTGCTTGGCCTTTCATTTGCTTTCTTGCTCGATGAAGGTAACTGCTCTACAGTTCGAACTTCCTCTCAGATTTTGCATGAAGAAAACAAAAAGAGATTAGCCCAAGAACAAGGTCGGAAGAGCTCTGAAGCCTTGAGCACGAACCAGTCCATGTCGAAGCAGACTACAGAAGGCGACGATGATAGCGATAGTGATGATTTGGAACACAAGTATCTGAATTTAGACTTGGATAATTCGAGGTTCTCTGAAGAATATGAAGCCAAAGCCGAATTCACCAGATCAATGCCTGATCTCGATTTCAAGATGAAACCCGAGACAAGCCGTAAATAATATTTGTTTGCTTTCATTTAAGGCAATGTGCCCTGCCCAGAGAGAAGAGGCAGCGCGCAAAGCGATGAACCGTCAATGTGCCTCGAAAAATCCAATTCAAGGGAGAAGAGCTTCCAACAAACCAAAGGAGATAAAGCACTAAATGACTCGTTCTCGCTAGGAAATCAGAGAACTTCTGCTGTCAATGAGCCATTACGAAGTAATTAATTGCAACTTAATGCGATCATTAACGCTCTCTTGGTTCAGAATCATCTGCTGAGGTGAACGACGAAAACCGTCTGCTTCATCCCCAAATTAAAAAGCACATCGAGAGGATGAGTTTTTCTGACACTGAGGTGAACGAGGAAGAGAAGCGCACTCCGCAGATCGTCATACCTGAGATTCAGAAAGATAAGAAGGTCGCAAAGGAAGGAAACAGGCTCCAGAATAAAGAAATACCGAATTTTGCAGGAGAAATGTATGATTTTTTGTTTCTTTTTGTGCATTACTATTCCTTAAGCTGGGTGAAGTTTAAGAGTGATTTAAAGTGGAAAAAATACTATGGAGCGATTAATGAGTGCTTTTTGAACCTGCACAGCAGCATGGTGGTAATCAAATATAACTTCGAAATGATTTACAGTATCTAAGGACAACACGGTGGCAGTTGTCATCCCTTGCTATATGATAAAGGTTAAATATGTTAAGGGTCCGATCGATCGTCTGGTAAGGATCATGATAGGATAAAATGATAATAATTTCAATATTTAGGTTCTGAAACACCATTACGATAACGAAGCGTTAGAAATTAGCATTGAGCCAGAAAATACGGCACAGGATCAGAAGGCGGCATATGATAAATTTTTAAAGGCTTGGTACTATCAGCTTAAAATCGCTTCAGAAAAGGTGAATTTACCCGCGCTTTCGGTTCCATATTAATCCTTCCCTTACTCAACTAGACAACAGGCCTTGATTTCGAAAAAATCCGTTATAATCCCATTGGAAAGATCCAAATTCAGCGTACATCATCTTCTTTTTTCCTTCCTAATAATTTTTTTGTAGTATGTGATAGCAGAAATATCAAAGGAGTTCCAAATAACTCCATCCTCTACGTGAAGATAAGACATACCCCTTTCAAACTAAACAGTAAAATGAGCGTTTATAGCAGCAATATTCTCTGGGATCAAAAATTCCATCTGTAAGAGCTTTGAAAAGAAACCCTAGCTTATCTCTATAAAACAGTCCTCTATGTGATCACTTTTTCAAGATACACTTCGACATCTATAGTATCCAAAGCGACGGATGGATTAAACAGACCCAGAGAGAAGAACTAGTCTGTACCGGCTCGATTCTTGTGGGAGATCTGCTGTCCTCTTCTGGTGGGGATATATTCAAAATCAAATTGCCGCTTGAATACACTGAAGCGAAGAAAAAGCAGGTGGAAAAGCAGTTGTCACTCAATAAAGCGAACGGAGACCAAACGCAAATGCCATATATCAATCTCAAGATCAAAAAGCTCTGGGGAGCCAAAACATACTTCGGGTCCTCTCCGGAAAATTACATTGAAGGCGTAAGGTTTGATCCCGAGGTTTACGGCAAATACAATCTCAGGATAGCAATGCATCGGATAAAGACGCTCATCGCTAAATTTTCTCTGTGGATGGATAAAGTTGATGATGTGATCAATTTCAAATACCCTCTGTTCTCATCGTTCGTCCTTATGGTAAGAGTTTAAGTCCTGTGTTGGGGGTCACTAACCTACCTGCTTTAGGTATTGGTGTTGCTGATTCTTTTCATCAAAGTTAATTCGATAGTCGAAAACTTTGTTTTCATGGTGTTCTTGATAACAGTGTATCAGTACCCTACAATCAACAAAGCCATTGAAAACTGGATGGATGATTGGGTATACACTCCAGCAAGGCTTAATCGCTACTACCAAGCGCCTCACTTTGACACAATTGACCAAGCGCAGAACAAAAAAATCGCTGATATGAACCGATTCAAAGAGAAAATCGTCGATCCGGACAGTCTGCTAACAGCGATCAAGAAGATAAAAGTCATGCTCGCTCAAATGACGATAACGTTGATGGAAGTCGCGAATTTTATAGAAAAAACTAAAAATCTCATTTGTTGGTCTGATGAGCACCGAACGTTTTATTTCGCTCTCGCAGCATTGTTCCTTTATTGCGTACTTAATCTGTTCAGCGTGCGTCTTCTGATACTGCTGGGAAGTAAGATACTATTCTCCTAGATATGCCATCAAACTTATTTTCATAGCTCTCAGTACTTTTGCCAATGGGTTTACGTATTATAAGAAGACTTATGAAAGAAACGAGAAGCTGGCAATGCTGTCGATGTATTTCGTTTTCAAACGATATTTCCCAGGTAATGTCCTGAATATTCTGCTGTTATAAATGCGACTACATTTTAGATCACATTAACTACTTGCAAGAGCCCACTGCGCTCTGGCCAGCGGGCATCCCATTTGGAACTTTGCAGAAAAAGGTAAAAATTCAATCTCCGTGTGGCGTGAAGTCATTGGGTTCTTGAGTAGATGGTCGATCAACTAAGATACAGACTGAGCGTTGAGCTGCCTGAAAACACTCTTGTCCTCTATCAGACGATGGATTCTTTGGCAAAGGCGATAGCTACATGCTCGGTGCCTCTTAAGCTGCAGATAGAGCCGGGAGAAGAGTCAGACCCAGATGCCGCGCGACAAACGAAGCCTTCGAGATTCACAATTCACACTGTGTTGAATTACGTTTGGAATATTCCGAGTGACTATTTCCGATTACATAATCCTTGAGAATTGATGTAGAAAAGGTAGGATGGATAGCATCGACTC
>ENA-UOTX01001744-UOTX01001744.1-compost-metagenome-genome-assembly--contig:-NODE-1744-length-13838-cov-17.383039_pt1 | contig 13838 bp, 5 predicted proteins | sample MGYA00238143_ERZ746982 | MGnify/ENA primary metagenome ERZ746982 (study PRJEB28758, sample SAMN06268862) | compost metagenome | isolation source: single cell | place: USA: California, Emeryville, Joint... | reverse complement strand
TTTGTCTTTTGATGATATTGGCTTGGCTAGCACTGTTCGCAGTATTGTCGAATATTTTATTAAAATCGGAAATCAAACATTGGCTAGGTTACTCTCTAGGAGGTGTAATATTCAGCTATTTGGTAATGGATGCCTTGATGGTGCTAATCTATCGGATGTTCAAACCCAAGATGATGCTTCTAATGCTGGCGATGAGAACATTAAATAGTGAGTACCTCTCTCTCTCGGCGACGAAAAAGGACTTAGACAATTTGCATGGCGACATGAAGGAGCCTCAGGAAAAAAACAAGAAACAAACTAATAAACAAGAGGAAGAAACAAGAGTAAATCAAAAATGATTGAACATATTGAAAATTAGATATTGAAAATATTTCCATAAAATTGATTTTCATAGTTTTTCATGAATAGCATTTTCTCTCACGTATTGGCCTGGAAAAACTGGAAAACTTTCTACTTGACGGCCAATCTTATTGACTAGGTAGCAATAACTAATAGAAAAGTTTTTCAAATAAAGATCATTGGGAAACTTTGTTTGTCATTCTTTGTAGTTTTTGCAAAAGTCTTACAAATACAATAATTTGAGAATGAAGAACTCATTTTTTCAGATAATGCAAAATGTCATTAATAATTTATTTGCAAAAATATGGTCCTGAATTCTAAAATATTTGATTGCTTCGGCCTTCTTTTTCCATACAGTTTACGGTACGGTAAACATTCTTTCTTCCCAACTTTGAATAGTGACTAAATATTAAAATATTAAAATAACCCTTGCTTCATTGTTGTCTTCAAAGAGGTTGCAAACGTCTCACCTACCCTGAAAAATCTTTAGTGTGCAAGTAAAATGATTCATATCTCTTTTCATTCTAGAAAGTATGTCGAGGATTATACTTAAGATGCTATATCCCTTTTTCAAGAGAATTAGTTGTGCATTCTTGAACACTGAATAACTTCCGAAGAACTCAAATCGTCGTCGGAGTACTTTGTTGTTTATTGGAGATCCTCGCAGCTTAGAGGGAACCACCAATTATGAGGTCAATACAAAAATTGCACCAATCTTTTATCTAATAACGAAGCTTCAAGAGGATAGCCTCTACTTTAATTGTCATCGCTCGTCTTATTTGAAAAAGTTCAATGTAATAAACTCACTACATAGCAATTCGGTCCGTTTGTATTTTGACGGATTGACCTACCTACCTTACGTTATTCCAGGAGATCTTGTGTGAACCCGACGTTCATTTAATTCTTTTATTCATATTTCAAATGATTTGACAAAATTCCAAGGTATTTCTGTCTATCATCCTTCATTCGGTTAATTGGCAATTTTTTTTAATTTGTCAATTAATTCGGTTGTTGTTTAGAGTAGAGTTTTTTCTCTTTCTTTCTGAGATTTCAAATTCTGTTTTGATCCCTATTTTGGAATATGTTCGGTTGAAAAGAGCAATTTCATTGAGCTTGAAGCTTGAGAAAGAGCATTTCAAGCTACAAATAGATGATTGGGGCCATTTAAGAAATTGAGCTCTCAGTCCCAATCCCAATGCCTCTTTTTGCCTGATCCTGACCCTACACATAAAAATTCGGAAATTCTCGCTACATCCACTTTTTTAAGTTGACTTTCTTCGAATACCCCTAAGATCTTCTCTTACTAATGAGTCCCTTGAAGTGCAATATTATAATTTTGTTTCGTTTTTGCATTGATTTCACACTAATGTCTTTCTTTTCCAAAATTTTTGAAGGAGCCTGAGTAGATATCGAAAGGAATAATGTATAGACATATCCTTAGCCCTCACAACGAAGATATCCAAAAGAAAAAAAGATAGAAATTTTGAATTGGACCATTTTTGTTCTAATCTGATAGAAATATGTAGTTTTCCTCTTTGCTATTCGATTTTTTCTTTCTCTGTAGTTCTTCGTGGTCCTCTTGAGTGGTATTCAAAATGATATTGCTGAAAGTTTCGCTTCTGTAGTCACATTTTTCTTCTTCCGAAATTCTTAATCTTGAAAGTAATGCAATATTCTTTGTCTGTTCTTTCTATTGAGCAGGTTATGAAGAGAGAATGCCTAGAAACACGTTGCCGGTTTCTTTGGAAGCTATTCTTGGGCGTTAGATATAATTCTCTCATGATTCTCTTTGAAAATACTAAAAAAGTATTCAAATACGCCTTTCTGATTCATTTTCAATCATCACTTCCCTTCTGATTTTCTCATTTTGAGAGCCAGTGGAAATAAGTTTCCTTTAGCATGATTTTTGCTTCTTTTTTTTTTTAACATTCTGTAGACTTTAGAGTAATTAGAGTTAACATTTTTTGGGTTTGAACTTGCTGAGACCACCAAGCTGCGATTTGAAAAAAGTGACGTTATGAGGCTTTCATGGATGGATGAATCGTTATTCTGGAACAAAAATTCTCTTTTTGGCTCGTTCTTTAGATTTTGAGAGATTCTCGCATCATTCGAGAAATTTCGAAGATCTAATAAAACTTCGCAGAAATGAAAAATGCCTTCTTCTATTTTGAAGATGGGATTTCCTTTCGAAAGCGCATTTTTCTTTGACGATTTGAAGGCGTTTTCAAACTTTAGAGAGTTTTCCGTCGAAATTATTTTTTGCAGATTTTCTTTTCCAGAGCATATTTTTGGATAGACCATGCCCTGGATCTTCACAGATTGAAGTTCTGGTGATCATCGGATTTTTTCGACTGGTTTTTGAGCCGACGGCGATATAATAAAAATTTTTTCTTGGAATTGCAAAATCTCGAAATTCTGTTCCAGAAAAAATTCTAACAACATTTCCCGAAGTTCTTCCCAAATGACAAGAAGCCTCTCCATTTTGAGATTAGTTTTGCTGTCTGAATTTGCTGGCATTCTTCAGTATTTTGCCCTTTTTACAAATGTTGTCCAATTTTTCTTCGAGAAATTCGAATCGGACTTCTGCTCGCCATCATATACCTTGAGAGAAGGAATTGAGAACTGATTTTTAACATTGATAACCAAGTGAAATCTGCTCTAACTGTCATTTTCGTATCTACAACTCCGCTATTCATCATGCATTCTCCTTCGCAAACTCATAACAGTCTTACTCATGCTCTTCAGAATTTGCTTCTCTTTTCTCGTCTTATCTAATTTATTCTGGTAGAGGAAAGCAGCATTAAACTTTCTTTTTTAGCAGGAGTATACTGAGAACACTTTTTGTGATTCTAAGACACAAATAAATACTTTTATTCAATGCTAAATCATTCATCATCTGGAGGGGGATTATAAGTGATTTTTTAGGTAGAAGAATGCAAAAAATCGTGGTTTCTACCCTGAAAAGAGAAGATAAGATGCTAAATGTATAGAAGATCCTTCCAATCACTTCCAAATCAGAGTGAGAAAAATTTCAGCAATTTTTGTAGCGTACGCGGGTAAAATTAAGTATAACTATCCCATTCGCATGATTCTCACTATTACATACCGCGTCAGACCTCGTGAGAAATAGGTATTAGAAAACAGAAACAAGATTCAAGTCGGTCAGTTGCTAAGGGTAAAGTGGAAATTGTTAAAAAAAGTCGCTCACTACTTTTCCTACTCGATCTGCACCAACAAAGGGAGCATAGTTCTGCCAAAATATAGCAACTGGCTCATAATGGCAAATCAATGAGCTATGTGGATTTGTTTTTGCTTATAGTTCCATATAATTCTCTTCATATTTATATTAGATTTCGTTCACATTTCAAAAAATTATTTGGAATTTCATTCAGATAGATGAATTTGATCAAATTTCAAAGACTTTACATTCCTGTGCTGAATACCGAAATAAAACTTTTGATAACAATTTGAAAAATCAAATGATTTTCATGTTCATTTCCGAAATATCCAGAGTTAGAAGCATCGTATTGAGAGTACGTTTAGTCTAAAGTCTTAGCACAACGAAAAATCAATTGGTCAGAATCGCAATTCAAGAAACGAATAAGTGATTATGATGGCACCCTTGGTGTTCTTAAGTTAAACAAGTAAAAAATTTTACGCATGTGAACGAAAGCGAACTTTTTCAAGATCTTTGCTCCCCGTTTGTCAAATATCTTAGCATGCTTATCATAACCTCAGGAAGCCAGGAGATTTTCACAGCTTTGGCAAATATCAATCCAGATGTTGAGTTCGAATTCAAAAAGAAGAGAATCCAGATTTTTGTTTAAAAAAATAAATAATATTTTTTTCAATGTCTCTTCATGATTTTAGCGGAGTGATATTATATGTTCGAGAAATATATGCTGTCATAGCACTCTTTTGAGCTTCATTTGTCACTGAATGAGAAGCAAAATGTAGTCATAAAAACTGAGGTGAAGAGTTTACTGCCGGTTTAGCATCACATTCATTAAGATAACAAGACCTGTTACAGCTAATAAATTGTTGGATCGAAGTTTTTCCTTGATAGATAAATAAGGTGTCAGCAAAGGTTCGAAATTTAAATGAGATAAAGAAACCCAAATATTAACATCATCATCAAAAAATAAAATAAAATATACATATATCTGATCGTACTCATGAAATGATTTATTTAATTTTTTGAATGTTCAGATTTTTGGAAGAATTCCTCATAAAAGATGCCATATTTATACTTCCAGAAGCAGGACCCTTTGTCAGCTTATATAAATTCACAGATCAAAATTCAATCTCAAGGTCTGGACTTTATAAAGTTTAATTTCAATAGTATTTAGCAGGCAGCGAACGCAAAATGTGATTTACGTTTCCATTATCACAAATAATCGCACAGGGTTCTCAAAGCTCGGTAACATTTTATTATAATCATTTAAGCGCTAAAGCACCTCGAGAACTCCAACAGATTGGAATGGAATTTATTCTATTATACGAAAGGAGTCGGATTCTTTTTTCTCATACAAATCTGTATTTCAATTAATTTGAAATTGAATAAAATGTGTTTTGTTTAATTATTTCGAGCTGTTTCTTCTTTCATCATTTGGTTTTGACTGGGATAAACTCTGCTTCTGAAGGAAGCCTTGGAATATAGGAGCCCTGTATTATAGCGTTATAGTTTTCTTCATATCTTCAACTCCATTATGCAAAAATGCATAGAATACATAATTGATTGTAGTTTATTTGTAGGTTCTGTGTTTTTCATCACCAGATACTCGGTTAAAGCAAAATTAGGACCTTATTAACATGTTTTCTCAATTCACAGCAGTTTTCTTCTCTCTCTCTTCAGAACAGATCTAAATGAGTTAGTTACATTTTTTCAATGTGCATTATTCAAGAAAAAAGAAATTACACTTATCTCACAAAGAAATACTTTTAACCATCGTTTGGAGAAGTTTTCTTTGATAGTTATTGATCTTAACAAGAAAAATGCACTATGGAGTGCACTTTCGTTATAAAATCCGTTTCTTATTATTATGATCCAAAACTTCAAGTTCCTTAAGAGAAATTTTTGGGACCAATGAAGAGACACTGAAGCTGTTGTTTAAACAGAATAATGTTTCCCAGATTTTCTGTAAATTGCAACTGTGATATCAATTCTCAATCAATGTCAATTAATTATTCTTTTAAAATTGATCTGTTTTGCAATAGAAACTCTCGGGGGAGCTTAACATTCATATCATCATCAATGTTTTGATGCTAAGATTCAAGGAAATGGAACTATTTAGTGATTTCTGAATGCTGAACATCCATTGTTTTTGGCTCTGAATCTTATTCTCTGGATCTTCATGACGTTGGCACTAAAAACTAGTTATTTCTTAAAATTATTTGATTCAAAATGGGACAAATAAGCCGAAAAAAGAAAGCATACTGCGAAAGCAGGAATACGATGCCATACGACACGATTTCACGACATAAAAAATGACGCTAAAATGAAAGAATAGAGCATATTTTCATCGAAATTAAAGATAAATTATTTCAATCTGTAAATTTCGCATTGAAAATGGAACCAACTTGTTATTTCTCTTCTCAGGAGGCCTTGTCAAAGGAGAAAATTACACCTCTGGTTTTCCTTGGGAATAAAAAATCTGCAAGATCCCCCAAAGAAAAGAATTCATTAGGAATTTCAAAAGACCCTCATATCAAAAATATCAACAGAAAGGGAAATCTTCTCCGAACTTCAAAGCTAGAATTCCAGAAGTGCTTTTAAATTTTTCCTAGACCAGGATTTCATTATTTTGTGCAGCCAAGAGAATTGCCAAATGATGCGGTCCAGGTACATAAATTAGTTCAAAAACAAAATAATCAGCTCAATCTTCGATCTATCATCAAATCGAGTATTTCCAGCCCCAAAAACAGCCTGAAGAAAAGAAATCCATAATAAAAATTTAGGAGAGAGAGAAAAAAAACCAACTCAAAGTTTGAAAACGTGATAACTCGTCAGGAAATGACTCTGAAAGATGCGGCTTCGTAAGGATATCACCTCATCAGAAATATGAGGATGCTTATTCTCTTTTTGTAAAGCTGTTCTTGAATTTTCAGAATAGTTATGGTGGAGAGCAAACCTCTCGGGAAAGTTAAGACCGAATCAAAAAGAAATTTTTGCTCAGAATTACGATCCTTCAAGAAAAGTTCCTGAATGCCCACTCTTTCTCTTGAATTTGCAGTCAGTAATTCAGCAATTTCCCAAAATATTAAAAATACCATCCTCCCGATGCCATCAGAATGAAGGGAAAACCAGACCAATACAGGCAACGCAAACTCTGGTGTCAATTCTCCCTCACAATTTGAAAATCAAAAAAGGTTCGGGATCGAGCATTGGTAAGAAAGACGCATTTTAAAGATTTTTAAACCTTTGCCAAGAGAATCATGAGAGGGTTTCGACTTGGTGCTCTCGACAAAGCATAAAAAAGAATTATCTATGAATTTTCAAAATGTTTCCTCACAAAAGGGGCTCCTTAAAAGGCTTGTGCTGGCGAAAAAACTAAGAATAGTATCTTACTTTCCAAGGCAAAAATTTTCGAACGAAAGAAATGGAATATTAAACCGGAAATTTTCAGCGAGAGCATTCTAACTGTCACCAAAGAGGACATAAAGAACTACGAGAGAAAGTTGTACTGTATTAGATTTTTTTCTTGTATCGTAAATCTAAGGTTCAGTATCTTTCCACAAAGCAGACATTAGGATATCTACTTAGGGTTTCTAGAAGATTTTGGCAAAGATGGACATTAACATTTCATATATTAAACAAATACCAAATGAACAAATAGTCACTTTTTGCTCTTCAACATATCATTATCAGATAAAATATAGCACCTCTCGATCAGGTTTCCTACAACTCTCCTTGATTCTGAGAAAGCCAGCTTAACTGCAACGATAATTTTCTCAATTTGCTTCTATAAGGTAAGTTTCACATGAAAAAAATTAAAAATAATGAATTGTGGATAAGAGCTCTACTTCTTAGCCCGCTCCAACCATCTATCACTTGCATATACACTTGAAAAAGTAAAGTTCCGATTAAGAAATTACTATAAATCCTGTTGAAATGCCTAATTTAACATTTGACGATATAGACTCTTTTGAAAATGCATTTTGAGTAGAAGGTTCTTTGCAGCTGAGAGTTTTTTTAGTTAGAGATAGCGCTAATTGTAATTTGGAAAATTAAATCGCTTTGTCCATTTTAAAAACTCAGATCAGCAAATCAATTCGAAGTTTCGAATCGATCCTAATGCTCTTTCGAATATTAAGGAGTGATCCTGAAGACGAAGGAATTTATAAGCTCTAGGCTAGGCGGCGTGATTATTCGAGATTAATTAACGGCACTAAATTCAAATCTAATTCCGAATGCTCTTTATTATTTGCGAAAACTTCTTTATTTTAATTAAATTCTGAGCTTTTTAATCAAGATCGATTTTGATAATCAAATCAAATTTATTTAGCATCTCTGCTCTGCTCTTAAAAAATTTGAAAAAACCATGCTGCGCGATCCAGAAAAGAAAATAGACATAGTCGCAGAAGAATCGAAACAAATTGCATAGCCTGGAACGCAAATTTCATCTCAACCAAAGATTGAAGAAGTGAAACAAGTCCCGGGCCAACGAGAGCAAGACGCATCATTAAAAAAGAGTATCATCATTACTGGTAAACTCATTTTCAAGGCTAAGCAAGCTCATTTACCAAAATTATCTAACCTTGGGTAGAAGAGACAACCACGAGCTCTCCAACTTTACTTGCTTGGTGTTCGTCTGGAACTAACAAGATCGAAGTTGTTGACCTCAACACGAATGAAAATTATGCAAGCTTTGACGGAGTTAAAATTAGCGACAGGGGTAAAATTTAGGCTTTAAATTATTTTGAGGATGATATGCTGTAATATTGTTAGAGTATAGTTGGACACATGTGAAGGAGATACCAAACACAAAATTACTTGTATCTCTGCATCATAACTGGGAAAAGTCAGCCAATATGGCGGTATTTGACATCTCAAAAAAAGATCAAATCAAGGAAATCTATTCTCTTGGCGAAGTCTCAGGAGGCAGTATAAATTATTTTTTTACCTTCATCTTTTGAATAATTATATTTTCTCTCAAGACACAGGTTTTGGAGATATAGCATATAACTCACGTAGAGACATCCTTGGGGCAATCTCTCTTGACCAAATAATTTCTTACCACCTATTTACGGTTGATTCTAATGCCTTCAAGACCAAAGATATTGTCAAGCTTAGCCGCAAGTCGAAATGGCACTCTCAACAGAGTAATCTTCAACTGTTATTGATACATCGAATTGACTATACTCTTTAGAATCTTTCACCAGCGGGCTTGATTTCAATCCTACCGGAGAATATGTGGCTGCCATTGACGACAAAGGTGTGTGCCTAATATCAAATGTGACCACAAACAATTACAGATTTGATAAGTACTTAGGAGGTTTCGGTAATTCTATTTGAAAATATTTTTTCTTTCTATTACGCTCAGACGAAATAATTAAACTCTTGGCGATATCAATTTCACTCACATCAATAAACTCAATTATTAGATGTTTGCGGACGCTGTAGATGGAGCATAAATGCGGATGAATCACTGATATTCGTGAAGTACGACTATACCAGATTCAATATTCTAGTTGCTGAGAAGAAAACCCTCACTTTAAAGAGTTCAGCAGTCGGACTTGACAAATGTGATTGCAGCTATATTTTGTTTTTTCCTTCTGTGACAAACTTGTCGCTTCATGCATGATTGGTTCCAATAAATTCAGGGAAGAAGGACTATATTTTCTTAAAGTAAATTGGGAGATTAATTTCATGACTTTTTTCACTTCATTTCATTATTTAAACTTGATAATATTTAATCTGTTAAGAATCTACTTTGTGGATTGATGTATGTCATAATGATGGGAATCTACTGGTTTCTGGTGGCTGGGAGAAGAAGATCAACATATTTGATAAGCGAGAATCGAAGATTATCAAAACCTTTGATAAGGTTCACTCAGGTAGCAATTTGGATCTGTTTAACCAAGGATTTAACGTTTGAATATAACCTCTAATGGTATAAACTGTGTACGATGGAGTCTGAGCGGCGATAAGCTCGCGAGTGCTTCATGGGATCAGACAGTAAAATTGTTAGATTTCCAAACAGGAAAAGTGCTCTATACTGGCAACACTCCAGATGAGAGTAAATTATCTATTTCAGAATGCATGATTCTCATTCACTTATCAGAAGCGGCAATGTCAGTCTGCTTCATCTAGATAAGCATGAAACGAAAAGGATTCAGAGAACAAGAATTACTCTCAAGAATGTTGGCCAAGCAGCACAATTCATCAGATAAATGATTATGTGAATTAGGTTAAGTAATCCTGACCTTAGGACTTTTTAATCATCCTTCCGTCTGAATATTTTTGTTCTCATTTGTGCTTATCGTAAGTAAGAAATCTCATTTTGTTAAGAGTTGTCGAACTATAAGCAAATAGACAACAAAGTTGAATCAGTAGCATAATCAAATGAATTGATAGTCCATATGTAATGAAAGATCTCTAGCTATCGAAAAGCTGAGTGAATATTGTTGCGATCCAGCAAACTTAAGAAATTGCTAATAGAGTAATTTTCTGTCTTTTTGGTTCGATTAAATTCTCAGTTTTCCCTCAAGAATCATTTTGTTTTCAGATCGGAAGAATGCATGACAATACGATGCTATACAAGGAATACAGAAGATATCGCTGTCATAAGTATTCTGGAGCACTATTATTCGTTGCAACCAATGTTTATTTTCTCAAAATCCTTCTTCTAGTAGCTGCTTTCTTCTTGGGTATTTATCGACTTGATTCTTTCTCAAATGAAACAGACAGAAGTAGCAGAAGCTAAGTAGAAATCGGAATAAGCTTTTATTAATTAAACTTTGAAAATTTACTTTCATCTGAGGTTTCTCCAGTATATAGCTTTTTTCCAGTCTTGACGTCCAATAGTGCTACTGTTTCGTCAAATGAAGCACTTGCAAGCATATCGCCGCGTGGACTCCATCTCACACAAAAGATAGTACCTAGAAAACAAGAATTCAGGATTTAGAAATCATTTCATTAAACCATAAAAAAATTACCTGTGTGAATATCATCGAAAGTTTGGACAATCCTTGATTCTCGTTTGTCAAATATCTTCACCTCCTTATCACTGCCACCTGCAGCCAGCATATTTCCATCGCTCTGGCATACATCAATCCAGTACGTGACGACTAACCGATGTGAATGTCAATTCAGACCAGAAACATCAAAATACAACAGTTCAAAACGTAAAATTATAAGGTTAATCCTCATATTCCAATTGAAAGAAGAAGAATAAAAATAAGACTCTGACATGCTTACACATTGATTCGATTTTGACCGGACTCTTCAAAATGAGAGCTTTCTTCTCAGTATCTAGGATATTGAGGAATCTTCCATCATACTTGACAAATAATAGTGGCTCATCAGGATTAGAGCTCCATCTGCAACGGACAACAGCATCTAACGAGTAATTATAATAGTTTAGAATTTTAATGTTGCCAAGAAATTATAACAAAATGTGGAACGAATAATTCTGATTGCAGTAGAGGAAGAAAGATGCTGGAATATTATATATTCAAAAATATTACTTACCATCGCCGCTTTTCATCTCCATGTTCAGGTGGAAGCGATAACTGTCGGTGTTTACATCTGATATTAAACAGACTCCATACTTGTCCATGGTTGCAGCATTCTCTCCATTAGGACTGAAATCAAGGCCGGTTATGACATTTTCTAGATACAAAATATGAAAATGAGTCGACAGTGGGAAATAAATTTATTAAATACCATCCTCAGAACTATATTGGGAGTGCCAACTCGACTTTCTAATGAGTTTTACAACGCCATCAGACCTCGATGTGCCAAAATTGTACAGATGGTAAGCCATCTTTCTTCCAACACATATTGCTCCAAGAAAATTCCTTCTTGAGTTATAAGTCACATCTCCAAAGCCAGTTTCTAGAAAAGAAAAAAGATGAAATAGATTTTAACTACTGAAGATTCTACAGCCAGAGACTTCCTCAAAAGAATATATTTTCTGAGTTTGCCCTTTTTGTGAGACATCGAACACTTCTAGATTAGCAGACCTGCCATAGTTGTGGTGAACAGAAACAAGAAGTCCTGTATTGGCAATCTCTTTTACGTGAGTCCAGCGATGCCCTCTTTCTATTATGATCAAATTTCAGTCAGAAATGGAAGGTTACAAAATACTACCTGCCGTGTTGAGTTTCACTCCATCGAAATGAGCATGCTCTTGCTTTGTTTCGATTTCAACAATATTAATCTTATTATTCACGGCAGAGCAACAAGCAAGTAGCTTCAGCTGTGAAGGGATGTTGTCTGTTGAACAAAAACAATTTACGTAAACAATTATGTCTAAAAATAATGAATATACCGATGATTGCTGTCGGTTTAGTTGGTGAGCCGCTCACCTTGTGGTTGCTTTGATTCCTCGTCGACGAGATTGAATGAATCCTCTTTTTCTTGGTTTTTTGAAAGCATTTTCTTGCCTTCTGCTGACTTTTGAGATTTTGAGATTTGAGGATGAATAAATTTAATTTTGTTAATCTTGAGTAATTAATTAATTTTTCAAAGTCTTAATATATTAACTCTCTGAGGTCTTGATTAATTACGTGAACTGAGTAGATGCCAGATATTCCTAATTGGAAGAGTTGGACTGGGCTTCAAAATATTTTGCCTCTTTTCAGAATTCAAAAAGTTTTTCTATTCTTCACTCAAAATTGATGCTGGAGTGACAGTAAAGGATGTTATAACAGAATTCCGGGCAATATTTTTTCTGCATTATCAAGATTTAACTCTCGAAATGAGCATCTTAAGGAATTCTTTGAAATATGCTAGAATCTCTTGGATTATTTTTGTGTAATTAGCTCACAGGTCACTTTCATTCGAAGAGCCTACTAAAACGCAAATTTTATGTTTGCTAGAGTGATGTTTCTGGCGTTTCATAACTTAAATTTAAAATTCATGGCAATGATATTACAGTCCCTAGCTGAACTGGGAGAACATTTATAATTAAAAAGTTGGGATCGCATTTTGTGATGAAGCGACTTAAGACAATATCATTTTGTGTTCTTTGTCTGAATGTTCAGTTTCCCTTAACCAATTGTTTTGTTTTTCAGATAGGAAGAATGATTCATGATGTTATGCTGAAAAATAAGGAAGAATAGATGACAATCGCTGTGATAAATGGTTCTAAAACATTCCTATTATTCATTGTTGTCGATGATTATTCTCCCAAATTGTTTCCTTAGTTGCTATCTCCTCGGGTTTATTGACTTTGATTTTTTCTTCAAATGAAACAGACTGACATAGCAGACCCTAAGAAGAAGTCAGAATAACCATTATGAATCAAATAGGAAAAATTTACCCCCGTCGGAGGCGTTTCCAGTATAAATCTTTTTTCCAGTCTTGAAGTCCAAGAGTGCTACTGTCTGGTCATCTGAAGCACTCGCAATCATATCACCGCTTGGACTCCATCTCACACAATTGATATAGTCTATCAAATAGCAATTAGAAGTCAGGAATTATTTATTAAACAAAAAAATATTACTTCTGTGGATACCATCAAAAGTTTGGACAATCTTTGATTCTCTCTTGTCAAATATCTTCACATTTTTATCCGAGCCACCTGCAGTCAACATATTTCCATCGCTCTGGCATACATCAATCCAGAGAGTCGTGTGACCTATAAGAAATGAATATCAAAACAAACAGGAATCCTCAAAAACATCAGTTCAAAAAATAAAATTATAATGTTAATCCTCATCTTTCTATTGAAAGAAGTGGAAGAATAAAAATGGTATTTCTATTGCGCTTACGCTTTGATTCAATTTCAACCGGATTCTCCAAAACGAGAGCCTTCTTTTCAACATCGAGGATATTGAGGAGTCTCTGCTCATACTTGACAAATAATAGTGGCTCATCAGGATTAGTGCTCCATCTGCAGCGGCCGTAAACATCTAAGAGTAATGATAAGAATCAGAGAATTTTATTGCTGTCAAGGAATTATAACAAAAGTGGAACGGATAAATCTGATTAAAGTAGAGGAAAGAAGGCCTTTGAATATTCTAGATATTCAAAAATATTACTTACCATCGCCGCTTTTCATCTCCATATTCAGGTGGAAGCGATAACTGTCGGTGTTTACATCTGAAATTAAACAGACTCCATCCTCGTCAATAGTTGCTGCAAGCTCTCCTTTAGGATTGAAATCAAGGCCAGCTATGAAGTTTTCTAGATAAAAATATATTAAAATGAGTCGACAGTGGGAATTAAATTTATTAATTACTTTGTTCTCTATATTGGGAGTGCCATCTCGATTTTCGAACGAGTTTTACAATGCCTTCGGACTTTGATGTGTCAAAATTATACAGATGGT
>ENA-UOTX01001739-UOTX01001739.1-compost-metagenome-genome-assembly--contig:-NODE-1739-length-13882-cov-44.856429_pt1 | contig 13882 bp, 15 predicted proteins | sample MGYA00238143_ERZ746982 | MGnify/ENA primary metagenome ERZ746982 (study PRJEB28758, sample SAMN06268862) | compost metagenome | isolation source: single cell | place: USA: California, Emeryville, Joint... | reverse complement strand
CCAAATTTGCATTATACCTATCCTTTTCCTGCATCTTCCACTTCCTATCAATCATACATCATGACCTTTTGGATCAAACTTACTTCTTTGAGTGGCTTCGGTGGCTGCACGACTCCCTTCATCTATCGAAGATATACAGCAGCGAATGTAATATTTTTATCAGAAAGCGTGACTAATTTTCCCTTAATAAATATAGCCTGGTGTGACAAACTTTGGTTTCTATGTGGATGCAACGAATAAAATGACATTGGTCTTTACAAATGGAAATCAAATTGTATTTAACGGAGGACCTTCACGTAAATCCCCTTTGATAATATTTGAATTGACTAAAAAATATTTAGTGAACAACTGGAACGCTGTAGCTTTAATATGCTCAAGTTACAAATTGGATAATGGGGTTCGATGCTCCATGTATAATTATGATGGAGCCTCTGCCAATACTGCCCAAGGCCCTACCTTTGTGAGCCCAGAGCCATTTCCTGGCACCGTCGGAGACACAGATACTCTCGGAGATTCAACCTGCTCCTTTATAGGGAGTATTAAGCATTTCCAGTTCTTTACGGAAGGCACAGCTCTCTTTCAAAGTAAAAATTCACATTTTTCTTCTCACTTAATACTTGAAAAGATATTCTATACACTGATTTACCGACAAGCAATCCTGATCACATCTACTCCTTATGTTTGGCGCCTTCAGGTCAGCAGGCCGTCATCAATGCAGTCGCTCCGACCTGCACAGCTCCAGAGATTCTTGATAGTATCTCAAACGTATGTGTGAGCCCGTGTCAAGCCGGCTGTACCTCTTGTAGTGGAACTACTTGCTCAGAATGTCCATCGCAGTCATATCTCTACAATAACGAATGTGTGGCAACCTGCCCTTCAGGTTATGTTACATACAGAGGCACGTGCAGCCTCTATACTTGCTATGAGACTTGCCAATCCTGCTTTGGAGAAGCATACAACCAATGCAGCTCATGCATTTCGTCGCAGTACATTCTGAGCAGTAGCACCTGCAAATCCCTCCTTAGCTTCACTCTTCAGCAATCAGACAGTCTGAATAAATTCACAATTCAACTTAATCAATCAATTTCAAACTTAGAAGATTTCCTGTCATCCAGCGTTTTCATTACCGTCCGCGGCGAACCAATTGAGAGATCAGAGTACAAGTTCCGCATTTTGAATAGCAGCAGCGCCGAGGTATTCCTAACCCTCAGGTCCGGCTCGAAGAACCTTGACAGCGCTTCAGTTCAAATAATCTCGTCCTCCGACCAGTATTATGTGCCTTCTAATATATCTGAAGCTTCGGTCAAAATGAACCTCGCAACTCTGGATCCTTCCCTCGCAAGCAGAATTTATTCAGTAGCAGTAGCCACGGATTCAGGAGGCTTTACAATAAGCGTTTCAGGGCTTATGAACATGATAAATAACATGGGCAGTGGAGCTCTCGGTAGAGGAGCCTATTTATGCGAGCTGCTCCAGGTTATTCAATTCATCAACGTGAATTACCCGATGAATGTACTTGCCTATTTCCAGTCAGCTCAGACAATCCCTGCCCCGACGAATTTCGCCTGGAACGCGTTCAAAGAATTCAGTGAATCTGCAGATATGCCCAATATGAATCGAGTCGTTATGTACGGAAAATTCGAAGAATTTGGGATGTACCACTACTTCAACGACAATTACGGTGACCAATTGACGACTAACATCATCTTTCTTGTCTTGGCAGCAATCACATGGCTCTTCTCGAAAGTCCGAAATAGATTTTCTGCACGGATTTCATCATGGATATTCGAAGCAGACGCGTTCGTAAGATGGAATTTCGTGCTGAATGTGATTCTCCCGGCGTTTCTCCCCTTGTTGATGTTCGCAATCCTGCAATTTATGTTCACGACTCACTTTACTGGATACGATCTATTTAGTTTAATCGTAGCTGCCGGCTCCCTTCTTATCGGAATTGTTGCCTTCGCCTCGATGTGCCGGTTTTTGGTTGCCGTTTACAAACAAAAGAGCGAGGCGACAGATTATCCGGACCTATGCTCCTTGTTTGAAGACTATAAGATGGATAGTCTCATGAATATCCTCTTCTATCCCATGGTAATCATCAGATCCGTGATCCTCGCGTTTATTCTGGCACTCCTTCAAAACTACCCTTTCGTTCAGGCGCTGCTCTCTCTTGTCCTTCAAGTGCTATTCCTGGTCTATCTCCTTTGGCATATGCCTTTAGTTCACACGAAGGAGAAAATAATGACCGTGATAGGCGACGTTTTTGCGCTGATTTTGGCCATTGTTGTGCTGGTCTATGCGGTGCTGGACTATAACGAGGTAGAAGATGACTCGCTCCGCAGCGGGCTTGGAAACGTCATTATCTATGGGAACATGGCTATTATATGGTGCATTGCGCTCTTTTATGTGCTAGAAACATTTTCATTGATATGGCAAGGTTTACTTTGGATCGAGAAGAAGACAGGATTTTGGAGAAAGGTCTGCAGGAGAATGAATTTATCTAAAAAGCAAAAAGTCGCTGCTCTGAATGGATCGAAATCGAAAGAGCTCGCGGAGAATACAAAAGGAGTATCTCATGAAATACTTCCAGACTTGAGTTCCATTCCAGAATCCCCTGATGCTCAAAACTACGGTAATTATTGTATTAGTCGTAACAGTTAAGGAAGATAATTTATTTTCTAGATGCAAGTCTGAGAATGAGGTTACGGGAAGCCACCAAGAGAAATATCGAGGAAAGCGCGAACTTTTCTCGTGACAACTCATTTAAGCTAGCAATCGCAGATTCTCCGAGAAATGCTTCCGAGTTCCAATTGAAAATCCATAGGAAACAATCGAAGAAATCCCAAATCGAGAGGCCCGCTCCTCAAGAAATTGTTATTACTCCAACCACAGATTCAGCTGGGAGCAGCCTCTCGATCAGTCCTACCAAGTTCAGCTCATTCAAAATAAAGCAGTTCGAGGAGGAAGCATTCACTCCTAAAGACCAAATCTCCAGTCCAGTGAACATCGATTTGACTCGGAGTCCATTTCTGACGCCAAAGATCCGAACCGATGCTGCGAGTCTAAGAAAGGGCAACTCATCGTGGAATACTGATAGTCCCCTAATCAAGGAGATAAAGGAAGAAGACAGTCCCAGCAGAACCAGAGAAACAGCCTCACAATATAAATCTATCCAAGAGAGCAGTTTTAAGCTGCCCACGGGCTCGATTTCCTCTGTTGTTGAAGCAAACAAGGTCTTTAGGAGTCCAATAGCAACTTCACAGAACAACACGTCGAACACTGGTATGAAAATGACAGAAAAAACTCCTGAAGAGGTCCAATTAGCAAGTACTCGAGGAGGAAAGCGATTTGTTGTTCCTAAAAAGAAAAAATCTTTGACTAATACGACAAAATCACAGGTGTCAGCAGAGTTGAAAATTGAAGAGTTAGATGAGCAAACCAATCGACTTAACAAGTATTAATGACGGTTGCTTTATTTGGAAGAAGAAATGCAAATAAGAATGTATTAAGAGACCAGTTCAAAGCTTTTTATGTTAGTTGGTCAGGTTTTGGCCAACTAGTTGTCTTCTAAATGGACAACATCAACTTGCGTTTATTTGAGCCTTTTATACTATGTCAATATAGTTTGAATATTATATTTCATTATAATTTTCATCTCCTTTCAAGTTGCAGCGCTTTTCGCATCCATAATGCTTTAATTTTTTATCATATTATTTGGTATCTTCTTGCCTCTTAAAATGCTATCTTCTAATTTAGTTGTTTCCCAATCGATCACTTTCTACAGTCAATACCAACGGAAGCAGATGTGGAACGAATGAATCAGACCTGTGAAAAGCATCTTTCGCTTTTATAAAAGTTTGTTTAAATATAAGGGGTGAATTTCCTAGCAAATTCAATAGTTGATGAATTTCTCGTTAATAATTTTAGTCGTGGGCTGTCCAAGTTTATTTCGATCGGAATAGATGAGCAGTTATCCACGCCAAAGCAACAACTCTTCTTTACTCATAAGCCGGAGATCTGAAAAAGATATAATCATCGAAATCTCAGGGGAATCTTGATGAGAAGTGAGTTGTTGTGATTACTCTCTTAGGTACTACTGTGGTGTAATTTTTCGTTTTCATTGACTCTTTCATTACTGCTATTCTCATACTCTCAAGTCGTCTTTGGTCTTCAAAACATTAATAATTAGAAGTAACTCCGCTGCAGAGCAAACAATATTCTCTTAAAAAATTCTCCTTATGAATCTCATTGCACAATTAGAACTCGCTGTCAATAACTTTACACCATTGAAAAGAATTTATTTCTCCGATTTATTTACAATTTAGTGTCAAATGATGAAAAAATAGCAGATACAACTTTCCCCACTGCCTTCTTCACATGAAGTAAGCCAATTAATGAAAAAAATCAAATAAAATACCAATTCGAATTGGATTCTTATCACAAATCTAACACTTCTTGCCAGGTCACATTTTATTACAACTTTGCGTTTCATTGATACCTTGGTCATCAGGTGTCTGACCTGAATCTTCATCCGCACCTCGCAGTTTTTCACGTAAAATCCTCTTTTTAATCTCGTTTTGAATCAGCTTTTCTTTTCGTGCTCTTTCTGTCGCCAACTCCTCTTCCTCTGCTTTACGTGCACCATTTTCCTCCCCTCCCCCTCCTCCCTCCAAAATAGCAGATTTTATTGCCTCTGACATGCTCTGGCTCAAAATCGACCTCTCTGACACTTCTTTTTTGATTCCAGCTTTATTAACTTTTTTCGGCTCCAGTGTCGAGTTTACAATCGAGAGCAGCTTGGCCTTCGATTTCGAATTTGTAACACCAGGTTTTTCCTTCCGCTGAAAGCCATAATCTGCGTCAGCACCTAACAGAGCTACGGTCGCGTTTCTTTTAAGTGTCCCTTTAGGAGTTTTTGCTCCAGACTGAGAGTCCTTCCCTATGTTATCCAAAGAAGTATCTAGAGTATTTTTCGATGGTCTATCGAACGATGCATTCAGAATTTCTGATTGATTGAGCGTTGACCCAGATTTCGAGTCCTTTTGCTGCAAATTCCATGAACTTTTTGTCTCTTTTTTGGGCTGTAATGTGCTTCGTGAGGTCTGCGCTAAGCTTTTCGGAGTAATCGTTGATTTTCTTGTTTCACTTGCCTTGGCAGAAACGAAATAAGAAGTATTAGGGTTATTCGCTTTCGTGGTCTTCGGGACCTCTTTTGGTTGGCCTTTCAAGTTAAGGAGAGACTTTGCTGATGGAGTGGTAGATTTCCCAGGTTTCAGTGTTGATCGCTGGGTTGCTGGTGGATCCTCTTTTTTCCCTTTGTAGAACGTTTTATTGCCGCTTGGAGCGGTATTATCGATGATAAATGAGGAACTAACGTCTGCTTTGCCATTCGATCTTGGAGTTTTTGAAATTCTTCCATTGGCATTGTACTTTGAAGTCTTCTTCTTCGTATGAAATTCACTAAAATCATATATTACATTGGCAGTTAAATCTGAAATGTTACGCTGAAAGCGGGTCGTCGTCTCCGTTAGTAATCGTCGCGTTTAATCCTAGAAGAAAATGCTATTCAATTGCTCATGCAAGAAATATTACTTAAGCTATGTGCGATCAAAGGTGAATGGTAGCTCTTGCTCGGAGATAAATCAGAGAAAGTTTCTTCATACATAGGACCAGTAAGCATCATATCAGGCGATCTCTTGATATTTTCAGTCTGCAGTTGGTTAATTCTACGAAGAATTTTCTCCTGTATAGCTGCGTCAAATTCCTCAGCGGTATTTTTTTGCGTTTTTCGAGGATTCGCTCCAATACTGGATTTTGCTGAAGATCCTGTAGAATGATGCGCTTCAATGCAGTCATAACCGGCCAAAATCCCCAATTTCTAATGGCATTATATTAGAAAACCTCACAAGTTTGAATTACCTTCAAAAGAAAGTCTCTTTCTTGTTTCAGTTCTTCGATTTCTTTATTTTTTGAATCTATAACCTGCTCAAGCTTGGCATTGTTTTTGCGTTCTCTCTCTACGAATGTTTTTTGGAGTTCCAGCGACATAAACACGCTCTTATTAGAAAACTGCAGGAAATTCTTGTCCAATCCTTCCTTTACAGCGTTCTCCATTTCAAAGATCTTCCTTAACAGCGTGAAATTGTGAGCGCGGAGAGCCTTTGATTGCGCGTCAGTATAATTAAAGCAGAAATAAATTTTTTTTACCTTTCTTTCCTCATTTGCTTTTTCAAACAGCTTCGTTAATTGCTTGTTTGTCTCAACAACTATTGAATAACAGCGCGCTAGTGCTTCCTTTGATAAGTTTTCAACGTCAAGATGATCAAAATCTGGGATATTGAGCGGATGGTCTAATAATTTGGAGCTAATTTGATCAAGGAGAGAGTCAGAAGTGTTTTGGTCTGTTAGGAGAGTTCCGAGTTTATTTACAATGTCAACGTCAAGTTGAAATGATTTAGAATAGAAGTTGCCCCAGGATGACATTCGCAGGATTTATTTTCAGACTTCGCTTTGAATTTATTCGAATTACTCAATTTTTCAAGCCATCGAGGAAAAATTGATAGTATAATTTTCCTGAGATTTTCCGATATAAACCTTTATATCTCAGTTTGCATACAAGCGTACTACGTGAAAACTTGAGAGCTCTTCAAAAGCACCTCATCTCTCAAATGAACCAGTCGGTTGCGGAGTACCAATGTAGGAAGTCGAGCTATGGAGGAGAATTCTGCTGGGACATGTTTATGTAAAATCTATAACTGATACACTGCGTTTCTTCATAAGAAACAAGAAATGATGAAATAAATGGATAATTAGTTCTGCACTATTGTTCAACTCGTCGTACTTGGTTGACCGATGAATATGATGATATCTTATTTGAGAATGTTGCGCGTTATCAAAGTTGTGACCAAATGTCAAAGGATTTTGTGGGCAACGAGCCGCTTTTTCTTTAATAATGAATTCGGGCTGTTACTGTTTTCATTCTCTTCATAATCATATTCCGTTAGTTTTATGTGGGAAATATTTTAACTTTTTCAAAAGAATAGGAGTGAACTTCATTTCCCCTTCTAAATCTACTGAAGAAAGATGCTCATTCAGTGTTGTAGACGGATTAAGTTGGGTCCGCTCCGCCACAAATCCGTTGTGGGCCTTAAATAGCGAGTCTTTTCGCGAAATTAATAATCATTAATAATTTTCGTTTTTTCTTAACATGGACCCTGAAGACAAGGCAAAGCTCTCAATTTGCTGCTGCGCATGCATCACATTTGTCGGGATCATCCTCTTCGCCATTTCCTGGGGCTCCGTCGAGCCAACGGAATGGGGATTGAAATATCATTCTATCAGCAAATCCATCGACAATGAAACAGGTAATTTTTTATTTACTCATAACGGCGGCCTAATTTACCGTTTTTTTATTTTTAATCATAAAGTATATGACGGAGGAAGGTACATCGTCGGTGTCTTTACCAGCTTTGTCAAATTCCCTCGCACACTGCAAACGATAGAGTTTTCCAATCGCGCAAACGCCAATGGTAAGCTATTTTCAGTTAGATATAGTTATTCTATCCTTATCTTTAAATAATTATAGCTCCACCTCTACGAACAAGAACCGGTGAAGGTCTCGCCCTTGGGCTTAACGTGGCGTTCCAATACGAGCTCATCCAAAGCGAAATTCCTTCTCTTTACGGTCTCGCCAACGTTAACTACGAACAAACTTTCATAAGAATCGCCAGAGATGTTATTCTTCAAACAGCGGGTGCGTACAATGCTCCACAGTACTGGGTAAGTCTATTTCTTTCAGAAACCAGCTAAATTATGTGAATTAGATGAACCGTACTGCGATTGGAAGGGAAATGCAGATGAACCTTGACGCGGATTTGAAGGCGGCACATGCGAGGTGTAGATATCTGCAGATTATCTCCATAGAACTGCCAGAAACGTATGAAGGTTCTATCGTAGACACGCAGGTCGAGCAGCAGTACACTCAAATGAAGCGTTTCGAGCAAGAAGCGACGCTGATCAGGAAACAAATCGATATCTTGAGATCATCGGCTGATCAGAATGTGACGATTACGAATGCGACAGCTCAAGCTGATGCATATGCGATTAGACAGGCTGCTGAGGTAGATTATTGATGGCTGGAGTGTTATTCATATAATTCGTAGGCACAAGCTCAAAACGATACGATTAACGCTGAAAAAGCTGCCTATGCGAGCATTGGAAGGGTAAATTTTTCCTGTGATTCGTGATGTTGACGAGTGGTTTGTGAATAGCTTCTCAATTTGACACCAGGGCAGTTGAGCGAGTACATCTTTTACAATTCGCTGCAAGACAAGAACTCGAAGTTGTATGTTGGTTTTGATAAGAACCTGTTTTTGAATAATGTCTAAGCCATGGCGAGCTTTGCAATATTGGGTCAGAATTTCTGCGGTACACTTCTATATTAATGATTGACCCGATTGATTATGTTTCAATGAATGTATGCTGATTAAGTTGTTGATTGTATTGATGCTTATAGTTATAGGTATTCCTACTGTTTTACGATTCAACTTAAAAGTTTTTAAGTGTTGGGATAGTGTTAGCTTTTGTTTGTTATGACGAAGATAATGGAGAAGGAATGAAAAGAGCTATTTGTGTTAGAAAAACAAAAATTCATAAAGAAACTGCTTGTGATTATCGGTTGACAATACAATGCGATAGCCCTTACAAGGAAGCATTAATTAATTATCAGAGTTCGCGCAGAGTAAATGGGGTTTTTTTTCTCGTCAAATTAAATGAATGACTCTGCATAAATAATTTAGCAAAGGATAAGAGCTGTGTTTATCGAATTGAACTGATGATGTGATGATTTTGAATATTAAGCCTGGTGGCAGATACCAAGTTCGCAGCTGGCCAAGGGCATTTCTTCATCATCATATTATTCTCCTTGGTATTTATATGAGCTGACAAGTTCAAAACATAGATCATTTCATTATCATTTTCTTTGTGAAAGTCATTAACAATGTCAAGTATACACCTGTCGTATGCAATGTCGCGGCTGTAAGAACAAATTTTTCCTCATTCAGCTGCCTCCGCGAAAAATCCCTCTCAACCCTTCCAGAGATTTAGAACTCTTCCCATGCAGACCTTGATGCTTTGAGAGCTTTCATTAGGTTTCTTGCAATGCAAAATTTCAAATTTTTATTAATTAAGAGCAGTCTAACTTTCTTTAATAAACATAACTTAGTAATCAGATCTGTTGTTTTAAACAAGCATGTCCAAGAAAAAGGGTGGAAAGAAAGGTACCATATCTCGCAAATCACCCCTCATCGCATACATTTACAGGAGGAGACGAGGATGAGGAGAAAGATAAGGACATAAAGGGGATTCTCGAAAATCAAATCAAACTTTTAACCCAAGAAATAGGTAGACCCTGCTTTCCTTCACCAAAGCTCACTCAACCTTGCAGTCTACGAGAAAGAAAAGATCGATAAGGCCAAGTCCTCGGAAAATGAGCTCCGATTCAAAATGATTGACATTGAAAAGAAATTTCAGGATGAAGAAGAAAATCGTTTCAGAATAATGTATAAGTTTCCCATCGCCCACCTCTCAATGCAATCCATAGCTCTGATATGAAAAAACAATACAATATACGGCAGGAGGAGCTGATGAAAGAAAACAATGCCTTAAGAAAAGTCGTACATGACCAGGGCGACGCAATCCGTATGAATTTTTTTTCGCCAAAAACCTGTTTGACTTATCACTTATTAGATGAGAAGGAGCAGAGAATAGTAGATCTGAAACGCGAGAAAGAATACGATTTGATGCAAAAAGACGAAGAAATTAGAGAGCTTAAGCGGAAAATCGAGGATATGTCCTCTGAATTTGCCAACATGCTTAGGGTAAACGAGCAATTTATTCTTCTCGAGTTTAATATTTTCTTTATAGCAAACCCTCGACAAAATGCAAGAGAGAATCGAATTGGCAAACTGGGAGGCTGATAGTGATCCTCAGATGATGAAGCGTTTGAAAGACATCGCCGGAATGAACCAATAAGCCTGTAGCGGTTATCTAATACTATTCATATAAATATTCCATTGATACGTTTACTCCATAGCGAAGTAAGGACCCCCCATTTTCTCTTTAATTTCCTCCTCATATGTGTTATTCTTACCATTTTCTATTGAAAAATCAAAATTACACTAAATCACTGGCTTTGATGAGTCTCCCCTGCCCTTGTCTGCCATGAGCTTACTTAATACTCTTTAAAAAGCAGCATTTAAGTTTAGAGCAAAGTTGTTTGTTTATCGTTTGTCTTGAAATATATGAAATTCTTTTCGTTGGATTTGAAATCAATAGCGATTTTTCTTCTAAAGAGCTTATATTATATCCCTTTGCTCACAGATACATCTATATACGATATTCGATACTACTAATCAGCTTTCAAGGTTTATTATGATATATATCACAACAAAGGATGAGAGAGTTAACTATCTTTTTCTCTTATAGTGTTTTCAATTCAAAGGAGGGAAGTCATTTGAATTAAGTTGTGCCCCGATCCCTTGCTCCGCTTTATTCGAGCTGTTAACTCCGCCAATCAAATCACCGAGTCCTCCATTCATACCCAAGAGTGATTTCAGTTGATTGGTCAAATTATCAGGAGTAGAGCCTCCGTTTGACTGACTATTACTTGGCTGGCTTGGCTGAGTGCCTTGAGGCATCGAGTAAGTAGAACTCTGTAAATTCGTAGAGTTCTGAGGTAATATATTATTTCCATACACATTCGGCGAATAGCCTTGGTTAGTATAGCCTTGTTTTACATTCTTCGAGTCTGGTGACGCGTCAGTCTTCGCACCATCCTGGTAGGCGTAAGGATTGACCATGACGCTTCCCATAGAGTATGCGGGGTTATTGACCGGGTAATAGACGCCTTGACTATCAAAAGTACCAGTAATGACTGGAGCACTTACATTATTATAAGCCTTATTCTTGTCGTTTTGTTCGCGTTCGATGAGAGTATACATAAGTTGATTTAGATTGTAGCCTGCCTTTTTCGCATTCTGCACAAAGTCTGGGTTCTTCATGAGCTCGCTTAGCTGGAAGGAGGTGAGACTTGCGAGGTTCGGCAAACCAGGCAGGATTTTGCCCATGCTAGTGACTTGGACAGGCGGTGGTTTAACGAGGCTTTCCTCGACATTTTTAACCAGCTCTATAAGTTGTCTAAAGCCGTTACCCTCACCAAAAGTAACTATTAGGTCGTTTGGCAGGTAGCCCTCGCGGTACCAGTCATCCATCTCTTTGCCAGTGAAAGGGCCTTGTCGCTTTCCGGCGCGATCGACGTAATACCATAACTTTTTATCGTAATTCGGGCCTGAAAACTTCTCAAAAACTTTAAGCGTTAAGTTAGGCTTCGGCTGATTAATAATTGGAATTTGTTTATTCTGTTGCTGGAGTAAAGCTTGCTGCTGTAGTAACATTTGCTGCTGATAAGATTTTGCTGCTGTTGCAGATAGGGATTGTGGATAACATTCGCATTCGGACTCTTATTTCCTCCGTTCATTAAATTCATGTTCATTTGCATGGGTTGAGTCCCGTTATTGAATCGCATCTGAAATGCGGCTTGCTGTTGTATTTGCATTTGCTTGATATATGCCTGCTGCTGTTCCAATGACATAAATTGTGTTGTCATAGGCTTTTGCTGAGGTAAATGGTTCGTTGGCATTTTGGCCCCTGAGTGCTGAGGCTCTAGAGGTGAGAAATCACTGTCCGGACTCATAGTGAACATTTTTTCAAACCTTGAAGAGCCAGAATTTTGAGATAACTCTTTGATGTTAAAGCCAGCTTCAAAAGTGCTAGATGTGCTCTGGGAGCCCGGGGTTTTGTCATAAGAGCGGTTCTGTTTGTCAGTACCCTTGAAAAATACGTTTGCCATGCCGTCTGTGGTTTTCTTGACCTCATCGACGTCGACGTCGCCCCAAACTGGAGGATCATCCTCATCGTCATCGACTATAGTTAAAGAAAATTAGTTTGAATGTATGTATGCAGAAAGGAGGCTATACGATTTGCTTTTTCAGTTTTATTCTCTTGAGGCGCGCACAAGTCGTCGTCTTCGTCAAAAGTAACAAGGTTGCTTTTTATCTTCTGCTCAAAGATCATATCAACGTTCGAGAACTCGCCCTCTTCGAGGGTGTCCCACTCTGGTTTCTCGCTATCATCTTCTAATTTGACAATATTTTGCGCCTTTCTCTCCTCAAACGGCCTTCCTTCGGTCTGATTCGCTTTTTTCCCTCTGAGTTCAGCATCAACAGACTTCATATCTAAAGCAATATAAAGAATTAATAAGGCTAGTCTGGCTGAGAGTACAACTTACCGATGGTGCCAAGGATATCTTCACTGCCTCCATCATCCCAACGGACGAAGGTTCTGGTTCCTTTTTCAGCATAATGCTCATTAGATTGCTTATTATGACCGTTCCCATTCGAGAAAGGCTTTGAGTCAGCCGTATTCCCAGCTTTAGTCCCATTCAGGCAGTCATCATGCGGCAAGTCGAAGGACTTGAACCCAACATTGACAGGCTTTAGAGGGTTTTTCGTGAAAATTTCAGGATTTGCGTCCATAACATCAGAAAAGCCTTCTTCAGGGCGCTTCTCCTTATCATACCTCTCAAGGGCGTCTTCCTTAGACACCTTCACATAGCTCTCTTGTTTCTTACGGTAGACAGGCTGCTCTCGCTTTGAGGATTTGTTATTGTAGCCATTATTTTTGTGGTAGTGGTTCTGATAGTTGCTGTTGTTGTAGTTATTGTCGTAATGTCTGCTCGATTGACGATAATGACCTCCGTTGGATTTGGACTGGTAGCCGTCGTCTTCTCGGTCGTAGTATCTGTCAGCGTCAGAGCCTTTGCCGTCTCCTTGCTTCACTTCAAAGTAAACTTTGACTCCCTTGCCGCCTTTATAGCCGTTGCCGCGTCCTTTGTTGGGTTTCTTATCGTAGCCATTGTAGTCGTCGGACATGGTTGCACCGTACGGAATCTGACTTTTTTATTATCAAATTAGTAGATTATATAAATATTGATCAAAGCGAATTATCAATTTATGCCGCTGACTCATATTATCCTACTACAACGTCTTAATTTCATTAGCAGAATCTAGCTTTAATGAAGTCATGTAATTATGTGACGGTTTTTCAAGCAGGAACTTAGAGATTGCGATGTATTCATATTTTGACAGGATTAATGTCGAAAATGTAAGAAATAATGAAATATTAAGTATGAATGGCATTGAAAAGGAGAGAAGCTAAAGCAGAACGTGCATCTTGAGAAGGGGATGGCAAATTACGGTGTTTTGGGATTTCGAAAATGGCTTATGAAATGTTTAAAATAAATATAAAGAGTTGAAGAGAAAACTGGTCGCTATTAGAAAGAAAGAAAAGCCGTGAGCTTAAATTTATTAAAGACGAATTTAATAAATTATTGAAGTTGAGGAGTGGCGAAGCAAATTATATTATTCTGATGATTGAAAGAGCATGTTCTGACGCTGAGGAATCAGTCACTTGGAAGTACGGAGCAAAGATCGGTTTAGCCATTAATTTCATTGTAAATAAAAAAAATAGGGTTGATCTCTGACTTATGAAGTTAATTGAGTTATATAAGAAAGGCTTTACAGATGACAGACTCGGATTTAGAGCAGTCAGGCAGTAGATCACCAATGTATGAGATTAGTTCGAATTACTCAACCGCTGCACTTGAAATTAAAATTAGACTCTTCTTAGCGACAAAAAGGTTCGAAGCGAAATAATTTTCGCAAATTATTGATTTGCGAAAAACAAAGTTTCAGGAGGCTTAAATTAACCGAGGGACTATTGCATAGGCAACGTGATGGACTACCCTTGCTTGGGACATAAGATT
>ENA-UOTX01001738-UOTX01001738.1-compost-metagenome-genome-assembly--contig:-NODE-1738-length-13888-cov-8.276157_pt1 | contig 13888 bp, 6 predicted proteins | sample MGYA00238143_ERZ746982 | MGnify/ENA primary metagenome ERZ746982 (study PRJEB28758, sample SAMN06268862) | compost metagenome | isolation source: single cell | place: USA: California, Emeryville, Joint... | reverse complement strand
ATCCTTCCTGATGGAAAACCAGAAGATATTAGTACCAGAAGACCCCCATCAAATGTTCGAAAAACTTTCTTGCCATTTTTTGGCAGAGCAAACGAAATGGATGCGGTGATTGAGCAATTATTCTCAAAAAGCAGCAGTAACAACCAATTTATCAAGATTCAAGGAGTATCCGGAGTGGGAAAAACGCGCTTTGTGTTGGAGGTTGCCTATCGCCTACTTCAAAGATGCTGTTTTGAAGATGGAATTTTCTACATTCCTCTTTGCAGACTGAAAAGCATGACTTTCTTCGAGTTGTTAGAAAATACACTTAATCTTCGAGGACTTGGCCAGAAAATCAACACAAATCTTCAGAGCTTATTCAGAAACAAGAAAATGCTCCTCATCTTCGATGACTTTGATTTGTTTTATACCGAGCACCTAGAATTCCCACCAGTTATATTCCCGGCTCTCAAACGCTCGAAAGTGAAAGTGATAATCACATGCACGAAGTACGAATTGAAGGGAAAGATCGCATCCACTAAAAAGGAGCTTTGGGAACGGTTCAAAGAGAAACAAAAAGCCAAGGAGGACGAGTATGTAGGAAAAACATATGATCTGAATCCACTTGATAATGAGCAGCTTGCTCATCTAGTTGTTTCTCTTACTGACCCAAACATCGATGGAGTCTCTGAGCAAGATGTACTGAATCACCCTAAATTAGATCAAATCAAGGGAATTCCAAAGGATTTAATTAAAGCACTTTACCGTGAGAAATTTGTATTCAAGGATAAGTTGCTAGAGATAAATCCCTATCTGAAACAATATCTCGATCTAGATAAGCGATACGGAGAAATAATTAAAATTGGCCAAGATCCGATAATCAGAGTGAATGCGCAAAATATTTCAAGACTATCCTTGAATTTCTCTGTGTATCTGAAACAGCTCAGCCAAAACAATAAACCGATTCCCAGTCGTATGTCTTCTTCAATTGACGATGGTCGCCAGTTCAGGTTCGCATTTGCTTTGAATGAAGGGGCTAGTAGGCAAAATTCAATAATCAACCAAGACGTCCCTTTCGCAGAGGAAGTAAAGGAAGAAGATAACCAATCCGAAATCAAAGAAGTGGATAGCGAATCCGAAACCAAAGAAGGGGATAATGGCTTTCATTTGAGTGGTATACAAACGGAATCCAGTGGGACCAATTCAAGACAAGAATCGATCGAAATAGAAGAAAAGAGAGCTGAAGAATCAGAGAAATAGAATTCTTCTTATGACTAAAATTATGAATTACGATAAATGATTCATATGAGAAGCTATTAGAATGAATAATAAACAAACAATACAACATAACAAAACAGCTAATTCTTTATTTGATTGTTGCGAAATTGAGTTGCAATGCTTCCACAATACAAAGAACACTATTAGTCAATCAATCATAATTCCTTTTATGCCTAAAGTTCTTTGCTTAACGCAATCCAGCTCTAAAGATCGATAATGACAAATGAGATATTATTTTTTTTCTCTCTCTCTAAGTCAACTGTGTCACACAGTAAATTTTGCTAATGTGTTAAGAAATGCTTTACCAATCTGTGAGAGTAAGTTCCTCGTATTGCTGCGTTTTGCTTCCTTGTTCGTTTCATTAAACTTTTCATTCATGTTGGTTGAAGGAACTAATTTTTATCTGTGTCAATGCACTGAGACACTTTTATTGTTAGCTCTTTAATACATCAGCAGATTTAATCAAAATACTCAGGAGGGTAGGAACAAATTAAATTGATTCATTCGTTTATGTCAGGAAACCTGACGATCAAATACGTTTACGGTGGCTCAAAAGCCAGCGATGATCCCAAAGGACCGGTTCATCAGATCCCTCAAGCCAAGATCAGCAGATATCTCAAGGACCATAATAACCCAGATACACTAAAGTATCAAGATATCGTTGATCTGCTCAAACTCGATGGAGCTCAGTTTTATCCCAACAGCGTTCGATATTATGATCCATCGTCTGAGACGTACTTCAAAATGGAGAAAGATTTCACTTTCGAACTGCATCACGGCTCAAGCTGGCCTTTAGTTCTCCGTCTTTGGATAAAAGATGCTAATTTTGTTCTCCGGAGCAAGATGACGGCATTAAGTCATCGCGTGAAGCAGCTCGAGCAGCTCCGAACCACTTTCCCTCAACGCTTTGAGCTGTTATCAATACCTACTCCAACAAAAAAGCCCTCCAGAAACAGTCCAAGTCTTAATCTTTCTTCATCTATGCAATTAGAACGAAACCAAAACACTGCAAGTCTTTTGTGCCCACCACCAATGAATGAATTCAACTCGAAGATGTCAATTTCATTTGAGGCACCCAATCAAATACCCGCCTTAGGAAGGGTTAGTGACAGCAATACATACGATATACGCTCTTTCCTGCCAAGCAACCTTGCGCTTGACATAGCGATCATGTATGCTGAACCTCTTGCTCGAACTGATGGCAGACTGACTTATTCGTTGCCTGATGCTGTAGATTATGAGGAGGAATGTAACAAGATATATGAAACTTTGGAGAGTAAACAATTGAAAATTCATCTCGCAATTGAAATTGCCTCCAGGGATAGTCTGATAAAGGTCTTGTCTCGTAATCCAGTCATTTTACACATTCTCTGCCATGGTGAGTACGATAAGACGCGGAAAAAATTCTTTTTGTGCTTTGAGAACGCTCAAGGTGAGCTCGATCCGTTTTACGCTGATGACCTTAGGGACATTCTTAGCAAGTTTGAGACAAATATCAAGTTAGTCTTTGTCAATGCCTGTCATTCTGAGCCAGTTGCCAGCGTATTTGCTGAGGCAGGCGTTCCTTGCGTTATTGCTGTCCAATCTCAGCTTCAAATCGCTGATGTCATTGCCAGAAAGTTCGCCAATGAGTTTTATCACTTTATTTTTGAAGGACATACTATTGGAGATTCATTCGAGAAAGCAGTTCTTGCCTCAAGATCAAAAGAATCTCGTTCTTGTTGCTGTGGACACCAGCATAAACCAGATTGCAAATGGCATGAATTCGCACGCCAAAACGATTATAGTTATGCTCACATTTTCCACGATCCACTATGTGTTGACTGCCCAAGAAAATCCGAACACATCCACAACTTCGAATGCAGATGGGCGAATGACTTCATGAATAAATTCGGGCCTGATGAGTGGAATGATATCGACAAGCAAGAAGAATATGAAAAAGAGGGGCTCAAAAGCTGTTGCTGCTCTCCTGAGTTACCGCATGATGAAGTTCTCAAATTTATGAAAATTGCCAAAGATCCTAGCGTGAGTGATAAGCTTGTCCTTTGTCAGCCAAAAGAACCCGGAAGGATCCTCTTCAGATTGTCGGGTAGTATCATCGAGAAAAGGTTCCCTGTCGAAAGACTCATCGGGAGGAACAGGCAAATGTACGATCTCTTCACAATATTAAGAGGGCCACAGAGATTTGTCCAAATAGTTGGCAAGACTGGAGTTGGGAAAAGCGCGCTCGCTAAGCAAATCGCGAATTACCTTCATGCCAGGAACTACTTTAAGAATAAAATCGCAATTATCGATATGGCCAAATTCTATTCCTTGTCAAGTTTCCTATCAGAACTGTATAGTGAAGAGGAGTATGTCAACGATCTCAAAGGTTTTTGTGAAGCAATGAAGAGTAAAGACGCCCTTTTCATCCTCGACAAATGCGATTCATTCATCAAAACTCATCAAAAGGAACTTTTCGCACAGCTTAACCATATAGTCCAATCGACAAGGAATGTGAGGTTTATTTTGATTTTGGAACAACCTGTAAATGCAGACCTACCTTGTGCAAAGGTGGAAGTTGGTGGCCTTTATCCAGCAGACGCTGCTAAATTGCTACTACTTAACACCCCACTTCATGCGATCTCTTATCAATACCGAAATATTGAGGAATTAAAACAGAGTGAATTGTTCACTAAATGTAAAACCATTGCTCCACAGATTATTTCGTTTATCTCGACTTCCCTGATAAATGGTCAATCTTTCGAGAGAATTCAGAAGGAACTCATTAAAAATTTGGAAACTGTCTCCGAAGATAACCAATCGAACCTTGTTATTGAAAAGACATTGAGGTAATTTCGTTACATTTCAATTAATTACTTACTTAATTAATCATCTTAATTAGAGAGATTGAAGAATTAAATATGGAAGGTTTTGCTTTGATCATGAAGCTTGGAGTTTTTCCTGGAGGTTTACTCTCTTTAGATCTAAAGGAAATGGTAAAACATGACTTCATCTCTGACGACTGGAAAGATGCACTCACGTCACTATTTACGAAAGAAACCGAGCAGTCTCTAAAGCTCAAGGTCTATTCCGTATCTGACAGTGTTACTGCTGACAGAAGGCGGTTGAGGACACCTGTGAGGCGGAGTACCCTCCAACTTATAGATTCTCTCCAGATAAGCACGGGAGATTTCTTCTGGATCCAAATCAATAAAATACTCAGCCTCAACGGAGTATTGCTCAAACCTACAGAAGCTGTAATTGAATTTTTGATGCGAGAGTTCCAGAAAGAGATCCAGGAATTTGAGTTGACGAGATTAAATTACTTAACTCTTCTTTCTCTCTCATTCCTGAGAAAAATTGAAAATTTATCTATCTATCATGAAAAGATTCTTGAAAACTCGGCTGTTTGTAAGCATGGATTATGGGCAATTGCAGAAGACAACAGCTTTTATCAGAAGTTCATAAAAGAGAAGGCAATCATGGTTTCTTATTTGGATAATTCAAGCATCAAAACCGCAAAGGATATTCAGAATATTTACAACATTCATGAATCTAATTTTCTATCCTCTCTTCGACTAACTTTCATCAAACCCATGATTGCGAATACAGGTATTTTAACTTTTTGTTGACTTATGACTCACTTTGCTATACAATTTAATAAAGAAACCAGAAAAGAGACCCTCGATATGATTGAAATCCTGTGGTTTTCCACTTTGACTATCTACAAAATTTTCAGGAAAAACGCTGAAGCTGTTATCTCACTTGCATCAAAGATGCTTGGATTGCTTAACGAATTTGATGTGAAAGGAAGTCAGGTGGCCTTATTTAAGATTAAACTCCGCCTCTTTATTATTGGAATCATTGTTAAACAGAGAAGAGGCGACATCAGTCACGCTGAAAATGAATTCAAATCTGAAGTTAAGCTAATTCATGAGTTGAAATCAGAGATAGCTGAACCAGATACGATCCAACGAATCACCTTTGAACTTGAATTCGCTAAAGCATATCTCTTGTACCGACAGAAGAAAGACAGACATGGCGAAGGGCAAAAACGCTTTCAAGAGATTGTAAAAATATTGAAAGATTCCTGTGATAAAATCCTTGGCACATTGCATTATCAAACGGATATCGATCGAGCAAAAGTGGCTTTGCTATTAAGCAAGGTTCACATTCTCAACCCTAAAGAAACAACTGATACAATCTTAAAAGAGAGACTCTTTAGTGGACTGAAGCAATTCCAGAGGTCTACAAATCTAAAACTGGCACTTGAAACTTCTTATTCTATCGGCTATCTCCATTACCAGTACATTACTAGATTTTGATTTTCTTCTAATGTCAAATTTGAAAGGCATTTTGTTCAAAAAACTCTAAGGAGTCACAATATTGGCACTATTATGGAAGAGTCAGCCCAATTGGATAAAATTAAAAAAGTCCATCTCAAGCAAGAAGCTCTTTCATTAGCGAAAACGGTAAATACTCAACGGATTTCTTTTAGCTGAAATAACTTCATAGATAAATGATTCGCAATATGAAGCCAAGATTAATAAGTTGATCGACGAGATCAACTCCTTAATCAGACAGAATTTCTTTAATATGATAACCTTATTACATGCGTTTCCCGTGAACCAAGAACTTCTGTCATCCAGTCCAGAAGCTCGAAAGTACCAAATGGCAATACCGAATTACTGTAAGAACGATATACTTGAGACTCTTGAAGAAAGGGGGAAAAATCTTAATTTGAAATTTGAGGTCTTAACAGGAGATACTTTCAGAATAGCTCTGGAGACTGGATCTCGCATTCTCTATCTTGGTTCAGAAGTGCTACATCCAGACGGAATTGTCGTGGAGCGAGCGAAAGGAGGGTCTGAGCTTTTCACTTATCCAGACATAAAAAGATTGTTCATGGGTTCTAAGGTGAAAAGGTTCCAAGCTGCCGGAGGTGGGCTGACAGGAGGTTCAGAGATCGAAATGGTCATAGTCGGCACAAAAAATGATGAGAAATTCGCAAATTTCCTTTCTCAAGAGCTTCAAATCAAGCACGTTATTTATTTCAAATTTAACCGCGAAAAGTTCAAGGATTGCTATAGACAGCAATTGTATGAGAATGTGTATGTCACTAAATTCATGCAATTCTTCTTAAATGAGCTCGTGACATGCAAGTCTGTTCAAAGATCTTTCGACTTGGCCCAACTGGACACAATAAATTGTGTTGCCGACTCTTTCTTCAATTCTAATCTCCAGGAAGCAACAGAGTACATGTCACCAGGAGCGATCTTGCTCCCCGACATTACAGAACTAAATTTCCGCCATGAAAAGCTGTTCGGTGTCGACAACTATATCCTTCCCGACGGTAAGCCAGAAGACATTAGCACCAGAAAGCCGCCTTCAAATGTTCGGAAAATATTATTGCCATTTTTTGGAAGAGTACAAGAGATGGAGACTGTCTTCGAAAAAGTTCTTTCGCAGAGCGATACCAGTAATAACAATCACTTTATCAAGATTCAAGGAGCCCCTGGAGTTGGTAAGACACGCTTTGTATTAGAACTTGCCTACCGCTTACTCCAAAGAAATTGTTTCAAAGATGGAATTTTCTACATTCCTCTCCGTAGAATGAAAACCATGACTTTCTTCGAGCTCTTAGAACATGCATTGAATCCACAAGGAATGGGCCAAAGAATCAACAAAAATCTTCAAAGCTTCTTCAGAGATAAGACGGACATACTTCTCATCATTGATGACTTTGATTTGTTCTATTCTGAACAGATAGAATTCCCTTCACGCATTTTCCCAACGCTGAAACGATCAAAAGTGAAAGTGATAGTCACATGCACAAAATACGAATTTCAAGGGGAACTCGATAACGCTCGAAAAGAATTTTGGGAGCGGTTCAAGAAGAATCAAGCAGAGAAAGAGGCTGAGTACGTTGGGAAGACTTATGATCTAACTCCTCTTGAAAACGAACATCTTGCTCATCTTGTTGTTTCTCTTACTGATACAAATATCGATGGAATCACTGAGGAAGACTTGTTAAACTATCCGAGATTACTCCAGGTTCAGGGAATCCCACAGCTTTTAATCCGCAAACTCCAAGAGAAAAAATTATTTATTAAGAATAAACAGCTTCTGATTAATCCCTATCTTACGCAATATCTGGACTTGGATAAGAGATACGGACAGATCATAAAAACAAATAAAGATCCGATAAGCAGAGCGAATGTGCCTAATGCTTCCAGATTCTCAAATTGTTTCACTGAATACTTGAAGCAACTGAGTGAAAAAGAAAAAATGACTCAGAAAACAATTTCTTATCCTCTTGATGATGATGGCTTAGTTAGATCCTCAATGGATACTCATAATAGAGAGAGCGTATATACCACTCAGCAACTGGTTGTAATCTCTAATCTCGAGGATAATACGCCTAAAACTGAGAATCTGCCACAATTCACCTTGTCTGAAGAGGAGAAGAAGGTTGAAAGACGCGACACACAGATAGACTCCTTGCCAGAGGAAGTGAAAGAAGAGAATGAATCTGAATCCGAGAAACAAAATGATAGTTTCCATCTTAGTGGTGTAAAAACAGAGTCAAGTGGAGTGAAGTCTAGTCAATCAATTGAAAGTGATGAAGAGCCAACAACAGATGGAAAACAATGAGAAGAAATAATATATAACCCCTTCGAATTAAAAGAAGTCCAATAGAAAAACGCAAGGTAATTGAAGAAGACTCGGCCAGAAATCTGAAATAATATTTTATATATTTAGAAGATATAAAAACCAGGCAATCTATGCTAATAATTTTATTTCTACAAAAAAGTAAATAAATTATAGCCAGTCTTCATATTTCGAGTAATGATTCATCAGTTTTGTGAGGAAAGACGCAACCCTGACACAATTAAGAACTTGTGTTATTTTATCTAGCCAATAATCACGATATATCAAGAGACAGGAAAAGCAGTCATCTTGCTGCAAAATGCCGGCAGAGTTTTAACAATCTCATAATTCGATCTGTTGCTCAAACAAGTAACCTTATCTAAGTTATCAAGAAAAAGTTTAAAGTACTTGAAGGATATCCAAACCAACCTCATTGAAAACTCTTGATCAACAATTTCTGTAGTGTAGGGTTTCAACGCTTCTAAAGAGCTAGCTAAGAGTATCAACCTTTGCCTATGTCGATTAATTTCAATGAATTTAATAAGATGGATGACTTGGCACTATATCCTTTCAACTATATGCTCAATCAAAATTTCGTTCATCATAACCTACTCATTTGCTAGTGTTTGCGAGCCTTCTTTTTCAAGTAAGTTTAATGTCACGATTGAATCCTAGATCAGAGGTACTTGGTTCGAATTAGTTTGACTAGCAATCGTGGGTTCAGAAACTTTCATCTTGAGAGTAATCAATACTAACAGATGATTGGGTCAGGGAATTAAGGAGAACAAACGAAATATCCAAAAAGTCTGCCTTCAAAATGAGCACAGGTTTTGATATTCATTTGTCTCGAGCAATTTTATTCAATTGATCACTTATTATCATTTTCAAGCGAATTAATCATCAAATTTTATTTATTAAAAGGCTTTCATATACTTCGGCACTAGTTTAGAATAATACATTGAAATTCCGCCAGCTAAGACACTCATATACACATCATTGGCTTAGGATATTCAATTTATTAGGATAATGAACTTTTATCATGACCATAACAATATTCACAAATTTACTATTGAATAATATCTTGTTTAGCTCTTTTTGCCTCATTCCACATTCCCGCAAATACGCTATCTTCATTTCTGAGAAGCCCCTCTGGTGACCCTTCTTCGATTATTTTTCCTTCACCCATCACGATAATTCGATCTGAATTGATCACTGTCTTCAATCTATGCGCAATTGTCAGCACCGTGCAGTCCTCAAACTTCTCTTTGACCGTCTTCAAGAAAATCTCCTCACTATACATGTCGATATTCGAAGTGGCTTCATCGATCAAAATGACCTTACTATGCTTGAGGAGAGCCCTAGCAATACAAACCATTTGTCTCTCACCTGCGCTCAGGTTCTCTCCTCCACTTTTCACCTTAAGATCAAGTCCTTCTTTTCCATTCACCAGACTGTTCAAGTTCACACTTTCGAGAGTAGCCCTCAGTTGCCCATCACTATATTGGTTCAGCACGTCAAGGTTTTCTCTGAGAGTCCCTTCGAAGAGCTGCGGATCTTGAGGAATGACGGTGATTTTATCTCTCAGATGAGGAAGTTGTACACGGTCGAGTCTCACACCATCAACTTCGATGGCACCTTCTTCTGCTTCTAATATTCGTAGGAGACTGAGCATGAGTGTGGATTTCCCAGAGCCCGTCCTGCCGATGATTCCAACCTTTTGGGCTGGCTTGATGATGGTATTAAGTTGCTGGAGGACTAAAGGGAGGCCTGGACGGTATTTTGTTGAGTAGTTGGAAAACTTTATCTCTCCCTTTGCAGGCCAATTCATGGGAATTTGAGAAGAAGGTTTCATACCTGGTTCGATTTTTTCAGATTCAATGAGGGTGAACTTATGGCATCTTTCCATTGAAATAAGTTTCGCTTCCATTGAAGCAACTTCCCATAAGAACCAGGACATATTTCCACAAATATTAATAAGATAAACTGCGAGCACTCCTCCGTAGCCGACAGATATCCCGAGCTTTTCCTTCCAGACGAGAATAACCACGCTGATTGGAACGATCACTAGCATCGATGCCAAACAACATCGAATCTCGTACCATTGAGCCACTCCGCTCGCAACCAAGAGGTTTTTCACGCTTTCGTCTTGTTTCTTCATTTGGTTCTCAAGGAATCTGTCTTGCTGAGCAAAGCTCCTAATGATGGAGAGCCCATGAAGTGTCTCACTAAAATGACTCACGATCGGACTGTTTGAAATTGACTTGAGTCTCTGGATTTCTCGATTCAACCCTGTATATCCTTGATAGAAATATCGACACATTGCCAAGAAACCTAACACTGGGAAAATCATGAGGATGTTTGAAAGACTGACACAAATGCCAAAAGCGATCGAGAGAAGCATGAAGCTCGACGTAAAATTGACCACAGCCCAAGGAGCTTCAGTATCGATCTTGTCAATATCATCGCTGAACCGATTTAGAATTCTCCCTGAAGGTACTCGGTCGAAGAAGAGGTTCAATGGAGCTTCGAGAACGGATTTTACCATTCGTTTATGTAAGATTTTTGAGCTTTTTAATGCTTGGCAGAACCCCATTGCAACAGCTACTGCCTGTGCGATAAAGGATATCAAGTTGATGAGATAGAAGTTCATCAGGTAAGAATATTTTTCAGCTGGATCAGGATTTTTTCCCCAATGAGCGAGATAAATGGATGACCCTTGGATCGCTATTTCTTTTATCACGCATACGATGAATAAAGCCATGAAAAATTTCAGTCCACCCCAGCATTCGATGAATGTTTTAATCGTAGACATTTTTATATTGCCTTTTTCTCTATCTTCTGCAACAGTGAGACCTTCTATGATTTCTTCGGTAAGCGATTTCTTACTTCCTTCCACAACGACCTCAACCTTGCTTTTTTCTTTAGTTTTTGCGCTGCTATTCTGATCCTCATGCTTAGCTCCATTTGATTCTGCTTTGGAATCAGCTTGATTTTCAGTTTCATCTTGATTCACATTAGAATGGCTATCGCCGTCTTCTTCTGAGTCTTTGTTGATTTTGCGGTTCTTTTCCATCAGTTCATTGAATCTTTGCGTCGTCTTGAGGTACTCGAGGGAACCTTCATTGATTATTCGCCCAGCTTCCATTACATAAATATAGTCCACGTACTTCAGGTAATCAAGGTTATGAGTTATCAGGATCCTTGTTTTTCCAGCCAAATACTGACTGAAACATTTCTCAATTATGTGTGTTCCAACGTGAATGTCCACGGCGCTGAGGACATCATCAAGGAGGAAAATATCAGGTTGATTATAGAGCGCTCGAGCAAGACCGACTCTTGCTTTCTGTCCTCCACTAAGATTGATTCCTTTCTCACCAATTTCAGTCAAGTCTCCATTCGCTAGAATCTCGAGATCGGATTCCATTGCCGCGTAGTGGATGATCTTGTCGTAGAGCTGCTTGTTGAATGGGTTGCCAAAAGTGATGTTGTCTCTCAGGGTCGCATTAATAATCCATGGCTTTTGAGGCAAGAAGGCCACGTTTCCGTTGATCGTAATCTGAGGAGGATTCTCTTTGTTGTGGCTCATCTCACCACAAAGAGAATAGAACAAAGAGGACTTCCCGCTGCCAATATCTCCAATGATGGCAACGAAAGACCCTTTTTTCACTTCGAGGTTGATATCTTGTAATTTGAAATTGTAGTTTTTTGTGGGGTCACTGCTGTCGATATCAGTCTCAGAAGACTCTGTATCTTCAGCTTCTTTTACGAAAGTTGTGCTTGAAAGCTCAACAGTAGCAGGCGCTCCTTTTGAGGGTTTGGATTTGGGTTTAGGTACATCTGAATTAGCAGCCTCTGATTTTTCTGTTGATTCCCACGAGAAGTTTCCATTTGTTACCTTCAATGCGACCTGGCTAGTCGACGTGATCTTTTGGGTAATGTACGATTGATCGATGTCTTCACTAAGCAAAAACTTCTCAAGTCTTCTCAAAGAAATCCTGCTGTCGATAATCGTCGAGACGACCCATGAGATATGCTGGAAGGGACCTGAAAGCACCCAGAAAGTCGAGGACATCGTGATGATTTTCGTAATATCGAATTTTTCTCCTTGTAGCATGAACATTCCGAGGGTCGCCATTAGCACTCCTTGGGGCCCAAGCAAGAAATTCACTGTCCAGATTGCCCACAGAATAAATCGCTTCTTAAGGACACTGAGCTCGGCCTTTCTTGTGGTCTCGAGTTTATTCGCAAATGCTTCTTCCCACCCGCTCATCTTTATATATCTTATTCCATTCAAAATTTCACTGAGAAGTTTCATTCTATCGTCTTTTCGAGCCATAAACTGCTCTTGTAACACAGAGCTTTTTTTGCTGAGAACGTAGCTGATTCCAGCTACAATACCCATCACAGCGAGCCCTGCGATGAAGGCGGTTCCTATTAGATAGTAGATTATTCCGATTCCAATAAGAATCTGGATTGGTGTGATTAACACGTCTTGTAGAACCGTCATCAAAGTTTTGACTTTCTCACAGTCAATCTCGTAGAGATTTACAATCGAACCAATGGAGTGTTCTTTGCTTCGAATGAGAGAAATTGAGAGAGTTTTTGAGTAGAGCAGACTCACGAGCGAGTACTTCAGCTTCGTTCCGACCATATTCATGAGAAACCATGAATTGCACTCGATCACAGTCGTCGCTATCCGAGCACTTGGAATGAGAATAGCCAATCCGACAATGTGTTTGAGTGAGGGTTTGGGTTCTTCGATGTATTTCATCAATTGATTGATGATGATAGGTGTACTGAAGAAGAATAGGGCACTGAACAAGCCTAAAAGAGCGAGAATGAACAGATCCTTGAAATATGCTCTAGTGATAGCCCTTACGAGAGGAAAGGATCGCTTGCTGCTTTGTGCTCTCATCCAGTGAGTGTTTAGCATCTTGAACTGAGTTTCCGACATTTCAGTTTTGCGAAGTTTGGCATGCATGTCTTGCTCAAAAGTTTTGCGTTGGTTCAATTTGATTAATGGAGTGATCCAATTGAAGAAGATCCTGCTAGGGAAGCTCTCTTTCAAGTAGGTGTCGGGCTGCTCATCTTTTGGATCGATGTGCGACTGAGCCTTGTCGTTGACTAAAGGCTGAGTGATCGAGTCTGCTTCGGACAAATTTGACATTTATTTTGTATTTAATCTATATAATAGTACTCCTTAAAAATGCAAGGCTTAATTTGAATTTTGCGAGATTTGGCCTTGAAAGTAAATGGTATTGGGTTATTTTTGGTCTTAGAGGCAAAGGAGACTCTAGAAGAGACAGTCTATTAGACGTTCATTCACATCGGGGTTTTATGGAGGGTGATTTCTTTTTCAAAAGGTTCAATTCGCTGAGTGTGTGTCTGATCAGAATTGATAAGCCGAACTTCATTTGTAACTTCATTAGGCAATTAAAATGTAAAATTTTTGTACACTATTGTTGACCTTTACGGCTATCGAAATTAATACTTCCTATTTCAGCTGTTCTGATACCTGATGAGAATTACACAAATTTTGATTGGAGTTCTACAAATTTTGAAATCTAAATTTGCTCTTCTGAAACTTCAGAGCGAGAGAGGGCATCGTCTTTCTCTGTAACAAAGCTTTCAGGAAAGTGAAGTTTTGATGAAAAAACTCTGAGGACCTTAAGGAAGCTTTAATTCCAACAAAAAAAAAAATAAGAGAAAGCTGATTTGATTAATCTGATTTTCGTTATTAGCTTTCTCAGGCTGTTTGCTCCAGAGACTGATTCTTGGCTATCGAAATCAAGTAAGGTCAAAATTTCTGCTATGAACAAAGAAGTATCACTGAATCAGGTTGAGTCAAAATGAAAATTTTCGGATTCAGACTGATTACAATTCTTAAGTAAGCTTTCGACGGCATTTTTCAAGATACATTAAATAGGTATAATTCGAATTTCTCTTATTTACTAGGTGCATATAATGTTAATAGATGGCCACTTTTTCATTTGAATAG
>ENA-UOTX01001737-UOTX01001737.1-compost-metagenome-genome-assembly--contig:-NODE-1737-length-13895-cov-16.280287_pt1 | contig 13895 bp, 10 predicted proteins | sample MGYA00238143_ERZ746982 | MGnify/ENA primary metagenome ERZ746982 (study PRJEB28758, sample SAMN06268862) | compost metagenome | isolation source: single cell | place: USA: California, Emeryville, Joint... | reverse complement strand
CCAGCGATGAATAATAATTATGAATAGGTCAATGAAATCAGCAAATTGGGATATATTATCAGAGAAAGCGAGCAGCAGAGAAAGAAATTGAAGGAAGAGCATGAAGCCGTCGTCAGCGAAAGAGATATTTTGGGAACGCAGTTAATCAGAAGAAACGACGAGCTTGCATTGCTCTATGAGAAGATTCGCATTCAGCAGAGTACACTCGCAAAAGGCGAGTCTCAATACAGAGAGAGACTGAATGAGATCGAACTTCTCAAAAACAAAATCGCGGATGTGCTGAGAGAGTTGAACATCTACAGGAACCAGGTAGCTATATATATGCAAGATTGAATAGTTCTAACAATGCTTTTTATCAAAGGCTATCAAAATCCCTGAGTATAAATCAGAAGTTCATGCCCTTAGAAAAGAGCTCATTGAAGAGAAATTGAAAGTGAAGGGTCTCTCTGAAGAGCTCGAGAATCCTATGAACGTCCATAGATGGAGAAAATTAGAGGGTACTTTGTCGATATCTATACCTCAACTCATATAAATTTAAATAGGAACGGACTCCGATACATATGAAATGCTAACCAAGATTCACACGTTACAGAAGAGACTTATCGCTAAGACTGAAGAGGTAACTACTTTGAAAATGACAAAGTTGTGAATATATTTTGATTCATTGCTAGTGCGTTGAAAAAGAGGTCGTTATCCAGCAGAAGGAGAAGAACTTGAACGAATTAAGAGAGATCATGAAACGTCAGCCTGGCATCGAAGAAGCCAAGATGATTTCAACATATCAGCAAAATATCAAGCAAAAGACAAGACAGATGAAGGCGATGGCTTCAGAATTGAATATGTATCAGGCTCAGGTATGACATTACCACTGAATAAAAGAAAACTATAACTATTTTTTGTAACAATATAGGTCAATGAGTATAAATACGAAATCGAAAGATTAACTCGTGAACTGCAAGAAGTCAAGAGGAAATATTTCGAGCTTAAGAAGCGCGAGCAAATCGCAAGGGAACAAATCGAAAAAGAGGTAAAATCACTATCATTTTACTGTGTTTGATTATTTCAATAGCAAAAGGCAATGACCATGCAAATAAACCTTCCGGACAAGCGATTTACTGGCGGAGGCTTTAATTTAGCTGTTTAACTTTGCATTAGAGTTCCAAAAAAAAAATTAGATTTAAATATGTGATTTTGATAGTTGATTTATATGATTTATTTGATCGGTGCCCACGTGAAGAAGTATCGCTTTTCACAATAGGAATTTTTTCACCGTAACCACAACTCACTTCCTCATATCTTGCAATTAGCTGGCTTATTTCTCCAATGGTTTTAGCATCTTCAGCTTTACATGGAAGAAATTGAATTTATCCTTTTTATCCATGTGTAATAATGAGAGGACCAAGACAATCAATGCTTGTTATTCTCGTAAAAGGAGGGATCTCAATATTTTGTGACTCGATGAGAATTAGTCAAAAAGGAAGTTTTTTAACAGAGTCTCTCAATAATAAATAAATTTTCTCAAGCGAAGACGAAGGATGAGTATGATTAGTAAACTCTTCCGTAAGAACATGGTTCTTAAAGGTAACCACTCGCATCTACTCCCGCAGCTTTATGTATCCCCTTTTATCCAGCCCCAGTTGTCATTAGAGGAGGTGGCGGTATCCCAAGACCTGATGTCCCAGTTGTTGTTCGATATAAGCACAAAAGAATCGTAACCTACTCATTGTTAAAGCATGAAATTAAATTCCATTACAGCTGAGCATGTACGACATGAATGCTTGGTGGTATGACAACACAATGCCTGAGTACCTGATGACTTACCAAGATAATCACTTGCAGGATCATATCGGAGCCCTCAAAGAAATGGGAAACATCATGATGGCTGTGGGTCTTGCTTATTTAATTGTCGGAGTTTTCGTGTGGTCCGAGACAGAGTCTTACCTCCCAGTTCAATATGACTTTGACGAGAGTGACCTCGTACGAAGATACAGAAAAACTCAAAGAGAAAGACCAGGATCCAAGCGCCACTGGCTCGGCCTTGGTAATACCTTTTTTACATGCTCATGAGACTAAACCTATTGATTAGACGCAACTGCTGATAGCTCACTCTGGCATGGTGATGCAGATTTTGATACTTACTCCCTCAGAAAACTCGATAGAATGGTGAAAGCGGCTGGAGTCAAGAGACAAATCAACAGCGAAGTCAAAAACACCGTCACCAGAATTGAAAATGAGGTCCGCAATAAGCACAAACATCATGAAACCCATCACGCTGCCGAGGGAGAGCAACATGGAGAACACCATTAGAGCGAGATAATTAGTGATTCGTGAGCTGCATATTTGAAGTCACTATGTTTTGAATTCATGCACTCTCCTAAATAATTGGCTCTCGATGATCTTTAGGAGAGGCAAGCTCCATCACTGCATGTTTTTCATGTCACTTTCCTGACATACACTTTCAAAAGACATTGAGAAAGAGAAATCTGTTAAATATTTGCAGGATTCGAAATTCTAGTCGGCAAAACATTATGAAAAGATCACAAAATTCAGGGAATCAGGCTTGATCTTTTGAGATTTGAAATTCATGATAGCAAGAGTAGTAGAAGTAATAGTTAGATTCTAATAACAAAAGCATCCTCCCTCATATCTCAGCCATAAATCCTGCCCTTAAATTTTGAATAGTTCAAAATTCTTTCGAAACTACTTCGCTAGCACTCTTATTTATCCAAGTATTACTCTGCGCTTATTGAAGTTGATACTTAAATTATACTCGGTCAAAAGATTCTTTCTTCATAACGCATATGCAAGAATCACTCATACTAAATGATATGAAATAGGAGTAAATACGATCAAATAATATTTAATTGCCTTCCTCCATCATCTCATTGTCATCCTTTACCCACGAATGACCACAATCCGGCCGCCCATGATTAATTCTCGCACATATATACCGCAGCCGCAGCCTCTTTTCGCTTGATTCTGCATCTAGGAAAAACACCGCTTCATTATACCCGCATCGTGGACATTCAATGTTTCTAGCTCTTGACATGGTTGGATCGAGTGCAAAATCTGGATCAGTGTTCTCTGTTGCGCCTGATTGTTTGAATTCTCGTTTGTAGATTCTGTTAGTTTCAGCTTTATCTTCTTCTCCGCCGTCTTCGGTATAGCCCGTGGTTTCTTGGTACCCACAACTCTTGCATTCGAAAGCTAAACGTTTTTCTGAAGGCATTTCTGTTGGGATCAGCATGTTCAAACACTCTGTACAGAAGCGGATTCCTGACATTTTTCTCTAATTGTTTCGTCGATTTTGGAAACCAAATTTATTTTTGAATCTGATTGCGCACAGAATTATTTAATTTTAAGCGCTTACTGTCAATATCCTATTATATACACAAGTTACAGGATACCTGATGAATTCTTTTATGAAAGTTGCCTGATGTTTTTCCTTACAACTGCTCACACAAGCCTTTTTTCAAAAAAATTATCAGCTTTAATATTTTAGTAGAGTGGACTGAGGAATGATTTTTCTCGAAGTTGATAATGAGGCAACAACACGCATTTTCTTATCAATAAATTCAAATTTAGATCTGATAAACCCTACTCTAGCCAAGCTTCGAATATTTGGAGCGAAAGATAATATTATTGAATTAAACTAGTTGTGATATGAAGTTAGATGAAACGTAAAAAAAAATTGCGATTGAAAAAATTAAGAGACCATTGAAAATATTGCATACTAATGGCTTACGCAATTCATGGAAGAAGAAATATCCTTTGAAATTTTTTTTAGAGAACCAACATTAGTATTCCCAGTAGTATTGGCAAACAAGCAGTAATTATTTTTCCATATTTCCCATTGAGCAAAATAATTTCGGTAGGAACCTCCTGGGGATGAGTCTTATCGTATTTTAAAGCATAAATGGCACTCTTTTTTTGATATGGAAACCAAAAGAAGTAAGTTGATGCTTTTTCGACGGTTGTAAAATAAGCTGACATTGTGTAATTTGTCTGGGTTAATTGCAGCAATTCTGCAGAATAACTGATGGAAGGATGGTTTTTTGCATCGATCCAGAGGACATGTAGCTCAGAGTTTAACGCTTTCACGTCGTAGATGCTGGTGGATGGAGGAAGTTTCTTGGCCAAAATTGCCGTTGAATTAGGTGCTTTGACGTAAACCATATTCTGTGCAGAGGTCTGCTTCAATAGCAAGCTTCCCAGCTTATCTCCTAGGTTCCAAGTCAGAAATACAGTCGCATGGACCTCAATCGTTGCTGAACTTATTATTTTCCAGTGCTTCAGTGAGAAAAGCGTCTCGACTAGAACATGCGTGCTGCCTTCCTCCCATATCACGTAGAGATATTCTTGACTCACGGCTAGCGATATCTTTTGAGTTATCGAGTTCATCGTGACAGTCCATTCATGGGAAGCTCCCGATTTTATATTTAACTGCTTGATGCGAATTTCTTCCTTAAGCGCATAAGCAACATAAATTACCCCATCTCCCCATGTTTCAGTCAGAAAGCGAGGATATATCTCCCGATCGCTATTAGAGGAAATTGGAAAGATTTTAGGAGGTGACTTTAAAGCAGCTTGGAAGTAGAAGTGGAGGTTCGTGGCTCTCTCCACTTCAATATCGTTGAAGAAACAATAAAAAGATCCTTCCTTGAATCTGGGTAAACTGCAAAAAGGAGCTGTGATGTTAAACCGCTGAGCTGTTTGTGGTCGAGAGGCTTCCATCTTCACCAGATCGAACCCTACAATGCTTTGATTGAAAGCAATAAGGAATGGCACTCTATGCTCGAAATCCAATCTTATATTGTTCGTTGAAGCAACCAAGGTTGTGTTGCAGCTTGGGCATGGATATATCTGAGCTGATTTTGCTGGATATACGGCTAGAAATAGGTGTAATACTAACAACAACAGCATACCAATCTTATTTTAAGTTCGCAAGTGTTTTAAACAGTTAACAGAAATTGTGTGTTGGACAGTGAAAGGTCAAAGATATTCACAGTTTCTCTTCAAGAAGAAAATGAAAAACTGCACCAGGTTTCGTTAGATAATTGTATTTATGATGTTGAGTCTAAACCCAAAAAACAACCGGAAAATTGTAAGAGGACATCATGAATGTTAAATATTCTAGGCAGATTACCAATTGGTTCCTGTTTAAGTCCTTGTGAAATCCCCACTTTCTTCTTCATCGCCAAGGTTGATTGATGGTGACATTAGCAATGATCGAGTCTTGAGAGAGTGAAATATCGGAGAAAATGCCTTAGAGATAGCCCTAAACAAGTGCTCAACTGAAAAAGGCAGGAGATAATTGGGAAATACTCATCACGCTTTAGAAGCTTATAAATGATTTCATGAAAAGAACATGAGTAGTTAAGCTATTTGCATATGAATCAGGAATATTTGTATATATGACATGACATAATCGACCAATACTTTGTCATTTCAGACAAATATGACCCACTCTTGTAGTCGCTGAACTTGAAAATTGGTATGATCAAGCTTGGTACGATCAATGCATCGAAGTCATTGATAAATTTCTACCAACTACGATCTCAGATCAGACTCGCATTGATTTGCTTAGCCGCAAAGCTCTTTGTTTTGTGAGACTCGACAAATTTGAAAAGGCAGAAGAAACCATTCTGCAGGCTTTAAAGGTGCCCACTGAAACCGGGAGTCGCTCTCATAGGAAAATCACTGCTCAGATTGCCTACTTATATGCAGATTGGGCCAGCTTCCATGCTGACGATCCTGATAAGAAGAAAGTTTACGAGGATAGCTCCCTTGAATGGATAGATTATTGCCTCAAAAACGGCGAAAATTATCGATATTTCTTATACAACCACTTGGGAAATATCATGAATGACAGGGAAAACTATGAGGAAGCTCTAAAAGCTTATAATCGAGCGATCAAAATCGACCCAAGAGACTTCTGGGCGTATCGAGGAATTGCCAATATCAATTTCAAGTTGCAAAAGTTTGATGAATCAATCGAGAGATACAACTAAGCCATCAAAGCCCTAGAAGGCACTATTACCAACCAAATGAGTGATGTAGCAAAACTCAGGACTCTCGCAGACATTGAAAAAATGAAAGAAAGCCGAAAGACGGCTGAGGAACTTCTTTCAAGGACAAAAAAGGAAAAACAAGTATTGTTGGTTCGCATTGAAGAAAATCAGACGACAAACACAGTCGAAGAAGAAGAGACTACTAGTTACCCGAAAGAAACTGTCTCCATTCATTCTTCCGACTTTCTTGACCTTGCACTGGACGTTCCCAGATTTACTCGTGGACCAGAAACGGCCCTTCGAATCAGTTTAGGGGAAATTTCGAAAAATCATCAGTTTGAGATCATCAAATTGAATGATGATGGAGATTGTCATATCATTCATGCCGCCACAGGACTTGCCTTAACAGTCGATAAGAGTGATAGGATAAAACTGTCTCTATTGGAACCTAAACAGAATCTCGATAATCAAATATGGAAGATCGAAACCCAGCAGGATGGCGCTTCTAAAATAATTTCGAAGGGAAATAAGAAAAAGTTATGTGCCATCTATGAGAATCGCAAGGAGATTAAGTTCCTCAGTAAGCAAGGGAAGCTGAAGGAAGCGGGAAAATTGACTCTGCAAGATTCTAAAGATACAGTTAAAGATGGATCGATCTCTGGCAATTGAGCTCTGTGAATAAGTTATAAATGATGATGATAAATTGTGATTTAATAATGAGGGGATATCATGCAAATTTGATTTGTGTATCTTTTTGATAATTTGGAGAAAAAAGCTAAAATGAAAAATTACTTTTACAAAAAAAAATATATTCTTAACTCTTTTTCTTTCGAAGGAGGCAGTTAAATGGCATTGGCATAGGTTTTTATTAAGCTTCCTAGTTGAATATTATTAGAGTGTATCTCTGCTGGGAAATAAAGAGTATATCGAGTTTCTTTAAAAAATTGCATCATGACACCGAGGATGTCTAAAGGCAAAACAATTGAAATTAAAAAAATATCGAAATATAAAGGGCAAGACAGATTTTTTATGAGTTCCAGAGGTAGTTTCCCGTGAAATCTCCGCTTTCTCTTGTGTCGTCAAAGCTTTCAGATTTAGAAATTCATATTAATCATGTTTCATGAGCGGAATTGCCCAAAATCTGCGGCTAAAATACAGTAATAAGTCTAAAAAAGCTCAGAGAAGTTGGTAAATATTGCAGTTCTAACTATCGCTTCCTTTGTGCGTTCATTCTCCTAAATATACAGCAATTTTGTAGAACAATCTCTCTTTTTAAGATTTCATTGCGAATTTTTCCTTGTTCATCTTAAACACACAGGCGCTCAACAACAAGAATAAACATTATCTTAAGAAAACAGCAGTTATGGAGCGGAGCATTTTTCCACAAATCTGAGATCTTCATCGATAATGGCACAATGGTGGAAAGTATTTGAGTTTTTGTCTAACAAGTGATGCCCCATTTCAGATATTTATCCGAAATTATGGAGTATAGGTCAAAAGAAGCCTTAGGGCAGCCTATGAAGCCAGTTTGACTGAGGAAAGACCATTGAGGTCGATTTATTCTTGTCTGATACAGCATCTTCTGACTACAATATTTTAATTAATTTATTTCTCAATCTGTCTACTCCGATTGAGATATCTGTCCTCAAATATCTAGCCTTCAGCGGCTATTTATTGCTCGCTGAGATGCTAATTAATTAACGATGACAGTTTATTTAACTATAGCAATTCAACAAAGACTTACAAAATGGATCGAAACTCCTCCAATGCCAAGTATCAGAACCGAAGAGGTGTAAAATCAGTTGACCCAATAGTCGCTAATATGAAAGAGTTGTATGATCAAGCTTGGTACGATAAATGCATCGAAGCTATCGACACAAAACTACCGACTCTGAACTCAGATGAAACTCGTATTGAGTTGCTGAGTCGTAAAGCTCTTTGCTTTATGAGACTCTTCAAGTTTGATAAGGCAGAAGAAATTTTTCTGCAAGTCTTACCAGTAGCCACTGAAACCAGCAGTTACTTTCGAACGAAAATCACTTCCCAACTTGCTCAGTGCTATGGAAATTGGGCCGAATATTCTGACGATGCTGTGAAAAAGCAATTTTATGGGGACCGTTGCCTTGAGTGGATCGATTGCTGCTTGAAAAATGACAGAAATCACCATTTCTTTTTGTACAACTACATAGGGGACATTATGTGTGATAGGGAAAACCTTGAAGAAGCTTTGGAAGCTTATAATAAAGCGAATATACTAAACCCAAAAGACTTTTGGGCGTATAGAGGGTTTGCCAAGGTCAGTTTCAAGAAAAAAAAGTTTGATCAATCAGTCAAATATTATGACCAAGCCATCGCAGCCCTAGAAGAAGAAAACAGAACAAGGGGAAAAAATGATTCACTCAAACTCATGAACCTTGAGTTCATTGAAGGAATGAAAACAAGTAGAAAAAAGGCTCTAGAATCCCTTCCAGTGGCATTCAAAGGAGAGATATCGGAGAAAGTTAAGACGACAAATACAGTTGAAGAGGAAGAAGAAAAAACTACAGCTAGTTACCCGAAAGAAACTGTATCAATTCATTCTTTCGAATTTCCTGACCTTGCACTTGACGTTCCCAAATTTGTCCGATTGGAAGAAGCAGTTATTCAATTTAGTGTAGAAAAGATTACGAAAAATCATCAGTTTGAGATCATCAAATTGAATGACGAGGGAGATTGTCATATCATTCATGCCGCCACAGGACTTGCCTTAACAGTCAATGGGAGTGATGGGATAAAACTGTCTCTATTGGAACCCAAACAGAATCTCGATAATCAAATGTGGAAGATCGAAACCCAGCAGGATGGCGCTTCTACAATTATTTCAAATGTAACTAAGAAAAAGTTATGTGCCATCTATGAGAATCGCAAGGAGATTAAGTTCCTCAGTAAGCAAGGGAAGCTGAAGGAGGCGGGAAAATTGACTCTGCAAGATTCTAAAGATACAGTTAAAGATGGGATCGATCTCTGGCAATTGAGCTCTGTGAATAAGTTATAAATGATGATGATAAATTGTGATTTAATAATGAGGGGATATCATGCAAATTTGATTTGTGTATCTTTTTGATAATTTGGAGAAAAAAGCTAAAATGAAAAATTACTTTTACAAAAAAAAATATATTCTTAACTCTTTTTCTTTCGAAGGAGGCAGTTAAATGGCATTGGCATAGGTTTTTATTAAGCTTCCTAGTTGAATATTATTAGAGTGTATCTCTGCTGGGAAATAAAGAGTATATCGAGTTTCTTTAAAAAATTGCATCATGACACCGAGGATGTCTAAAGGCAAAACAATTGAAATTAAAAAAATATCGAAATATAAAGGGCAAGACAGATTTTTTATGAGTTCCAGAGGTAGTTTCCCGTGAAATCTCCGCTTTCTCTTGTGTCGTCAAAGCTTTCAGATTTAGAAATTCATATTAATCATGTTTCATGAGCGGAATTGCCCAAAATCTGCGGCTAAAATACAGTAATAAGTCTAAAAAAGCTCAGAGAAGTTGGTAAATATTGCAGTTCTAACTATCGCTTCCTTTGTGCGTTCATTCTCCTAAATATACAGCAATTTTGTAGAACAATCTCTCTTTTTAAGATTTCATTGCGAATTTTTCCTTGTTCATCTTAAACACACAGGCGCTCAACAACAAGAATAAACATTATCTTAAGAAAACAGCAGTTATGGAGCGGAGCATTTTTCCACAAATCTGAGATCTTCATCGATAATGGCACAATGGTGGAAAGTATTTGAGTTTTTGTCTAACAAGTGATGCCCCATTTCAGATATTTATCCGAAATTATGGAGTATAGGTCAAAAGAAGCCTTAGGGCAGCCTATGAAGCCAGTTTGACTGAGGAAAGACCATTGAGGTCGATTTATTCTTGTCTGATACAGCATCTTCTGACTACAATATTTTAATTAATTTATTTCTCAATCTGTCTACTCCGATTGAGATATCTGTCCTCAAATATCTAGCCTTCAGCGGCTATTTATTGCTCGCTGAGATGCTAATTAATTAACGATGACAGTTTATTTAACTATAGCAATTCAACAAAGACTTACAAAATGGATCGAAACTCCTCCAATGCCAAGTATCAGAACCGAAGAGGTGTAAAATCAGTTGACCCAATAGTCGCTAATATGAAAGAGTTGTATGATCAAGCTTGGTACGATAAATGCATCGAAGCTATCGACACAAAACTACCGACTCTGAACTCAGATGAAACTCGTATTGAGTTGCTGAGTCGTAAAGCTCTTTGCTTTATGAGACTCTTCAAGTTTGATAAGGCAGAAGAAATTTTTCTGCAAGTCTTACCAGTAGCCACTGAAACCAGCAGTTACTTTCGAACGAAAATCACTTCCCAACTTGCTCAGTGCTATGGAAATTGGGCCGAATATTCTGACGATGCTGTGAAAAAGCAATTTTATGGGGACCGTTGCCTTGAGTGGATCGATTGCTGCTTGAAAAATGACAGAAATCACCATTTCTTTTTGTACAACTACATAGGGGACATTATGTGTGATAGGGAAAACCTTGAAGAAGCTTTGGAAGCTTATAATAAAGCGAATATACTAAACCCAAAAGACTTTTGGGCGTATAGAGGGTTTGCCAAGGTCAGTTTCAAGAAAAAAAAGTTTGATCAATCAGTCAAATATTATGACCAAGCCATCGCAGCCCTAGAAGAAGAAAACAGAACAAGGGGAAAAAATGATTCACTCAAACTCATGAACCTTGAGTTCATTGAAGGAATGAAAACAAGTAGAAAAAAGGCTCTAGAATCCCTTCCAGTGGCATTCAAAGGAGAGATATCGGAGAAAGTTAAGACGACAAATACAGTTGAAGAGGAAGAAGAAAAAACTACAGCTAGTTACCCGAAAGAAACTGTATCAATTCATTCTTTCGAATTTCCTGACCTTGCACTTGACGTTCCCAAATTTGTCCGATTGGAAGAAGCAGTTATTCAATTTAGTGTAGAAAAGATTACGAAAAATCATCAGTTTGAGATCATCAAATTGAATGACGAGGGAGATTGTCATATCATTCATGCCGCCACAGGACTTGCCTTAACAGTCAATGGGAGTGATGGGATAAAACTGTCTCTATTGGAACCCAAACAGAATCTCGATAATCAAATGTGGAAGATCGAAACCCAGCAGGATGGCGCTTCTACAATTATTTCAAATGTAACTAAGAAAAAGTTATGTGCCATCTATGAGAATCGCAAGGAGATTAAGTTCCTCAGTAAGCAAGGGAAGCTGAAGGAGGCGGGAAAATTGACTCTGCAAGATTCTAAAGATACAGTTAAAGATGGGATCGATCTATGGCGATTGAATTCTATATACCTTCCACGTATTAAAGCCTAAGCCTCGCAATGTTAAAATTCAATATCCTAACAACACCAGGAGTTTTAGTAGGACATATTTTTGAGTTTTATAAGCTTTCTGAGAAGGTATTTATTTAGGATAAAAAGCAAAGAAATTTCCATAGAATAAAATCGGGCCCATTTTAACCTTGAGTTGGACTCTTTGTCCTAGATTCAAAACAACTCATTCACAGTACTCCTGAAAATACTTGGAACCCGAGGACTTTGACGGTTCCGGTCGATTTTCGTCCACAACAAAAAGTTCGATGCATTATGAGAGAGCTTCCTAAATCTGGAATATCTGATTTATTAAGTCATTTGAGACTTCCTCTCGGCACTCATGGCTTAAGTCTCTTTCCTGTTAAAAGCGTACTTCTTGCATTTTCCCTCACGATCCTGAAGTAGGTGTAAAAGTTTGCGGGAAACCTTATTTCAACATTTGTATGGATCAAATAGACGAGACGGCCTCACATGGCTTGCTCTAACTGTCGAACGACTCGAACAGTATGTTGAAACAATTTAGATCGGTATAAATTGCCCGATAAAAGTATAGAGATACTGATCGGCGTCGCTCACAATTTCTGACAAATAAGTAATTATGCTATTATATTCTGGCTATTGAACACGATATAATGAATGATCTCTAATCTAATCATGTGCATCATTTGTTCTCGCGAGTTACAGCAATAGTTTCAAATCATCGTGAATTTATCTGTTTTTTCTCATTATCTTTCATTTCCAAACCCAACAATGGTGAGATCAAAGCTTAAGTCTATTTTAATTTTCGCCTTATAAGGAGAGTTCTTTTACTGAATGCACACGTGGAGGCACAAGCAAGGACAATAGCACGAGGAAACTAGAAGAGAACTCTCTATATAAGTTCAATCACAAATAACATTTATAATAATCTTGAAGACAAGGAGAAAAACAAAAAAAAATTAATATATTGGATGGCGAATCACAAGGGACTATACATATTGATTGTGCTGACAATAGCATTAATATCCACTTCAGGTATCTTTCGTTTAATCTGTTAATAATTCACGATTTTTCCATAGCCCGTGATATAATATTCAGAAGACCAAGGGATTCAATAATGCCGTTAGGAGGTAGAACAGACATATTCGAGGGGTCCCAGTGTGGAGACTGTCTGTGTGAGACTTTCTTAAAGAATAACTGGAACTATTGTAATGATTGCTGCTGCAAATCTACTCCAAGAGACCTTTATCGTTGGTGTGACCCCAATGTCCCTTGTTGAGTCATGAAAAGCATTAGCGTCTACATATATGAAGTGATATTGGCATCCTTTATAATAATAATATCTACAACCTAGAAAGTAATTTAGATCTAAACCTATAAATTAAGTGTTCATGAGAGTTTCTTCCATATTTGTAATTACAGAGTGAAATTGTCTCTTCAAAAATAATCCTGCAAACAAACAAATAAAGAGAGGTCATCATTGAGAAGACAGAATGTAATCTAAAGTATCAGTATCAAATTTCGGTTTCTGGCAAGATCTCATCCATTTTAGCTTGATTAAGGAGAAATTAAACCGGTTCATTAATTATCCAGCAAACACAGTAGAAAATCTCTCTTTGCAAAATCTTGTGGATGAAAAGAAATACGTTGTGCATAGCAAGAAAACAGAAGGGTTGTTGCTATATAAATTAACTTTCATAAATTTCAATCGCGTCATCTGATACAGTTGCATCGCCAACAAGAACTAATGAAAGAAATAAAACATAGATAATAGTGTTCCTAGACTAACTTCAAAAAAATTCAGCTGAATTTATTGAAAGTAAAGATTTATAGATTAGTGGGTACTCTGGATTTTCTGCCGATAAAATGCAATTTATGTGAATACCTTGCTATTTATCTTTTTACAAGTACCAAATACAAAAATTGGGAATGCATCAAAAGGGTAGTTTAACATTATAGGATAAAGTGAGCAAAATATGAATGAGAAAATTATAATGATATAGTGGAATCCTCAATTTGTACGCCAGTTATACTATGAAAACAAAAGACCTTTCGAAAACATTTATTGTTTGGGTTTGGTGCAGCTTCTTTTTTTGATATCCTTAAAGATAATAAAAAGCAGCCAGCTGGTATAAATAGATGACAGCTTGCGAGCAATCACCTCGAGAACAATCTAACAGCGAAGAAGATACTGACAATCAGCTATTCCAAGCAAGAAAACAAGCAAAGGAGTACATCATCAATATTCTGAGAGAGTGATCAAGATGCTTCCGCAGAATGTGAAAATCTTGAGTAGCTTGCTGAAGATAGAATGCTCTTCAAATTTGAGATTCTCTGCAACAAAACTGATCACGATTGCCATGTTTTATCGAATTATTGTTATTTCTAATCAATATAGAGATATATCATGTCTTTCATCTTGGACACATGACATTGAAAAATATTCTTCCTCTTATTACTTCTGATGACGAAAATTTTCCTTGATATTCAGTAAGGAGATCTGCTTTTCTATTTG
>ENA-UOTX01001735-UOTX01001735.1-compost-metagenome-genome-assembly--contig:-NODE-1735-length-13909-cov-3.467250_pt1 | contig 13909 bp, 5 predicted proteins | sample MGYA00238143_ERZ746982 | MGnify/ENA primary metagenome ERZ746982 (study PRJEB28758, sample SAMN06268862) | compost metagenome | isolation source: single cell | place: USA: California, Emeryville, Joint... | reverse complement strand
AGAAAGTTACCAATCTGGCAATTTCTCCCTTCTCTTCAGAAGCCATATCCTTCAACACCTTGGTGTTGATGTTCTATAAGGGTTGCAAACAAGATTCATGATTAGAACAGAGCCCAGCTAATTTTATGTTACTCCTGCAGCATCAACGTTTTGCGCCATCTTCTCTTTATTCTATCTTCCAGATATTCTTTTATTTAGCTTTCAATGTGTTATTTGAAAATTCAAATCGACGCAATACTTAATAATTAACTCGGAGTAGATTGCACTCAAAACCTATTCATTTTCCGATAAAGTATGGATATCAACGAGAAATAGAGTTGAAAGCATGAATATTTGTATGATAAATAATGCTTGAGCCGCTAATGCACGGATAACCTCACTCTAACCCAGTCTCTGCTCATTGTTTTGGGCATTCTGTGTTCTTAGACAAAGCACACACTCATAGCAGCCTCTAATAGTGAAAATAAAAATTTGAGCGACAAAAACAGAACAAATTACTTCTATCTGGCGTTTTTTCTTTGTGTATCACTTTCCCAGTAGCGAAATCAATAATTTTTACCGAATGATCTGCAGACGCACTCGCAAGGCAATCTCCTTTTGGATCCCATCTCACACATTTGATAGCGCCTACAAATAACAGTCAAATTACTTAGGAAAAATTTCTTACTTGTATGGATACTAGAAAAAGTCTTAACAACTTTCGACTCACGTCTGTCATACACATAGATACTGTTCCCTTCTCCACCTGCCGCTACTAAACTCCCGTTTTCCGGACAAACATCAATCCAAAGGATACGCTCAATTCCTAAGGATGAAAGAAGTGAATATGAGCTAATATAGAAGCGAAATGCGAATTCTATCGAACCGAGGAAAAAAGCAAAACATCGATGTGATTGTCATTCGAATTTTGAAATTGAGCGTTGTAAAAGAAGATGCGGACTGAGTAAGGATATTGTCAATTAAAATCACCATTTTTTTCGAGTTGAATTGGGTAGGGTAAAATAAGTTCAGCCTTCTCGACGTCTAGGATATTGAGTCTGCTCAAATTATATGTAACGAACAATAGAGGCTCGACAGGATTTGTGCTCCATCTGCAGCGACTGGCAGTATCTAGTCAATATACATGAGAAATTCCAAAAAAATTTGATTTTTAAGAAAATTTCTCAATCAAAAAGGAGATTGACCGAAAAACGGAGTAAATTACCCTCTATTTGAGTTAGACCTTGTTTTAGCTTTAGCTTTTGAGTGTCCACATGGGATATCAAGCACCCTGTTCCTGGGTTAATCATCGCCATGAGCTCTCCACTTGAATCTAAATCAAGCCCAGATATATTACCTATAAAAGGTTAGCCTTGATGTGATTTTTGCGACAAATAAACAACAAATGCAATATTTTTCAAGAGAAAAAGATGCAAAAATGTCTATTTTTTAGTTATCTCCAAATTACTTTGAGAAGTAGTCCAATGCGAGGGCCATTTCGATTTTCTCAAGAACTTTACGCTTCTGCTACCCTCAATGCTAAAGAGATGATAAGCACTCTTTCTTGCTATTGGAAGTGTAGCAAGGACATTTCTGCGTGGATTGTAAGTCACATCTCCATGACCCATTACTAGATAATGAGAGCGTTAACATGATTTTAAGAGATATTCAAGTTAAAACTGAAGCAAACAACAGACTTTGTTTCAAATCCGTATAGAAAACACTTAAATATTTACCTCCGAAAGTTTCTTCGAAAGAAAATATTTTCCTCGCTCGACGACCTTTCTGAGAAATATCATATACTCCGAGATTGGCAGAGCTATCATAAGAGTAATGCACGGAAACCAGAAGTCCTGTCCCTGGGACCTCTTTCAGATGCGTCCAGCTGGTTTGCTCATGAAATTCCGTCTTTTTTGTGAGGAGGACTCCTACTAAGTTGGTATGCTTTTGCCAAGTCCCAACTTCTATAACAGTGATCTTGTTTGATGACTGTGAACACCAGGCGAGTAATTTTGGAGGTGTGAAGTCTGTGAGTATAAAAGAAAAGAGGATATGTTCTATATGAGGGTGAAAATCATTGGGTTACTCTCGCTTGTTAAGCTTTTCTCTCGCGAAAAATCCAATTTATCGTCAGTTTTGATATGTTTTGACTCCTCTTTCTTTTGATCTGCTTTTCGCATACTTTTCACAGTTTTGTCTTAGAGCACAATTGACAAATAAATTTAATGTAATAGCACGGATTGCGATAAAGTATAAAGAAAAGTTTTTACTAAATCGATGAATTTCAAATTACTTGACCTTCTGGTACCTCGTAACTAAGTCATAATTACCCATATGAAATGAGTTTAGAGGAAAGGAAATCGTAAATGAATGAAAATCAAGGTATCTGTATTGGATTGGCTGTACCTTCCTCTCAGAGTTACTCAGAGCAAAGAAGGCTATTGCCAGAGATTCAGAGAATTGAGTCCTACTAAGTATCATCGACATCAATACATGTAGATTTTGGGTAGGAAGGGTGAAGAATTGGTAAATGTAATAAATTTGCTCCTATTCTTGAAAAGTATATCAATCAAGATTCTCAGTTATTTTCTCAAGATCAATTTTATTTTATATAGTCAAAATTTATTTTAAATAAAAAAACCAAAAAACATTCAAAAACCGGATAAGTAATGCAGGATTCATCCAGCACAGACCTCCAGAATTTACAACAAGATAAAATTGACTCACAACTCGATACCTCATTGAAGCAATCAATGGAAATCATTGGTGATGAGATTTGCTTATTATGTCGCTTGTCGGATTAAATATTTCATTATTCATTTGGTTGCTTTCATCATCTAACCAGTTTATTTGGATAGGCAACCCTCCAAGACTCTTTGCCTGGTGCACATTCTTGAAAAACGATATTAACACTATTGATATTGAGACTCAGATACTTTATGCCAGTTCCAAGGTAGTTCAACTCAACATGAGCAGTATATCCTCGTTAGATATTCCAAACTAACATTCTGGTGCTTCAAGATCCGAAAACTTTTAGATGGTCTCATATTAAGGAGATTATGCATACAAAGTTATTGGTCTCTCTCCATTGCTCCAACTCAAGTGCGAATATGGAAATTTTTGATCTTTCAAAGAAAGGACATATGAGGAAAGTTTATTCTTTTGAAGAAGTCTTGGGAAGTAAAATTGGCTTTCGATGTGCGAGTGTAATTCTGTTATTAGACGCAGGTTGGGGAGATGTGGCATATAATATGCGAAGAGGCATCCTTGGAGGAATTCCTATTGGAGGACGGATCGCTTATCATTTATTTCTAGTTGACGAAAATGCTTCAAGAACTGACGAGATTGCCAAGCTGTGTCGAAAATCCAAGTGGCACTACCAATATCGAAATGCTTCAAGTATCTGCTGATGATTAAGCGTTTCTTTGAGTTCTTTATTAGGAAATTCGATCGCAAGTTTTGATTTTGACCCAAATGGGGATGTGATAGCTACGATCGACGAGTTCGGTGTCTGTCTGATTTCAGACGTAAATACTCATAAATCCAAATTCCATCTTAGCATGAGCGAGGAACAAGGTAGCTTTGTTTAAAGATTTTTTTGGTCAGGATTCGAACTTCTTTGAGTAGATGTGAGAGGGCGCTGTCGATGGAGTCCCAATACCGCAGAACCCTTGCTCTTTGTCAAGCATGATAGGAATAAACTCAATGTTTTGGATGTTGAAAAGCAACAATTGACCTTGAAAAGTTCTCTTCAAATTGAGAAAGAAGGTAATTGTTCCAACCACAATTTTTCCATTGAGATAGCAGGCTTCTGTACTTTTGGACACTTCCTTTCTTTATGTCGATTGGTATTTCTTTGCTAACAATTGAAATGAAGCGTGGATTAATTGTGTCTGTAATCCATGCCTGATAATATACTCTCAATGCATAGTTTGCTTTTTTGATATTTATTATTAATGTGTAGAATTCACCTATTGGATTGATGTCTGTCCACGTGATGGGAATTTGCTTGCTACAATCGGCTGGGATTCGAACATCAAGATTTATGACCGAAGATGTTCAACAATCGTGAAAACCTTTGAGAAGGTCCATACATGTATGAAAAATATCATCTTTTCATTCTGGTGAAAGCCGTTCCCATTAGAATTCATTTTTATATTACTCTTTTGCTATTGTCTTGAATGATCTTGCTGATTATACTCTAGCAAGTAGTGATTGTGTGAGATGGAGTCTCATTGGAGATATATACTATCTTGGAAGTGGCGGCAGCGATCAGACGGCGAGAATAACAGACTTCACAACTGGGAAGGTCTATTATTCCTACTATGCACGTGACGGATGTGAATTATTTACAAATTATCATGATTTTATCATTATTCCTGAATATGTAGCTCAACCTAAATCTGTCTGCTTCATCTAGGCGACAGAGAAGATAGCATCACCAAGAGCATCGGCAGAAGAATAGAAGATTTTGTGCAGAAAAATAAATTTGTTCTTGTTGTTTTATGCTTAGTGAATACAGCAATAAAGAGAAATAATCAGGTTTCGATAAGAAAGCATTCATTATTCCATAAACTGTTTTTAAGTGCTGATAAAATCACTCATCAAATTAGGAAAATTTATTTCTTCATTTTACAGAGTGACAATCATACTATAATCTATTAAATTTTGAATTCTTGTTCAAGATTCATTGATAGGGTCGATAGTAATGTTGATCGCCGCAGATCATATTGTTTTGTCATTTTAGCACGCAAAATAGTTATTTGATGCCCTATAGTATGCAGTATAGTTTTTAATCAGTTGCAGATGGTAGTATTTCAGTTACTTTGAATGAAACTCGTAGAATAATGAATATCTGAATTTCCTCTCCAAATTTATCCCGTTCTCATATGCTATTGAATCACAGGAGGGATTTATTTTACAATTATTCTCAATATTTCAAAGTATGATTCAGTAAAGCGAGTTCCTTTGGGCACCAGAGAATATTTAACCGTGAAAAGCAAAATTCGAGAAGTCATTAGGATATACTTTATCTATAATGTTTCCCTGTTATACAGTTGTCTCCTATTTACTCGATGACTAGAAGACATTTCTCAATATTAACGTCTTTGATAATTCATTCTATCATAATAATAAAACTAATGTTGAAGAAATAGTTCCCTTAATTTTACGAAATATATCTATTTCTTCCCATATTTCCTTTAGTGGAATCGATCTCTGATTCATTTGCATTTATCAACGAAAGAATTCCTGGCAAACGTCACTTTTCTGGAGAGATAAGATTAAGATTGTAGAGTAGCAATGAGTCTTTTGGGCTTTCTGGCATGTTCAGCAGAAGTAAAATATATCATTTGGTCAAAGAGGCGAATCCATGGGGAAAAAAATTTATTTGCTCGTCTGTAGTATTTGAAAGAATTTATGAAGAAGAAGAAAAAATTAGATTCAACCATTCTTTAGAGGCTCTCGAGTATCTTTTTCGTTCATTTTTTGCTCGTCGGTTAATCAAATTAACATTAGAGAGTGTTAATTGCAGAAAATGAAATCCAATTGGAGATACACTGACTAGTACCGCGGTTGATGATATATATTTCTAAGCTCTGGCGCTTGCTTAATGCAAAGAAATTGAGGAGTTCTTTGCTCTATGATTTAGATTCAAAACTGTTTAGTTCCACAGTCAACCAAATTGCCGACTTCGACAAAACCTCAAAAACCTAATATTTGTACATGTTTACTTTTCCTTGTGATTTGATTTTATGCAATCTGCTAATTTTAAAAATTTTTTTTCCCTAAACTTTTCGACAAAAAATATACGTGAGAATCAGAATTTTATCTAACAAGTGAAGTATTTATGAGAAAAGAAATAAAAATTAATTGTTAGGCCTCAGCTGTCATATTGGCAGAGTTATTTTTCAGCTCTATTGTTGTTTTTTTTTTAAAAAAAAAACCATAACTTCAAAATAGTGAAATTCAATCACATTTCCCAAAAACACCGACAATATTGATACTTTTCGACATCACCTGATTTTTTAAAGTCCGCCGATCTGTTTAATGGCAAAATCTAGATAATCAGACCCTGTATATTCGAATTGTCACTGCGATTTCCTGTAGAGTTTGACCCAGCCATCATTTATTGAAGGGTGAGAATTGATCTTGAACAAGTGATAGGCAATTTTTCCTTCAACAGCCATTGCTCCAAGAAGTTTTCTTCGGATGTTGTATGTCACATCTCCCCATCCAGTTTCTAAAAAGCGAATTCATATTACAGGTTGCGCTTACCATGCAAATCATCATAGTTAATTATCTACCTCCAATAACTTCTTCAAAAGAATAAATTTTCTTGGCTTTTCCTTTCGTTGAGATATCGTAAATATCCATATTCGCAGCTGAGCGGCTGTGGTGAAGGGAGAATAGGTATCCCGTATTTTGGATTTCTTTCACAAAAGACAGACTGTTGCCAAAAGCTTAAAAAAATTGGATTCATAAAAATTTGCTAAATCGAAAATACAGTCTTTATGGTTGAGTTGAAGTCCTTTGAAAGTTATATAGTTTTGAGAAGTTTCAAGATCAGTGATATCGATATTGTTATTTCGCCATGTGCACGATGCAAGTAGTTGCGAAAACTTGAGTTCTGGACAGAGGCAATAAGTTGGATCATAAAAGAGTTTGTTTTTCAAAGTGGTATCCAAGATAAAATAAAGTACTAATCCTCAAATGTCCATAAAGTGAATTACCATTATTTCCGATCATCCTATTGGAGAAAGATTCAATTTGCCCACTACTATTGTCTTTCTTGGATTCTTCATGTTCTGATTTGGAAGCAGCTTCCATTACGTTTTGAGTTTTGAGTGTCCTGAGAATAAATTTAATTAATAGCAAAATCGATATCCTGAAGGATTAATAACTAAAAATTGAACGAAATAGCTTTGACGATCTTAACTAGTCGAGTGATGATTCAACTTCTGAGTATCATTTTAATACATTAGGTTGGGTACGAGTGAAGGATCAAATACGTTCCAATTTACTTCTTTTCTTTTTTCAATGAAGTTTCTGAGAAATTTCCAAAAAAAAAAGTAGTCACTAAACTCTACTCCTTTGAAAGCAGTATGGAGATAGTGATGTGATTAAATAATAATCATCTATTGATAGAAATTTTGATTGTAAACATAAATAATAGAGAACCATTTTAAGACGCAAATTGTATCTGACAAGAATTTAAAATGATTTACTTGAGATGATAGTTTGGTCAAACGATTCCCTATCGAGTAGATCTTTCCCGGACTTCGGCAAAATTTCTTCCTTTTGGTTATGTCACAAAAAATCAATTTGGATCTAACTATGAAAATTACCAGTTATTATTTTTTTTTTCTTCACTATATATATGGGTTGATTGATTCTTAAATAGATAAGATAAATCTTAATGGTTTTCATTCTTATGCATCTTTATTATCGGACTGATTCGTACAAAGATCGACATAGCCCCATAAGTCAAGAATAAACTCTAATTGGGGGAAATAATTGTTTGAGCATTAGAGTTGAAGGAACCACAACATTTCACGCAGGAACATATTAAATTATACATTCGCTCGTTGATTTTTTGGAACACTTTGTTTGGCACTCATAATTCTAGAATTGAATACGAAATAATGAAATATATATTCTTAAAAAAGCATCACAACTAGTATTTATTTGGCATTTGGAATAAAGTAAAAGCCTGTATCTATATGAAATGCTGTATCAAATGACATTATATCATCCTCTGGACGAAGAGAACTTTCTGAACTAGAGTATAAAACCGGGTTGGCAAAGTGGAGAGCTTGGGAAGGGAATTAACCCTTGATTTGGTTGATCTGGTTCCCTGAATAGAGATGATAAGTGTAGTAATGGTTTGAGGTGCCATAATACATTGCGCGAGTTCGGAAATATTCCTGTTTCTCATAATCACCTAACATTCCACATGCATTTGCAAGATTGTTAAGTGTGATAGCAAGATCGGCATAGTCTCTTTCATAATAGCTTTCTTCAATTTCAAGTGCTCGAGTTAAGAGCTCTATCTGTGTTTCATAGTCACCTAAATTCCCCCATGCATTCCCGAGATCATTCAGTATGACTGCAGTTTGAGAGTGGTTTATGCCATAAAATTTCTCTTTGATTTCAAGTGCTTGAGCTAAGAGGTCTTTTTGCTTTTCATAATCGCCTAAATTCCCCCATGCATTCCCGAGATCATTAAGTGTGACAGCGGTTTGAGGGTGGTCTTTGCCAAATGATTTCTCTTTGATTTCAAGTGCTCGAGTTAAGAGATCTTTCTGTGTTTCGTAATCACCCAGGTTTCCCCATGCAGTTGCGAGGTCGTTAAGTGTGATAGCAGTATCCGGATAATCTTTACCATAATGCTTGTCATAGATTTCAATTGTGCGAGTTAGGAAGTCTCTCTGTTTTTCATAATCACCGAATTTTCCCCAAAGAATCCCCAGATTGTTATATGTGATAGCAGTTTCAGGATTATCGCTTCCATAGTGCTTTTCTTGAATTTCAAGTGCTCTAGTTAAGTAGATCTTTTTTTTCTTATAATCATTTAATTTTCCCCATGCATTGGCGAGACCAATAAGCGCGACAGCAGTTTGAGGATGGTCTTTGCCATAATGCTTTTCATTGATTTTGAGGGCGCGAATGAAGAGATTTTTCTTCTCCTCATAGTCATGTAGTTTTTGACATGTATTCCCGAGATTCATAAGTGTAGAAGCAATTTGAGGATGGTTTCTTCCGTAATGTTTTTCAAAGATTTCTAATGCTTGATTTAGTAGATCTTTCTTTGTCTCATAATTATTTAATTCACCCCAGGCATTGCTTATATTTTCAAGCGCGACAGCAATTTGAAGATGGTCCTTGCCATAATTTTGTTCAAAGATTTCATGTGCTTGAGTTAAGAGCGTTATCTGTTTCTTATAATCACCTAATTCACCCCATGCATTGCCGAGATTAACAAGTGTGATAGCAGTTTGAGATTGGTCTTTGCCATCCCGCTTTTCTTCAATTTTAATGATTTGATTTAATAGATCTTTTTTTGTCTCATTATCACTGAAAAAGCTCCATGCCTTCCAAATAGTCTCAAGTGTGAGACTGATACTTGGATGAGATTTTGTGTAGAATCTGTGAAAGATGTTAAGCGCTTGAGTAAAGAGATCTTTCTGTTTCTCCTTATCGCCTAATGATCTCCATGAGTTTCCAAGATAGATAAGTGTAATAGCAGTTTGATAATGGTCTCTCCCATAATGCTTCTCAAAGATGTCAAGTGCTCGTGTTAGAAAGTCTTTTTGCTTTTCATAATCACCAAAATTTCCCCATGCATTCCCGAGATTGGCAAGTGTGATCGCAGTTTGAGGATGGCCTTTGCCATATTGCTTTTCTTCAATTTCAAGCACATGCGTTAAGCAATCTTTTTGTTTCTTATAATCGCCTAAGGACTCCCAAACTTTTCCGAGGCTGCTGAGTACAATAGCATTTTGGGGATGATATTTGTCATAATGCTTTTCAAAGATTTCAAGCGCTCGAGTTAAGAAACTTTTCTGTTTCTTATGATCACCTAAAGACCCCCATACATTTCCGAGATTAGTGAGTGTAATGGCAGTTTGAGGATGATCTCTGCCATAATGCTCTTTAAAGATTGCAAGCGCTCGAGTTAATCGGTCTCTCTGTGTCTCATTATCACCTAGGGATCCACCTAGATTAACAAGTGTGATGGCAGTTTGAGGGTGATCTTTGCCGTACGACTTCTCTTTAATTTCAAGTGCTCGGGCTAGGAGGTCTTTTTGCTTTTCATAATCACCTAAGGATCCCCATACATTTCCGAGATTAGTGAGTGTAATGGCAGTTTGAGGATCGTCTTTGCCATAATGTTTTTCCTCGATTTCAAGTGCTCGAGTGAGGAAATCTTTCTGTTTTTCATATTCACCTAAAGATCCCCATGCATTCCCGAGATTGGCAAGTGTGAGAGCTGTTTGAGGATGATCTTTGCCAAAAATATTTTTTTTAAATAAGAGTGCTTTTTTATAATACTTCAGCGCCATATCGTAATTACCGGCTCCATATAGCTGATGATATGCAATCATTTCTTGTAATTCTGCCCGTTTGCGAAGATTGCTAAGTGAAAGGCCCTCCAAATGAATTCCATGAGGGACTAGCAGTCCCGCTCTTCTGACATCTTCCATATCTGATTCGTCATAATCTAATGTTGTAATCATCCAATTAAGGACATTTTCGTGAGCTCTTTTGGCGATTCCACTATGCTGGTGGTTAAGTCTTATCACTTGCTGCGTTAATTGATGGACCTTAATGTTCATACCCTTTACACCTGTTTCCGATGCGTTTTCATCGCCTTGAGATAGGCCTTGCATAGGATTCACAGTTACTATTGAATATGAGAGCAATAGTTCTAGAGCTTCCTCGAAATCTCTCATCAGAATTGGCATGTAACCTTTGCCTTCATGACTATTCTTTATCCTCAAGAATTCTTTCCATTCTTCATGTAAATTTTGTTGTGTCTCAGTGCTCTCCGAAGAAAGCTGAGCGATTCTCTTTAATTGGGAATTATCCTGACTTTCTTGACCTTGACAGTGGAACCAGCATTCGGTTAACTGAATTACATCGATATTATTCGGTGCAAGATATGCGATTATATCCAGTATCGACTCAGTACTATAATTCTTTGATCTTAAATCTGCTAATGCTAAAGTCAGGATCGTCGAAATGAAATTCAGCTTTCTGGACTCTTCTTCAAATATTGATGATGCTCTCTCGAATGTTGGTGTATTATCTAGAGGTTGCAGAGGAATAAGTTCTTTTTTGTTTTCTCTGGCAGTAAAATCACAAAAATCGGATATGGTGGTTCCTCTTTGTTGGATGTAAGCTACTGCCAGTGAAAGAGCTAACGGTACTCCAAGGACTATGCCATTGAGTCTCTCAATATCTTTTGCGAACTGAAGGCTATCTTTCTCCGCTTTTAAATGGGGGAAGTGTTCCAGGACATAATTCTTTGTTTCTTCGAGTCCGAACATCTGCAATTCAATTATTTTAATGAATGGTTCCCTCCATTTCTTATATCTCGTGGTAACTAGCAGATCGATACTCAAGGTTGGAAAACCTTCCTGATCCGGAAGATATTCAGCTAAACGATCCATATTCTCCGCGCTGTCAAATACCACACAAGGCTTCTTGGAACTTCTAATCATTTCATCATCTTCCTTTTTTACCAAGAATTTGGTAGAAGGTTGTGACTATTGAAGCCTTTTTCTCCTTTTCTTTAATATCAAATTTAATATTGTGGCACGTCTCCAGATAGATTTGAATTTGGTCTATTATCAGCTCACTTTGCTCTGCGTGTAGCCAGACTACTTCAGAATACATTTCCTTTTGATTCCTGATGACATATTCTGTTGCTAACTGGGATTTTCCCAGCCCAGCTGCACCAACGATAGCGCATCCTAAGATCCTACTATTCCCACAAAAAAGCTCTTTGACTTGAGAGAGTTCGGTGTCTCTTCCAATAAATTTTTCTTTTGCGTGAGAAGAAGTTTGCAAAATCCTTTTATCTGTTGAGTTTGCGTGAGATGCAGCTACGAATGCTTCAAGCTGAGCTTTATCTCGAATTAATTGGTCTTTTTTCTGCCTTTCCAGATGCATCGGTAGTGGTGGCTTTCCCCAACGAGACATATGTTCGGCGGCTAGCTGCTCCTCAAGTCGATGAAGATGACGGTCAATGAAGTTCTTGACTTCTTCATAGAAAGCATTCAGCAGCTCCTTCTTTCTATTTAAGAGCTCTTCAAAAATTATTCCAAACTTGCTGTGATCCATTCTGAGAAAAGGAGTGAAGAGCTTTTCGAGAGTAGAATTTTTCATTTCCAATATTGTTTTAAGTGTTTCAATGCACTCTTCTTTATCAAACTTATTTAGATCATCAAAGCTTATTCTTCCTATGCAAGTACCACAAACTGCTTCTCTTGTACTCGGAGGATTATGTAAAGATTTGACTCCGCTCATGTCCTCTGCAAAAGAAAGTGATTCTCCAGGATCAATTTTGAGGATTTCGAAATATTCTCCATCTTCGCTTGGGATACATCCAATGTTTTTTCCGGAATTTCCAATAAAATCGTAATCATGTATCAGAATCGACACAGCCACTGCCCTCCCGAATCCTCTCAACGGTTTACTCCCTCCATGCATGTAAAAGGGTTGATTTTCATTTCTCTTTGAGGCAATTTTATAATCTTTAATAAATTTGTCGCCAAGCAATTCAAAACCTGGAATAACGATTGACATGAGATGTAGCCTGGGTTCGTCAAGATCTTTAGCTTGAAATATATTATTTTGCTTAAATTTCGCATCCAAAAGCTGTTCCGAAAACACAATGCTGGGAGTTCTTACCCCAAATAGTTTGTAAATCAGGCTTCCAAGAAATTCTTTATATTCATAGAAACTGTCTTTCTTCTGAAGAGCCAAAGTTGAGCATTTTCCGACCCATTTAGAATTGGTTGGGTCTTCAATAAACCACCTTAAGCTTGGTGAACTTCCTCTTGGTGGATCTCCTTCAACTACTACATTAAACTTTAAACTCGATGTAGAAAGATCATCCGGCAGCCAATCTATTATTTCTGCAAGTTTATAGGCACCACACTCTTCGCAGCCTGTCATGTTGACCTCGATGGGTTTCTTGGTTTCATTGTCTGCCTCATTTTGAGATTTATTTTCTTCATCATCTAAAGTATATGGACCAGCATCGAGGTTGTCCTTGTCGTTAGTTTGGGCTACTTCAGGTTTGTTGTTGCCCATATCAACTTCTTTTTCTACTAATTTTCTCTGCTTTTCTTGATTTTCTAATTCCTTTTGAGAATTTCTATGGTTATTATACTGAAAATCTCCAGAGAAACTTAGGTCGTGTTTATTTGGGGTTATTTTCTTGTTCCTTACTTCATTTCTTGGTTCCTCCTTTAGATGTTTTTCTTCTTCAAGGTGCTCTTTAGTATGTTTCTGTCGGTTTGGGGATTTTGTGGCATGCGTATTCTGAGAGAAAATGCTGAAAATTTTCTGCAAAGAGGTCGAGGTTGCATCCCAAGCGTTCCATCCTTCTTGGTTTGCCTTCTCGACGAAAGCAGGGCGTACATCAAGCACAACATAACTGTTATGATCCAATTTTGAGAAATGAAGTAATTTCGCGCATCCATCGAGTATTTCAGTTTCCTGTGGAGATTGTAAACCGTAACCGGCTATCAATGTCTCCTGTAAACAGTTTTCAGCAACTCTTAGATCATTTGCTCTCACTTGTGGGTAAACTTCACGATCTTTGACTATCATCGCAGTAGTTTTCGGCAATCCTTTCATGCTGATTTGTTTTAGGGCTTCGTCAAGTTCTCTGAAAGCCCGAAAAATTTGTTGTTCTCTGCGGTTTGAGTAGAGAACCATGGAATATCCATATTCTGTGGTCAGCCTATTTAGATGCTCAGCAATTCGTTTTCCATCTTTTAAAATGGAAAAAACTCCTTCTTCACATTGTCGTAGTACTAAATCATCTTCTGTGCGAATTCTAGATGTTACGATGGCATCCAGTACTCCTGTTGGGTTGAGTATCAGGTATTTCTTCTGATTTGAATCGAATTTGGTGTGTTTTTGTTGACTTTCAGCCATAACTAATTTGGGAGTTTTTATTGATTATGTAAAATCTAGGCTTTGCCTGTCTACTAAAAGGAATAAGCATGCACGCATAGAATATAAAAGGATGAATTTTAAAGGCAAACATCTTGAATACCCTTCTATATGTGCTCAAATGCCTCTCCATTCATAAAAAGTGATGAAAGATGACAGAAAAGCGAAAAATTTTGGTTCAATTTAGACCTATTTTGCTCATGCGAATTAAATGGGTGTATTCAATACATTAAGATTT
>ENA-UOTX01001734-UOTX01001734.1-compost-metagenome-genome-assembly--contig:-NODE-1734-length-13910-cov-13.617726_pt1 | contig 13910 bp, 4 predicted proteins | sample MGYA00238143_ERZ746982 | MGnify/ENA primary metagenome ERZ746982 (study PRJEB28758, sample SAMN06268862) | compost metagenome | isolation source: single cell | place: USA: California, Emeryville, Joint... | reverse complement strand
GTTGAGGTCTGAATATCATTGTGAAAATGCAACCCATGTAAAGCAATATTTTGCGCGTGAATATGTCACCAGTTTCAAAGAAATAGAGAGAATTGCGAAAACTGGAAGTAAAACAGATTAAAACAAATCAGTTTTTTGCTCTAACTCAAGATGATTTTCTGCAATTTTAAAACCATTATCAAAATCGATTTATTTTTTAAATGATTCTCTTGAAGATTAGAAATTATGACGATTCTAATTAGACGCTCATTGGATAAGTGTCTTGGCAGATTCAGAGCTTTTTTAAATGTGTTGAATCCAAGTATCAGCTTCGAAGCTGTTTAGAATAATTACTGCTGTTATTACTGAAAACTCTAATCAATTGACAATCTAACAATATCTCAAATACTTAAGTGAATAAAATTAATTTAGCAATCTCATCATCTCGTTTTGCCAATCCAGAACTCATTATGGTTTAGAGATGTAATTTGTTTTACGTTGCCCTATGCTCATGATTCAACTTTGCTGTCTATTTGTTTATAGTTCGACAACTCTTAGATTTCTTACTTACGATAAGCACGAATGAGAACAAAAATATTCAGACGTAAACCTAATTCACAGAGTCATTATCTTAATTGTGCTGCTTGGCCGACAATCTTGAGAGTAATTCTTGTTCTCTGGATCCTTTGCGTTGTTTAAATGAAGCATACTGAACAGGCTAATTCTATATAGTTTTTGAATGACAATCATGCATTTTGAAAGAGATAATTTACTCCCATCTGAAGTGTTGCCAATATAAAGCACTTTTCCCGTTTTGAAATCCAACAGTTTTACTGTTTTATCTCTCGAAGCACTCGCGAGCTTATCGCCGCTAGGACTCCATCGCACACAGTAGCTGGTATCTAGAGTTTACAAGTTAATTTTTTAAACAAATCCAGAGAATTACCCCAGTGATCATCATCAAAGGTTTTGATAATTTTCGATTCTCGCTTATCAAATATCCTGATATCCCGATCGGTCCCACAAGAAGCCAGTAGATTCCCATCGTTTTGGCATACATCAATCCAGAAAGTAAAATCTGAACAGATTAAAAATTGTGAAGTTTAAATAATGAAATGACGAGAAGTGAGGTGAAGAAAGTCAATGAAATTAATCTCCCAATTTACTTTAAGAAAAAAGAAACATAGTCCTTCTTCTCTGAATTTATTGGAAACCAATCATGCATGAAGCAAAAAATTTGAATTTACAGAAGATAAAAAAAAAAATATAGCTGTAATTACGCTTGTCAAATTGTACCGGACTCTTGAAAGTGAGTGTTTTCTTCTCAGTATCTAAGATATTGAGTTTGTTTTCTTCATACTTCACGAATATCAATGATTCATCTGCATTGGTACTCCATTTGCAGCGTGCATAGTAGTCTAATAATCGAGTAAAATGACGTAAGTGAAAATGATATCCCCAAGAGTTTAATGATTTATTTTTAGTGTAGCGTTGAGAAAATATTTAAGCATTCTAAATTACCTGGAAAAAGTTCTGAGCGAAATTCCATATCGAAACTGTAGTCGTTCTTGTTCACATCTGATATTAGGCACACGCCATCCACGCCAATGGTAGCCACATATTCTCCAGTAGCATTGAAATCAAGCCCGGTGATAATTTCCTCTAAAGAGTATAGTAAATTCGATGTATATCAATCACGATTGATAATTACTGTGTCGGGAGTGCCATTTCGACTTGCGGGCAAGCTTGACAATATCTTTGGACTTGGAGGCATAAGAATCAACATTAAATAGGTGGTAAGAAATTTTCTTGTCAAGAGGGACTGCACCGAGGATGCCTCTACGTGAGTTATATGATATATCTCCATAACCCGTGGCTAGAAAGAAAATATAATTATTCAAAAGATATAGGTAAAAAAATAATTATACGCCCTCCTGAGACTTCGCCAAGAGAATAAATTTCCTTGATTTGATCTTTTTTTGATATATCAAATACCGACATATTGGCTGATTTATCAATGTGATGATGCAGAGAAACAAGTAATTTTGTGCTCGGGATCTCCTTCACATGCGGCCAACTCTCGCCTAAAAGTATTACAGCATATCAGCCTCAAAATGATTTAAAATCGATGTTGTACTGTTGTCACTAATTTTAACTCCATCAAAACTTGCATAACTTTGCTTCGTGTTGAAGTCAGCAATGTCGATCTTGTTAGTTTTATTCGAACACCAAGCAAGTAAAGTTTGAGAGCTCATGGTTGTCTCTTCTACCGAAGGTTAGAAAATTTTGGTATATGAGCTTGCTTAGCCTTGAAAATGAGTTTACCAGTATTAATGATATTCCTTTGAGGGGACGTGACTTTCTCTCTTTTGCCCGGGTCTTGTTTCACTTCTTTAACCTTTGGTTGAGATGAAGCTTGCGTTCCCATGGCTTTTTCAAATTTATTAAGGGCACAGCAGAGATGCTAAATTTTATTTGATTATCAAAATCGATCTTGAGTAAAAGTTGAGAATTTAATTAGAATAATAAGGAAGTTTTCGCAAATGATAGATTTGGATTTAATACTGATAATTAATCTCGAATAATCACGCCGCCTAATAAGTTTCTTCGCTCTCAGATCACCCCCTTAATAGTTTTGTTTAAAATAAATTTTCTCTTATGTGAAATCAAAAGAGCATCAAGATCAATTCGAAGCTTCAAATTGATTTGCTGATCTAAGTTTCTAAAATGGACTCAAAGCGATTTAACTTTCCAAATTACGATTAGCGCTATCTCTGACTGCAGAAACTCTCAGCTGCACAGAAGCTTCTACTCAAAATACATTTTTCAAGAGTCCTCATCCTCAAATATTAAATTAGACCTTAAACTTAAAATAAGATGTTGAAAGTGGTAACCAATTTATCCTAACACTCTGTTTGGTAGAGAGAGGAAATAAAACTCCTCAGAGATTTCCAAACCTTATAATTATTCATAATCTTGCCTATCTATCATTACTGATTTCGAATGTGTTGGTCAAGAGAGACTCAGAATATCTGGACTGGAGATAAAGTAGCTCTTGCACGAAAAGAGTTGCTGAGGGACCGTAATCTTTCTTTACGAATTGTTTTGAGTGATCAAGGACTCTGATTCTATGCTTCTCTTTTGAGTCACAGGCCTCGGTTTCAAACACCTGATAGGAGGATAGTTTGCTATAAGCTCGAAATTTTTATATGTGTTTCTAAGTTTAAGAGGAATGGCAAATTCCAAGTCAACTTCTAAGTTGACGGGTTTCGTCCGCATGGTTTCTTCAGTTCCCAAGAACAGAGCGCGGATTTAAATTTTATTTGGTTATCAAATCGATCTTGATTAAATAGCTGAGAATTTAGTTAGATTATAGAAGATTTCATAAATTTATAGAAGAAGAATTTTGAATAGAGATACTGATAATTTAATCTGGAATGATGTATCCTGCCTAAAACATATAATTTTCTTCGATTTCAGGTACATTTCATTAATAATTTTTGATCAAATGGCTGAGAGTTAAAACAAATTCTCGATTATTTAAATTACCAAAGGATTTGGAACACGGTTTGAATCTAGTATGGAAATAATTCAAACCGCTTAAAATTTTCTACTTTTTATTTATGGTAGGCAATAGCCTGCCCTTTCACACTCAAACAGACCAATGCTATTGATATTAAAAGCCCATTTTTCATGGAAGTGATTACTCTGCCTTTTCTTTTCTCGTCTTCCTGTGCCAATTTCAAATGAATCAACGGGAGAAGAAGCAGAAGATCAAAACATCAAGAGACCGAGCGATTTGAGCCATTCTCAGCAGGTTTTACAAGCTCTTGTCTGCAGAGATTGCTGCTACTACGAATTTAAGTAAGACTTCAAGACTTTGAAATTTTTTTAATATATGGCGTCTCTTTAAAAATTCCGCTCAGAACAGAAAAAAGAAAGAGAAAATGGTTTGATTATCATAAAAAAATGTAGTTTGAATCGTTTAATATATTACAATGACATCGTAGGGAAGAATTTTGGAGATCCCAAAGGTAGAGTTGCATCCAGAAAGTCAAGGAATATCAATTGGAGAATTTGACTTGACAAGTAGAATATGAGCTATTCAAGCCATTGCTTGGCCAAAGTTCGCATGGTTTTGAAAGAAAATTGAAAGATGTGATTAATCTCGTTGAAAAACTCGCTAATCAAAGAGAGATTGCTGAAATTTAAATGAAAGATTTGTAACCAGACACAAGATTGAAAAAGTGACAGAGCTCGTTCCATCATGACTAGTTTAGATATAATCATACTGGGTTTACAGGCAATAAAGTTCTTTCTGGTAAAGTGCTTTGGAATGCTTTATTCCATTCCTTGAGACAAGAAATACTTGCCTCTTTTTTTTTTCCTCTCTCTCTCAGGCAGAAATGGAGTTTTATCTTTGCTAACCACTAGAATGGTGGAACCTGGCTCTCTTTTTCAAGAAATCTATCAAATAGCAGCAAAATTCTAACTCAATCACGGAATATCAAATATAACGAGCTTTATGTGGCTGTGAGTCCTAAATCTCCTCACACGTCTAATAGAAAGACGGTCTTGAATGTATTTTATTTATCTCACAGCGCCATTCTGTCGGCTTGAGCTCAAATTCGCATTTTGTGTTCTTGTTATTTAAATATTTAGAATCCAGCTTTTCTTACCGTTGCGAAACAATTTTAATTCGAGTCTCAAATTACTATTCTGATTTTAGATAAAGACAACTTATCGTTAACGCACGCAATTTCTGATTTAAAGGCTTGATAAACGCTAACCTATAATAATTCTCATAATATTTCAACTCCGGACATCAACTAATGGGCAACCACAATTCGAGTGAAGCTTTTAAAGCGAAACAAGGACATTCAGCTTCTCTAACGTTATTAGAAAGCGCAGATACTACAGGACATCCTGATAAAATGAGACCTGCACAAGCTAATAATCGAGATCAAGAGCAAACTAATGAAGCACAACATAAACCTAAAAGAATTTCAGGACTCATTGGGACACCTGTTTATAGGTATGCGGCTGTGGGGACTGGAATCGCAGCTCGACCTACACAACCGACTTTTTCTTGCTTTTAGTTCAAAAAAGTCATTAATGCATGAATTTCATTTGTTAAATTTTATGATGACTCAAATTTTATTTCGTACTCATATCAAAACTGAACTTTGATACTCAACTATTCAAGACCGCAGCCAAATCATGACCTCAAAAGCATTTGCTACATATTGTTGTACATGAATCTCGGTTAACTTGTCGGAATTTTGGTTAAGTAATGAGTATATTGAGAAAAAATTCAATGTGGAGTTCCTTTAAAGTGATGGCTTTTAAGAGGCAGTAGCTTTATTGGAAGAAAATGATAGTGTATGAAGGCAGCTTGGCCAGGCTGTTAGTTTTTGCCTCGAAAATGTAATTAACAAGACATATTTTCCTAGCAAAGAGCTCGGTGTTGCTCGTTCTGGGAGTGAAGATTTAATCAAAGGAATATAACAGTAATCCAAATTTATCGAAGGAAGCGATAGGAAAATGAAAGATTTCGTTCAATCAATCTTGAATTGAGAATATATCGATAATTCTGCAAATAATTTTCAGTTTTTATATATTACTTTGAAATACAACTCAGTATTACGATAATATTCTCTATTTTCAATCAAGGCGTTGTCATTTCTTTGTCATCTAACCGTTCAGAAAATGGAGTCATTTTATGTGAATTGGATTCTAAATGCTCATCACCACCTAGGGGAGTTTCGGTATTCCCTTTCTCAATCACTCGAGCAGAGAATGGTGTATTATTATTGAGGTCCACAATTTCAGATGACCTGATTTCTAAATTTTCTTCCTCATTTTTCTCTTTCTGATTATCATCATTATCAGTGTGTCTTGGCGGGCTGGTAAGACTGGCCACTCTCGATAGATAACTGCTTTTTCGGCTATCACAGCGGCTCACGCTTTTCCAATCGTCGACTAAGGATAACACCATTGGAGAAAGTGGCAAATCACCATCGGACTCTTGCGGTTCGAATCTAAGCAATTAATCAGAAGGCCAAAAAAAAGAGAGAGCTCTTACTTGTTAGTTGAGAGAATGATTTGATTGGTTGAGAGAATGTTTCGATTAGTTGGATTCTGCATCTCGTCTGTTTGAGATTGCATGGATAGAACGGTCCCTTTCGGAGTTTCTTCTAATTCTTTCTTTTTCTTTCTTAATCTCCTTTTAAGACATGCTCTGAGAGCTTGTATTTTTGCCTTGTAGGCTTTAACTCTCATGTTGATGACCCAAAATACCAAGTATACTCCAGGTATGATTACCGTGATAAGAATAAGCAAGTCGAAAACAATGCTTATAGACCCTCGTTCACTTGATTTCACTATCAGCAATAACAGTGCTACCCTGTATGCGATGACACAGTAAGTCTCGCATTTGAGTAGGAATCTGCGAGCTCCAATGTAAGGAGTCTTTCTTTTCAATCCCTCATAATAAAGTTGAAGTATGACAAGAAAAGTGACATACTTGGTGATTTCATGGACACCCAATACTGAATTGAGTGTAAAAAGTATCATCTTGCATAAAATGATAACCACACCCCAATAATAAGCTCCTTCATGGTAACTTGTATAAAGTGATCCAAAAATGACATTGAGGACTTCAGATTCTTGCAATCTTTTTCGATTTTTGAATAGAATCAGGAAAATCACAAGCGGTATGCAGATACCCCAAACTGCCAAGGCAGGAAAAACCGCTTTATTACGAAAAGAGAAGTACTCAGGGGTATAGCATTGAACCAAAGTAGGATTCTTCATGAATTGATCTTCTATGTGAGGATCAAGCTTGGAGCAGGTGAGATAATTTGTGAGGGCACCAATAATATTTGGCTGTTCGAGAAGAATGAGGTAGACAGCTACGGATCCCAATCTGGTAATGCTCGTTTTTCGTTCTTTGAACCCTTTGATGAGCATTCTAATGAGTTCAACTAACAATGCCAGTAGCAACTTTGCAAGAGGAGAAAAGATATAGAAAAGCAGCTCTAGTTTGAGCGCAGTGAGAGGATCCATCTCTTTTTTATAGTAGAGGCATTTTAAAGACCAAACGACCTGCTTTCCAGGATTACCCACTCCATAGGAGATATTGAGAAATTGTATTACAGTACTGGTGTCTATTACTACAATCACAGAGCAAATCTGCATAAACGTCGTGAAAACCACTATAACTTCTGCAGGACGAATTGGATGCCTTGGAGTATTTTTTGGAGTAGATGTGTTACGTAATGTTTCACGGAAACGGTTTGTATTTGCGGAGTGGGCATTAATTACGAGAAATAATTGATAGGATAACCCACCGATGATTATTAGAATTTCCCAAGCTAAATTCCCTTCATTATTACAATCAAAACAGTTATTACCGCTATCAGGAATATAGCCATTAGCTTGATTACATTGCAAACAAAATGGGCCAGTATATTCTTTACTGCAATTGTTCTCTTTCCCTCCAAGGCATCTTTCACTGTTATTACAAGGCATAATAGAGAGATCAGAGGTGACAGCACTTCGATAGTAACCCTCCTTGATCCAAATATCATTTCCGCCTCTGCAATCTGCACCTACTGGACAGTCTAAGCATTGTTTATCAGAAGGACTCAAAGAATATGTTTTTTGAGGACATTCAATGCATTCTCCAGTTGCAGATTGGTTGAGCTCACCTGGAACACACTCTCGAAGACGAATCATAAATTGTTTGAATTGGTTGAATGAACTCGATCTATAAGTTGCATTGACGATGTAGATGTCGCCTGCCATTCCAGGCAAAGTAATACTGGAAGGAGTCACTAAGCAGGTCGCATTTTGACAGGTAAATGGTGGATAATCTTGAGGAGGATAGAGTGGATTTGTAGACTTAAAGATCAGCTGCATCACTGCATCAGCGGAGTTGTCAATTATAGGGAGAATGCCGTGTACTCCCGCATAAACCAGAGTGAGATTAAGTTGGTACAGACTTAGAGATCGAGAAGTCAAATCCATGGCGATGGGGGTTGATGAGAGGGTGTCGTAATTTTTCAACGGTAGTATTGCTGAATCCGAGATCCTTTTGAAAGTGACTGCAATATTAGTCGGTGCGAAAGCAAACATAGAAGTAATCTGACTGACGCCATTAATGTTGTTTGCTGAGTCAACGAGGTTTAACTCACCAACCACCGAAAAGAGGATAGGACCTGAGACTCCTGTAGTGATGTCTGAGCCAATGTTTCCTTGCATCAATAGATTTGGTTGGTTCGCATAGGCAACACCTCCTCGTTCAGCAGCATGCAATTCATCCAGAATGTTGTCAATGAAGGAGAGGTTCAAAGTCTTATTTGGTGTATATTCAAAGATTACAGCTCCATTTGTAGCTGAAATATCCTTCATATTATTGTCTATGATGATGATATCACTGGTTAGGTTGTTTCCTGAGAGTAATCTTAGATTTGAGGCACTGAGAGAGGAATAGTTGAAAGTGGATGACTTTGGAAGGTTGATAATTCCTCCATTTTGTCTGACAGTAATGGCCTCACAAGTAGGATTCGAAGCAAAATTGATCTTATAGAAGCTCGAGAGTGTCCAATCAAAGTGAATTATTCCTCCATTCTCAGCTTCGATAGTGCTGAAAACGTTATTGGTAACGTTGATGACTGTCGATCGAGTGATAGTAGAGGTAGCAGTTGGTGAATAGTTTGCATAGATGATTCCTCCATCTTGAGTTGTAGTGACACTTTCAAAAGTATTGTTATCAAGAATAATCGTGGTCGGATTGTGCAAGCTTCTCCAAGAGATTATACCACCTTTGTAGCTGTTGATATCTATGAATGTATTATTTGTGAGCTTTAAAGTTGAATCATTTCCTATGATAATTTCAATTTCTTCAGAAAGGAGCACTGTGGAAGGGTTGGCAATCCCTCCTCCTAATATACTGCTTGAACTGATCTTGTGAAAAGTGTTATTATCTAGCCAAAGGATATTTTGATAGCGAGATTCAACAGAAGAGAAAATCGTAGAGGCTTCCACTGCATGTATCTGTGAGAAAGTGCAGTATCTCATCACCACAGAAAAATAATTGGCCTTATCGTTTCCAATTAGAGAAGTTGCTGACGTGATGACAGAACCAGCCCCAATGAAGTTGATGTTTGAGAAACTCGAATTAGTAATTGAAATATTCAATTTATCTAACACTCTTGCCTGGTACTCATCAGATCTTATACTAACCACTCCAAGAGTGAGATTTAAAGAATCAAAGGTACTTTGGTCGATTGTGAGGTTCCAAGAATGCTCGGGGAGATCAAAGAGCATGTCACAATTGATCACAAAGATTGGACTCTCATCAAGGGTAAGACCTGTCACTGTAATACCAGTGAAATAAGCGTTGATATCATCAGCGACGAGTATTGCCGTGCTGGGTACACCGGTAGCGGGGTTAGGGGCTTGAGAGAAGGTGAAATTGTTAAACAAAGTATAAAGCGCAGGATTCTGATGAGCATAGAGGAAACCTCCATAATTGTTTCCAGCTACTTGGTAGCTGCAATCTTTTACTGTGAGATATGCTTGAGAGCTAGATTGGATCGAGATGAAATAATTCGAAACTAACTGTAGCGCTAAAAAATTGCTAGTATGAGTGGAACTTGTGATATCGATCGATCCTGAAACATCTTGAAAAACTAGCTGACCTTGATTGCCTGAAACTAAATTATTCGTAAGAAAGGAATCCTTCATTAGGAGTTGAATCTTTAAAGTAGATGCATATAATATCGTCCCATAGGCTGCTGAGTTATTTGTAAACGTACAATTCGAAATATCAGCATTCACAGATTGCCCAGACACTGAAGGATTCGGTGTTGTCAGTGTAATTAATCCTGCACCATTATAATTATTACTCTTGCTATCGGTAAACATGCTATTAAATAGAATCAAATCCTGGACGATCAAATTGAATGCTCCTTTTGAATCTCCGAATGATAGCTCATGGAAAGATGAGTTTGCTATTGTCAAATTTGGAGTTGATACGGTCAGAATCGTACCTTCGGGCAAGAAAATGTTGTTCAATGTGATATTTTGGAGGATTGCATAAGATTGTGTCATAAATAGCAAAATCAAGGACGTTCCTATGGTATTTGCTGTATGCCCGTCCTCTCTTGTCAATGTGATATTCTTAAAAATATTATCTTGAAACTGTATACTTCCGAGATACGATGATGAGGTTTTCTGTGTGGAAATAAAAATAAAATTAGTAGCTTGCAGTGCTCCTTGATTGCTTTTTTGAACAACATTTTCAAATACTGAGTTCGTTAGCACAATTTGCGTAACGATAAACGTGCAACTCATGCTGATGAAATTACTTTCAGGTTCGATATTTGTTGTAATCATATTTTGGAAAGTAATGTTGTTGCACTCGAAGCATTCAAGTTGATATCCCGATAATTTGGAGGAGTTCGTGATGATATTAGAATCAGAAAAGAAGGTGTCTAAGAGAGTCGAAGTGAAGGAAATAGCATACCCAGGCATATTGACTTGAGTGAATTGATTCCCAATAAAAAACGCTCGGCGAATCGAGTCACTGAAAACAATGGGAAAATTTACCGTTGTTTCTCCTTGTATCTTGGAGAAAGTGTTGTTTATGACGATAACTGAACTATTTGGAACTTGGAAATTTTCGAAGCCCATCACGAACATATTTTCGGAGGTCTCAGTCGTTGTTTGGTCTACGGTGTTGTCTTTGACGTAAATAAAGACGGCACAGTTTTTGGAGTCATAAGAACATGTTTGATTTCTTGCATCGTAAAATAAAGCTCGTATTTGTGAGTTCCCAGATAACGCCGCTTCTTCTGCAGCGGGAAAGAAATCGAACCAGGTGACCGTAGGCACGTAAATATACTCGTCATCGGCAGTATGAAAAAACGAGTAAATAGTAGCAAATATCACATAATCACCAAGCTGTAAAAAGCGAGAGTCTCTCAGCGTGATGTTTCTTAGAGTATTACCTTGAAATATTGATTGTGGATTTGTGGACCAAACCACAATCGAGGCATCTACTGCATAGATATTCTCGAATGTAGAGTTGGCGACAATAAACGGTCTTGTTTCTATATACATAGAAGTTTCGTTTTTCCTCCATCCTCCTTCAATTCTATTGTATCGTTTCGTTAGATAGGGACTATATATTTTCAATTGTTGGCTTCCGTCATAAAAGATGAGTCCTGATGATCGATTGACGACGCAATCGGTAAACGTCGAGGAAATAACAAACAATGATCCAACAAAGTTCGCGGTCTTGATCAAGGCCGATGTGCCTAGGAGAGTAAGATTTTTTGCTGTAATGCTGACGAATCGAGCAAGATAGCCTTCAATCTTGAAGAAGTAGGTGTCGTTAATGAAATTGTTTTCAAGGTAGACATTGTTGAATTGGACATGGAAAACTTCAACGCAAGGGAGGTTAGATAAGAATGCATAGTTGAAATGCATCACGTGGTCTGACTTAAAGTAACTGTTCAAGACATTTATGTTATTAAAGTAGAAGGTTTTGATCGCCGTTGTCGGAGTGTCAAGGATAGAAGGAGCGATATCTACTGTAATTAAATAAGAATTCTCCTGCGAAGTCCAATTATTGGCTGTGAAATTAGTTAGCTCTATTCCCGCAATGAAAGCTCTACTACCAAGGAACACATGGAAGGTATACAAATCGTACCTTATTGTCGCATTATTGATCGAAATATTGTTTGCAATGAGATAAATCCCTGGAGAATAATATACACCCGCAAAATGATGTATATATATGAGCTGACCTTGCGTCTGTGAATTCGAGGTTGTTATTGAATTAATTTGGATATTAGAAATGGACGTGTTCCTGTTTCCTGAGATTGAAATGAGTCCTTTCACTTGAACATCACCAAAGGTAAACCCTGTGAATGTCACGTTATCGATGACTACATTTTGTGTGACAGCAGAATAAATGAGGCCAGAACCACTCGTTACTGTCGAGGTGCTGAAATTACAATTAGTCGCATGGATATTTAAATAGGTCGCTGTGATAATGTAATCGCTGTAGAGAACAGTTTGAGCGGGAATTGAATCTGAAGAGCAAATGATTTGAATATCGGTAGCAATAAATTCTGTGTTATAGATTGACCCAGCCTGGTAAACTTGGATAGCAGCATTCGTAGTATCACGAGCAGCCGAAGTAACCTCCACTGCTATTGATGACACCATGACTTTGTTCGAATACTGGGCCCACAGTACTTTCGTCGCATCATATATAATGTAAGCATTAGTGACTTTAACTTCCGAAGCATATGAGATATAGAGCTTATAGTTTGTAGTCGGAGTGGCCGTAGTCAACTCCTCCGTCAAATCCAAGCAAAAGTTGGAAAGCGTCACCGTTGCGATATTGTTTAACTCATGAGACATACCGATGGTATATCTCTGTATGATGTACAAGCCGCTAATAGTGAGCGAAGTGAGCGACTTAGCGGAGAGGATGGAAGTTCCTTTCAAACTCAGCCTAGGAAGCTGATCGCACTTGGAGAGAGAGTCAAGGGAGCTCGGAGGAGATTCGAACTGAATTCCAATACTTCCAGTCCCTGAATTACCAGTCAGAGATCTTGTAATGGTTTGTGTGGTCCCTGCAGTATTAGAGAGCAACGTGATTGTGTTTGTGGTGTCGATGAGAGTATTTCCACTGTATAAGGCGGCAACTGCCGCTTGAAGGGTTGGATAACTGGATCCACTGGCTTCAGTAATAGAAGCATTCACAAAGAGATTCATTGAAGACCCAAGAGTGAGGAGTCCCAAGAGAAGCAAGAAATTTATCATCTGGATCATAATGATAGGAAATGAAAATTTTTTGAAAGTTTTTTTTTATTATTATACTCCAAAGGTTCGTTCCATATTTATAACCGCAGTCTCTTAACTAAGACCACTAATAATTTGAAAATTTTCTTTTTAAAGGCCTGTTTCGTACTTAAATCAAGAACACTTCTGAAATCAGTGCTCTAAATTATTATTGAAAGAACCTTTTAATGAGATATGTGTTTTGTGTTATGAGAAGTGTCAACTCTTGTCTTTCATTGATCCAACCCATTTTATTCTTATGGAGTGATTTTCTTATCAAGAAGCAAGGCAAACTCTACTCTCATTTTCCTTCATTTAATTAAAATTCCGTTCCCTCTCAATTGATATTAAATTTATTCTCATGAGTTCAACTCTCAGTTGGATATTATATATAATCGATATAATTTATTGCACTGACGAATTTTTACATTGTTCCAGAGAATTCTGTAAGAGATAACTGAAGGACCATTCATTTTTCGATATTTTCACATTTGTTAAGTTGGTATTGAATTGAGTGTTCTCTCAGCTGAACCTACACAACCCATCTTTCATCAGGTAATCTAAGGTCATTGAAACAATGGCGCCTATTTTCTAAGTGGAAAATGGAAATTTTTTCTTGATAGCAGCTGATGGAAAAAGTTTATTATTTTTATTTTTCAGAATTAACTACTCGCAATAATGAAAATATGCTTTTTCTTCAATGGCTTGACGACGAAGCTTGTTTTTCGATCCCAAAAAAAACAAAACAAAACTAGGTTATTGCGCTTTTAATCTGCCGGATCTCTGGAATGATTTCTTTTTGTTATTGTATCTGTTCCTTATAATCACAGTCAAATGCTCCAGTAGTTAAGGACTCGTTTCTCATAACTAAAATACTTCTGCTGTTTCTGGCTTCCGAAATTTTAACTCCAAACGAAATCAATAAGACCGAAAGAATAAATCAATAGTAGCTCCTCCTAGAGGCAGCTTACTGTCGTATTGGGACGAAATAGAACTTCAACCAGCAGGCGTCTGCATCTCAAAGGAGGGTATTACCTTTCAAAAATTTCAAAAAGCGGCTTTGCTCA
>ENA-UOTX01001733-UOTX01001733.1-compost-metagenome-genome-assembly--contig:-NODE-1733-length-13949-cov-3.948818_pt1 | contig 13949 bp, 12 predicted proteins | sample MGYA00238143_ERZ746982 | MGnify/ENA primary metagenome ERZ746982 (study PRJEB28758, sample SAMN06268862) | compost metagenome | isolation source: single cell | place: USA: California, Emeryville, Joint... | reverse complement strand
TACTCTCATCTATCCAAATGCATCAAGGAAGAGGAACAATGGGAAGCATCGGTCAAGATTTCAGTAAACCAGACACCTCAACGCGCTGAACTTTACCCTTATATAATCATTTAGGATCAGACCGACCACCAATCAACGAATCCCGCAATACAAACACCATTCGGAATAATTTCCTCAACGGAGAGGTTGATGGTGATTCAGATCAAGACATGAGATTCAGCGGAGCCTCCGACCTAAGGAACACGGTTCAGCAGTACAATAAAGACTACCGTGGCACTCAAGGTGACGGTGGAGCATACAATCAAAGATACAATGAGGATTTCAGAAATAAAGGTTCAACATCCAATGCGAATACCACCGCTGAGACGAAAGAAGGCAAACTAGCTAAGCTATTTGATTGCAGCCTCGGCAGACCGCTTCAGATTGTAACAGCGGATGCAAAGTCCGGCAAATTCAGTCTCAACTTGGAGGCCTTCGACGTATTAAAGCGCGTTTGTTTCAATATCTAAAACGATGTTTAGGAATTGAGTCAATATAAGGGAAACGTAGCCTTTGTGACTCTTTCGGGCAAATATCGAACTGGAAAAAGTTTCTTATTGAACCGTTTGTTAAACCTTAAAGGCAAAGGAGTATTCATCTTTCTCATTTGAAAATGTATATGCTTAATTCGTATTAGTTTACTGTTGATTCGACCAACGGAGCTTGCACTGAGGGAATTTGGCTTTGGAGTCAGCCGGTCTACCTCGAAAAAGACAATTTGTATGTCTTCTTTATAGGTAAATAAGAGTTTTGTTGGATGAACGGTGCTTACTTATAACCTTTCCGATAAGATACCGAAGGCGCAAACAGTACAAAACGATCGCCAGCCCATGACGCCAAGATCTTTTCTCTTGCGATTTTGATTTCCAGCGTTATTATGTACAACTCGTTTGGAACGCTCGATGAAAACGCTATTAACGATCTCTCGTTGATTACGCAGTTCGCCAACTATATTCAATTAACAGCTGAAGGCGGCGCCTCGACCGAGCAGGTCCTGCCTTATTACACACCAAAATTCATCTGGCTGCTCAGAGATTTCATGCTTGAGATCCAAGACTCGAGAGGAAATCCTATTACTCCATCGCAGTATCTAGAAAATGCGTTGACGGACCAAGCAACATTTATGAGAGCCAGCGCAAATAACAAAAAAGTCCGACAAGCTCTGCTCAACTACTTCAAAGACAGAGACTGCCTGACAGTCTCCAAGCCCGTTCAGGACGAGCAGCTCCTTCAAAGACTCAATACCCTCGCAGATAACCAGTTGAGACCTGAGTTCCTTCAGCAATTAAGCGCTTTACGTGAGAAGATTGTAGCGAAAGTGAGCCCAAAGCAACTGAAAGGCGTTAATCTCAACATCCACATGATGATGTCCGTGATCGAGGCATATATTGACGCGCTTAACGCTGGCAAAGCACAAAATCTCTCCTCAGCGTAGGTTTTCTTTGCTTTCAACTGTGATAACTAAAACGGGGTTAGATGGGAGCATTTAGTGGAAAGGCAATGCCAAGACGCTTTGGAAGAAGCGAAAACGCTGTATAATTATGCTCTGAATGAGTATTTCTTCAAGGTTGCTGAGCATCAGGACCTTCAAGGCGTTTACCATATCCTTAAAGTATCATTTGAAACACTTCTCAAAGGGATTTATCACAATGGGAATTTTCCTCTTTTAGAATATTAGAGATGGCACACTTGAAAAATTTAATAAGATCACCGCAGCAGTCGAAGGAAGCGAGCAAGTTGACCATCACAAAAACGAAATTAAGGCGTTTATCGATGACCAAGAAAAGCTTTGCGTTGAAAAAAATGAGCAAGACGCTGCTGTGTAAACCCTCTAGAAACCATCTCGTAGCTGATAAATGTCTCCCTCCTATATGCAGGCTTAATGAAGAACTCTTGGAAAAGCTAGCTCAGCCAATGAGAGACAATATGAACTTGGGATTCTATGACGCAACCAACGTCGATAAGTTCATTGATGACGTGCTTGAGTACAAAAAACTCATTTTCAGAGCAAAATGCCTAATCTACTGCCTACCAGGATCGTTAATGAGTATGATAAGCAAGGGCCTGTATCGATCACCAAGACGGAGATTCTCGTGAACTTCCTTGATCACTTCCTAAAAGGAGCACATCAAATTCTTATGATTGGCATTAGGTAAGCTGCGAACACCTATAAAGGTAATAAAGGGCTTTATCACTATTAGAAAGAAGGAAACTCAAGATGAAACTAAGAGTGCTTACGAGACCGTTAATTTCCAGAAAAAAGAAGAAACCTACAATCAACAAATCAAGGCTCTTCAGCAAAAAGTAGCCTTACAGGATGAACAGGTATGATATGGTTTGTCGGAGAAATGTGCTTATGGATGTCTATGCAGATTGACAAGCTCAGATCTGAGAAACAGAAGGAAGAGAACGCAAGTAACAAAGCAAGGAAGGACTTGGAGAAGGCAAAGGCTGAAGAGCAAGCGAAAATGGAGGAGATGAAGTGATTGAAAGGAAATTCGAATGAATTGAAAATGTTTGTGATTTCTAGGAGAAAACATGACGAAGAAAAGAAAAGATTGGAAGAAAAGAAGAAGGCTGAAGCCGAGGAGCTCAAACAAAAGCATCAGGTACGCTAAAATTTTGTTGAGTTGTTAATGAAGGGGGATTATCAATTTAGAAAACTCTAGAGGAGATGGAGAGGAATATGAAGAAAAAGGGATGCTGCACTATTTTTTAAGGTGTGCTGGATGATAATTCGGACAAACCTGGGCTAATAGCGAAAGGGCTACTGATATCTAGAAATTTTGCGTTTTCTAGCTTATATGAAGGAGTTTTGAATAAGAAGAAGAGTAGTAGTAAAAGACTTTGAAAGTTACAATTCATAGCAGTATATAAGATAATCAAAAATTATGAACTGAAAACTAATGGAGATAGAGCTATAGAAATTGATACCACAGGATATTTAATAGTTATCAAGTGAGATAGTCGAATGTGATGATGATTGCAGACCTTTTCGTTCATGAACTATAAGTATGTGATTTTGATGAGATAGATATTGAAACTTCCAGGGACTCTAATTCAATAATAAAGTGCTTCCTATGAGTATTTCAAAATTAACAGATCCTCGTTTTAGAGTAACTTATTTCACTCCCGTACTGAGAGTATTAATTATAGTATGAGCTAGTAGATGTTTTTGGTAAACTCAACAATAGTCTTGTGATCAACTGCAGGACTCAGACCTAAGTTTAGGTTAAATAATAATGTCTTTGTTGACTGACTCTTCTAAAGATACTGGGTCGCAGTATTATTTTATAATGAGTTAAGATTTTTCAATAGAGATATTAAGACATTATCTGAGAGAATATCATTTATCTATGATCTTTTAAGAAATAGTTAATTCCTTTTCACTCTATTACTTTTTTCCTTGCATTTAGAGGATTGAGAATACTTTTTTCATAATTTTCAGTAGAATCGGATATTATTGACCAATACAATTTAATGCTGGAGTTTACACTTTTACGAGATTCATTTTTCTTCGTTGCTTTAGTTGTTTTTTACATTATTTCAAAAACTCGTGGCAGTTTAACCTAAAATACCGGCAAATTTTTTTTCCAAATTGTTTCAAAATTCTTAAACCAAGAATATTTAATAATTATTATTCTTCAACTCAATTCGCCAAATTTAAATTCATACAATATTTCTTACTCCAATGTAGATTTTTAACTTATTCTCCATATTTTCCAACCTCAAACCAACTCAAAAACATTAAATTGCCTTGAAACATCAAACCAGTCTTTATCTCTATTCAATAACCAATCAACTCCATCGACTTTAGAACAATAGATACGTAGTGTCAATTATCGTTAATTCAAACTAAAACAACAAAATTAAGAATTAAATCATGATAGGAAATGCCAGAGCTCAGCAGATGGAAGGAATTATTCGCGAGAGCGATCTCAGACGCGCTCTAGAGCAATTCAAGTCCTTATCGATCTCTCTTTCTCAAGGCTACGACATCCGAAAACACAAAAAACAAATTATTGACGCCTTCCAAAATGGCCCTCACCGTAATATCAGACTCGCAGCCTTCCCATTGCTTAAAGAACTCCCTGACGTCGATTACGGCTCACTCATCCCCACCATCGCTCAAGATATCTCCTCTCCCGACTTCGAACTCCAACTCAACGCTATTAAACTTCTCTCTTATCTCCCTTACAACTCAAACGTCGAGTTTCTTACTCAATACAGCAAAGAATTCAACAAAATGCTCATCATCCCGGAATTTCACTACGAGCGGTTGACCGTCTTTAGCGACATTTTAGTCAAACTATACCTCCAGTCCCGAACAAACGAGAATGAGGAGGACGTTTCTTACACAATCTTCGAAATCTTCACCAACATTTCGGATTTAGTCTCGCACTCAAGTCGTGATATCGCTCGAAATGCAATAGAAGTGTTCATTAAGATATACTACCAGTATCTGAACGATGATTTCGAATTGTACACCTCCGATTACTTCTTCGAAGGCAACGGGTCTCTCAGTTTCCTCCTAAAGCCTCTGATCATCCAGCTAACAAACTTGTTTTTCCCTAAGCTCCCGACGATTATCTCCAAAATATCGAGCTTCGAGATCCGGACGCAGGTCTCGCTCATCAGCTTCCCTATCTCAGTGATCGTGGCTGGTCTTACATTAAAATCAGAGTTTAAAGAACACAACGGAAAGGACTTGCTCGCACAAATGGGGACCAAGAGCTTGGTTTTTGAGCTCGACGGCGGGAAGTTCGCGATTGAGAAGCTTTATACGAACATCCTCTACGATTTCATCATCAAAAACACTCATTTCTATTCCATGGAAGTCGATTATGTTATTCCGTTATTCAGCGCGTTTTTTGAAATGCTCAATTTCGCTGAAAGCGACGCTGGGTACTTCCTCCTGTCAGAGCACTCGAAGAACGTCGTGATTAAAGAAGCCGCGCTTGATCTCCTCGATCTGTTGGGAAAAGTCGCCTACAAGAAGGATTTGAATCCAGTGTTGTTGAATTTTCTTGTAGCGGCGAGAAACGTCCATAGCAGTTTGAAACTTTTCCTTGTGTTGCGTATTTTCGAGCTCACAAATCGAAACGTAACTAACCAGACGACGAAATATTTTGTGTATTTCAGCTGTTTGACCATGATAATCGAGCTCTCGATGGAACTGGTACAAGAAAAACAGCGTAGCGCGATCTTTGCACTGTTTCAGCAACCGTGGTTTATTCAAAAGTTCTCTGAGCAGGACGAGAATGGCGGAATCAGATTCAAACAGGAAATCCTCATTTGCTTGATATTCAGTACTTTCCATGTGAGGAAAACCGTGGGGGATGATAAAGAAAAGCAGGCTATCTTCGGGCAGATCCTCGTTGAGGTCCTGGACCTGGCGGCCACGATTATCGAGTGGAAAATCGATAAATTGTTTACATCGGTCCGCGATGAGCAATCATACATATTTGCTTTTGAGTTATATCTCGTGCTGCTTTACGATGCTATCAAGAGCGGCCTCGGAAAAAGCGTCGAGACGAACGTAGCGGAATTGATTAAGAGAGTTAATGCAAATGAGCTCTCACATATACTCAAATGGAAAAGCCTCCTGATGTTGTCTAATCATTACGATCCTAATGTGCTCAAGCAGATAAATTTCCAGGAGCTGATTAACGAGCTCCGTGATGCGATTATCAATAAAAAGTTCATTGAGATCAGCAAGGAGAATTTTGCTAATTCACAAACAGATTCCACTTATATCGAGTATTGGATAAATAAGATTGAGTCAGTCATATCTATCTTGGTGAAATTTTCTGCCAAGTTCCCAGACGATAAAGGGTTAGTCGTTAATCTCCTATCTGAGTATGACGAATACTTGATCAAAATTAACAATAACAGCGACTCTTATCAACCTCTTATCAGCTGCATCATGGACTACGTTGAATTTTGCATAAAAATCGTCACTCAGGACGAAGAGCACTTGATCGAGACAACCAATATCTCCACTAATATCCTCGACCACCTCGAGCTCTGCAACGAAGCGGAAGACGTCAAACTGCTTCGATACCGCCCAAGCCACGAGCTGATCTCAATTGCCTACAACGTCTTCCAATACAAACTGAAGAGCAACAGGAAATACTTCCAAGAGGACCTTCTTCAAATCGGAAATATCATCGGCAGCATCAAGCCATTATTCCAAGAGACTCTTGGCGAAGAAAGCCTTAATTGCCAGCTGCAGGAAGAAAAGTTGATTACCGGCGCCTGTGATTTCGTTCAAGTTTACGCGAGCCATGCGACTCTGCCAGCCCATGATCTCATCGCGGTGCAACTTCGAGTGTGTAATATCACAAAATTTGCCATAGACAAAATCGTTTTCCGTGTATATGGCGACAAATGTTTTAACATCCTCCCTGATATGCTTGGGAAAAAGGAACGAGTCCTTGAGGAAATCCCTTCAAACCAATCTAAGACCGCTTATTTCACCTTACAGCTCTCGCAGGCTCTTAACACGCAAATTAGTTTCGAAGTGAAAGTGGAGCACGCGGACCTCGAGCAGGAAGTAACGTTGAAATGCCTACCGTATCGGCTAAATATCCTGGAGTTTGCGATTCCTGATCACTGTTTAACCCTCAATGCATCGTTGTTTAAAAGATACCACAAAAGCTTGACTTTCTTTAACAAATGCACGTGTCTGGTGAAAGCTAGTGATGAAGAGCTGTCTAAGAAGTTCACACAGAAGAGAGTCACTGTTTGTGTGGATTATTCGAAGAAGGATAGCTGTCGATGGAACCATTTTGGAGTAATCGGTTATCTATGGGACCAGAATATTATCAGTTTGAGTTTCACGAGGGTGAGTGAGCAGGAAATTAAGAATAACACGGCAACATTGGAGATTAGAGCGAATCAGCTGGATCTTGTGATTAATGCGAAAAATAACATCCAATCTATCCTGTCCTATCTTTTTCAGGGATATATCGTGTATTATAATTAGCTAGAAGCTCTATGTTCTGCTGAATTTGATAGTGCTCGTTGCTAAGTTGCATTAAAAATATGATAAGGCTCTTAAATCAATGGAATTTGAGAAATCAGTTACTGTTGACTTAATTATATTACATGCAATCCCTTAGGACAGTAGGCTTAGTATATCTGTCTTGGGAAACATAGTAGGAGTAGAAGAAGGAGTTATCATCAGTTAATCGGATCTGGTCTATACAACTATAAAATACTATGGCTTTACAGAGAAAGAGAGAGTGTGTGTTATATCTGCTCATATAGTGAAATAATCTCAAGGAAAACTCAGAGGCTCTGCAAAAATTTCATTGATTTGTTTCTAATCTCACATTACCGCATTATTATGCTCACTCTAACTTATCTCGTCTGGTCGTGCTATCAATCGGGACTTTTATCGCCATGCTATATCCAAGATGAGAGTTAGATTCATAATTTTCTAGCATTTACTTACAAGGCACCACCATTGACGATATTAAAATCGACTTGTCGACGAATGATGAGCTAATTTATAAAAAATATCTTTAATTAATTGAGTTTCTCAGCTTGAGCATTCAGTATAGAAATGGAAGGCAAAAAACAGCCAAAACTTGGTGAAATCTTCCAATAAAACCTCTGCTATAATCCTGACTATTAGTTTACATCTTCCCACCTGCACCCACAACCGTCAGAGGTGAGAGCAGCCACTTGAGCGTCAACAAAGACGGAACAAAAATCGCTTACCCTTCTGCAAATAACATCATCATCAGAGATCTCGACGTAACAGCTCCTTTCACACTTATCCCGTTAACCAACAACGATAAAAGGATTTCACAAAGGTTGATGTTTACACTGAACACATCGCCGACACAACGACTGCATCATGGGCACCAAGCGGATTCTACATTGCCTCAGGAGGTACCTTTTTCAAGCGCGACAGTATATAAACGCTGAGAAAATAGATGCCAAAGGTAACTTGAAGGTCTGGGACACAACAAAAACTACCCACGTCGCAAAGAGAACCTGGGACAATATTCTTCCAGGAAAGCTGAAAGATATCTCATGGTCTGGAGACTCGAAATTGCTCGCTGTGGTCGGAGAAGGAAACCTTGTGTAGGATCCAAACCCCTTTTCCAGAGAACTCTCTTAATATATACACTAATGATAGGTTCGGAAAGCCTTTGAATGTAGATACCGGTTCGGGTGTCGGAGATATTACTGGTCATTCTGGCACCCTGCTCACCGTCGCTTTCAAAGCTGAAAGGTAAAAAAAGAATAAAGAGTCTGTTATAACCTAAACCTGGAATATTTGAAGACCTTATCGATTATTCACTGGAGGAGAGGACAAGACCGTGAACTATTATGAAGGAACTCCATTCAAATTCAAAAGAAGCCACAATAGCGTAAGCAATCTATTCATCACTTAATCCAATATTTTTGTTAGGCACACAACCAATTCATTACTATCGTTAGAATTAACCCTAAAGGCGATATTGCTATCTCCGGATCTTCAGACAAGAAAGTATCATTGATGGATCATTCAACATAACTAAACCTATCACCAGCTCGTGTGCTATGATACTGCTACAGGCGATGTTCTCAGCACCTTCTCAGATAAGGCACATGATGGAAGTAATTTATTTTCCTTGACTTGTTGAAGGCTTATCCGTTGTGAACAGCTATCACGAGTCTTGCATTCGTCGACGACGAGAATTTTGTCACCTCATCTGCTGATAAGACACTCAAACTTTGGAATATCCCTGAGAAGAAGAGCCTTATGTAATTAAACCTGATTAAAGCATTTTTCTTATTGTATTGCAAAAAAAAAAAAGCCAATACTCTATCGCTGATGCACCACAACTCGGCGACATGCAAGTCGGTGTCTCCGTCTTCGGCTCTAAGCTTCTTTCACTCTCACTTGATGGCTCTTTCAACGTTTGGAATAACTTCCGAGAATCTAAAACCGGTGCTAGACCAGATGCTCGCTACCCTGGACACAACGTATTCAGCAAACTCAGTTGATATTTTATTCATTGGGTTTCTATGAATAGGCTGGACTCACAGCTCTTGCGTACTCTGACGCCGAAGGGCTCATCATTTCCGCAGATATCAACGGCAAAATCTGTAATATATCAGTTTGAATCTGTAGAACTAATTGTTCGAAGTAATTTGGAAAGGAACCGAAGCCATCGTTCTAAAGGGAAAAGCTCATGATAAGAAAGTTACAAGCATCGCTCTTGGCGCTGGTGAAGGGTTGGTGTATTCTGTTGGGCTTGATGACAGAATCAGACTCCTAGACCTCAAGTCAGCAACCTTCAGGTAAGCGTTTGAGTTAGATACCTGTTAATTAATTCCTTTTTCCAGCCAAGACTTAGAAATAAAGGCTCCTTCAAATGTTGTCGCCTCCAAAAACAAAGCGAGCCTCGCATACGTCTCTGTGATTTCAAGAAAAACCATCCTCGTGCTCGATGAGCTCAAGATAGTCAAGGAGATCAAAGTCACCTACGAACCCACAGCCATCGAAGTGAGCAACGACGAAAGACTTTACGTCGGAGACCAAGTATGACAGAATAATATCATAATTTCCATTCTAACGAAATAACTTTACATGAAACAACAGGAGGGTAATGTGCACGTTATTGATGTTAAATCAGGATCCGAGATCAAGAAGTTTGTTCATTACGCAGGAGCGAGAATAACCTCCCTTGCTATCCCTCGTGGCAGTGACGCTTTCCTTGCTACTGGAGACTCCAAAGGGCTAATCAAACTTTGGGCGCCTGCTGAAGACGATAAGGTAAATTTCCTACTTCTGACTTCTCTAACAATGCTAACACTCTTTCATTAGCTCCTCACCGACGAATGGTGCTACCATGCTACAACAGTTTCAAGCCTTGCCTTCAACAAGGATAACTCGTTGCTTCTGAGCACAGGCCACGACAATAGAGCTTACGTCTGGAACACACAAACCTTGAAAAAGGAGCATGACTTAATCGGAATTCACAAAAACGGAGTGACTGCAGGAGTCTTTGTCAAGACGAATGATAGTTTTGTCACCGCGGGCAATGATAATTTGATCAAGCACTTTGTGATCGGAGAATAGAGATCACAGCTCAAATAAAACATTAGATTGAATATATGAAGCCAAGTTTTATATGCATAATCATCGAACTAGTTATACACGAAAAATCTAGCGAAATTATCGAAAATTGAGTAAATCAATCGAAAATTTAACAAACGAAAACGAAAATTTAGTTAATATATTGCTGAATTTGGTACTCAAGCAGCCTTTTAAGTTTATTTCTCATGTGGTCATTCAAATCTTGTTAAGAAAACAGTTGTGAGGATAAATTTGGTAGGAAAAGAATGATTACTTTTTTCGCTTGCGAAGCGGTCCGCCAGCAGCTCTGGGTCATCTCCTTCGTAAACGAAGATACGATCAAACTCGCCTTTTTTGAAATTAACTTCAACGCAGAGCAGCGGCTCTTTTTTGAGATTTTCTAAAAAATTATTTTTAAGAAGTGATTGTTAACTTATAGATGTCTAGAAATACCTTCAGTTGTACTGTTATTCTGCAGCTGATTCGTTGACGGCGTCGTTGACCTTTGAGAAACTTGTTCTTTCGCGCTTGATTGCGGCAGTCTTGAGGTATCACCTCCTTCCGTTGTGTGCGTTTGATTTTTAACCAACCTTGAGTCCGAGTTTTGTCTACCCATTCCAATAGAGACTCTAGTATCTGACTCCGATTTCTGCGTTGGCTGCGTTTTCTGAGTTAACTCCTCAGCACCTGCTTTATGCGACTGTCGATCAACTCCGCGCTTAGAAGAATACCTTCCAGACGCTTTAGATAGGCTATCATACGGCGAACGTTCATTTTTGAACCAATCGATGAACTCTTGCTGTTCTCTGGCTTTCCTCATCCGTTCTATTGACCTATCAGCGTTCTTGATGTTATCTAAACTTCTTTTCCGGTCGATTGTTCGCTTCGCTGGTAATTGCGGCTTAAAAGTGCAGTGCTCTCGATGTTTCTCATCGTACCAATCAATGTAGCTCTTATCGGTCCTTTCAGCATATTTTTTCCCCATAGCGTATAAAATATCTGTTCGATGAGACCCAAGGCTCTCTAGAGGGCTTCTCGACCGCTGCTGCTGACCCGAGCGGTCCTCTACGGGGCTTCTAGAACGAGCAGGTTCGTTTTGGTGGCTTTGCCGTCTGATAGGACTGGCCTCTCTGCTGCTTAACTGGCTTCGCGCGGTCTTATCAGGACTAATCCTATTGATGGCTGGCTTGAAAGTGCATTGATTTAGTTCTGCTTCCTTCACTTGGTTTTGTTTCTTCTTGATTTCATTTGCTTGAGCTGCAGCCTGGATCATCAGAAGGTCTGGATGGGTGATTAAGCCATTCTTCGGCAACGGTACCTTCGCTTCAATCAGAAAAACCCCGATATCTCTGAGCTGTTTATCCCGATATGATTCAGCATACGCTTTGCTCTGCTCTGACATTTCGTGTGTTTTTCCGCACTCGTCGCCGAAAGTAACGGTTCCTTTTGATTTATCTGCGGCTTTCGTGGCAGCGATGCGGTTGATATGGAGCAGGTCATACACTTTCCGAATCTGAGCTACTTCTTCTGAAGTAAACGCGATATTCTCATCATTATCAAATTTTCCAAATTGACCCAACGACGGCACTGGCTGCACTTTTATTTTATTCCTCTCTGAAGCAAGGCCATCTTTCCCCTCAGCTGATCCGCCTCTTTGCTTTAGATTGGTTGTTGAATTGGAGCTTTCCTTCCTTCCGCGGCTAAAGCCTGCAAAAGGTGATGGTTTCTGTGTTTTCGGCTGGTTTTTTCCACCAGGAGATGGGTCCTTAGAAGAATTTCTGCGAGGCTTTGGGCTTGGTGTATGTCTTCTAACGTATGGAGGAATATCGAAATCGAATCCCATTACTGCAAGCAGGAAAAGAAGTAAGTTTCTTTCATTCACACCATCGTACTCGTCGCCTTTGAGTATAAGCCAAATATCATGCAGCATGGTCCGCTCGCGAGCAAAATTCTTGCTTTTGACGTTATCTACTTGGTCCAAAAAATTGAGCATCTTCAGAAATTCCTCCATTTGCAGGTAGTTGAACTTGTGCTCAGCGTTCGGAGCAAAAAACCTTTCGCTGAGAATTTCGAACTCTTTTATCAGTCTTTCCGCAGCAAGTCTATTCGATCTCTGGAGAACGAATGTCTCCTCTTGTTGTTTTTTCAATTCTGCCTCACGTTTTTTCTCGAGTTTCTGGGCTTTTTTGATACGACGAAACGCGTCGTTGTACAATTGCTGATGAGCCTCGTTTTTGCTCATTGACACAACCTCTAGAGTATTTCTCCTCGAGACTTCTTTTCCACCAGGATATAGAAGCTTTTCAAGGTCTTCTTTTACAAATTCTCGCGATGTCCGTCTTCGTTCTGTATCAAAAGTTAATCTTTCTGCGCCAGAGGCGTATAATCTCTCAAAAGGCGATCTCTGATCATTGTCTTTCTTGCGATTGGTTTCGACAATGGCTCGAGATCTCTATTTTGAATTTACAGCTGAATGTCATCAATCAAGTAATAGATATGTACTTCAGATATTAGCGGTGGACTCAGCGAGTCTCTTCTTTTTCTCTCTTCTTCCACCTCTAACTTTATCTAGTCCATAACAAAATCAGTATTACAAGCAAAAAAGGTTACCTTAAGTTTCTTCATTTTGCTTATTTCAGTGAATAAATTTTGATCATCAAGAAATTCTTTGAAGTCTCTCGTCTTCCTTGGAGAAGCGGCTGAGATGGTCGGTCTAAACGGGTGTTCTTGCTGTATTTTTTGGAGTTGCTCTTGGACGAGTATCTGATGTTTTTGCTTAATTTCTTCTCCTTTTTTAAGCAATTGATTGACATGCTCTTCATTCTGCTGAGGAGATCGGCTGGTTTTTTGATACGGATCTGGACCTGCAAGGATTCGCTCGATTATTTGTTTCTTCCTTTCAGGATCATTTGAGGAGACCGTATTCCTCTGAGGAGAAGTTCTAGAGTCCAGTTGCATAGGCCTCTCAGTCTGTCCTTTCTTCTGAGTAGTTGGCTTCGACTCAGGCTTTTCTATACATACTTTCAATGAAAAAATCTACGATGAGTCGTTACTTTCAGAAGCTTCAAACATAGTGACTTCTTGACTAAAAGGTATCGGTGTGCGCGGGTTGCTTCGGTTGATATGTTGCCGATTTCTTTCTGTTGTGAGAGGCGGAGAGCCCTCATTTGTTCGCTGAAAAACCTCGGCTTTTATAGATGGAGAAATGTTGGATCCTTGGGGGTCAGAAACCTTTTTATTAGCTGAGCGAGAAGCTTCTTGCTGCCCGTTTAATGACTCCAGTGGCTTGCGGTTCGATTGGTTCGGTGTGAAACTCGAGTCTTTTAAGGATTTTTTCGAGGAGGAGAGCATTTTAATGGAATCTCTATGCTGCGGTTGGTAAGGACCTTTCATAAAACGCTTTAGGATATTAGCCGCCTTATTAGACTTGTTTGATATATGATTTTCATTGGAGGATTCTCTGCGTGGAGGGCTCTGAGTGCCTTTTTCGAAGAGAAGTTTGTTCTTCATATCATCGATACCTTTAACGAATATGTGATATTTTTCCAAAATTAGGAGATAAGTGTACCTGGACTGTTGCCGTAATCACCTTCATGGAGTTCTTGGAGCTGGGAATGGCTGACTGGATGAAGACCGCTTGAAATCCGATAGTCAGTGCTGCGGGGTACTGTTCCAACAACTTTAATGCCTTCGGATGGGATATCAGAGGTGTGAGGGGTTTCTCTGATGGCACCGTGGACAGTTTTACGACGAGATATTCCGAAGAGATTGTGTTAATTGTCTTGGAGACAGAGATCCACAATTTATGAACATTTAAGATACCAATTAT
>ENA-UOTX01001732-UOTX01001732.1-compost-metagenome-genome-assembly--contig:-NODE-1732-length-13957-cov-19.613689_pt1 | contig 13957 bp, 6 predicted proteins | sample MGYA00238143_ERZ746982 | MGnify/ENA primary metagenome ERZ746982 (study PRJEB28758, sample SAMN06268862) | compost metagenome | isolation source: single cell | place: USA: California, Emeryville, Joint... | reverse complement strand
CACTGGAACACTCTGTAATGAGAAAATAAGTAGGATGTAGGTTGCATTGAAAACTGAGAGCCAATATGAAAAAAAGAACGGATGCTTCTCTTTATCTTTGAAATCTTCGTACATGAACTCATACTTCTTCTCTAGCCATTTAATCTGGATTTTGGTAGTCAGTCTACTCTCATCAATTTGAGAAGTACAATTTATGAATGTATTTTCTCTTGGTACAATTCGAAGGCGATTTCTGGGATTAGGTTTGTTTTTGCTTTTGTAAATTGTCAAGACCCTGAAGAAGCAAAAGATAAGCAATCCCATTGTAAGTGAGGGTGTAAAATAGCTCATTAAGAGGCTCATGCGTGAATAACTGTCTGAGAGCAAATCCATTCTCAATATGTTCATTGTTGCATATAATATTTGACTCTGCAATTTCCCAAAAAGGCCAGCAGCAAAGAAACTGAATACAGTGGTATATATTCTTCCAGCAAAGGATTCACCCAACTTTCCTATATGCGTGGAGTAAGTAATACCAGCCATTATGATGAAAAGTGCAAAATGGACCGTGGTTTCAGTTAAAGCGTCTCCAAAATTGTCCAAAAAGAGGGAACTGATTTGATTCGTTCGGAAGATACCCCATGGAAAGATAACCAGCTCTCTGTCAATATCATTGAAAGAAGCAATCCAGTTCGGAATGTAAGAGCTTGACATCGCTTCATAGATGGTTGCGGCTATATTGGAATGATTGATATTGAGGTATTGCATATTCGCAAGTGACTCAGTTGCAACGAGACACATCATCATATTTAGTGAAAAACTTCCAGAGATAGCGTTTGCGATCATAAAAGTTGTTGAAGTAGCAGGTGAAGCAGCGATAATCGTCCTAACTACTTCTTTCGGAACCTCAGCGAGCTTTGTCACGCATTGGTAAGTTATATAATCAGGTTTATATCCGGATGGACAAACATGAAAGCAATAACCTCCTGTTGAGTTGCTCATGAAAAAGTATCCAGGGAGACAGGTCGAGCAATCTCCATTAACTGGACCAGAGCACTTTCCGCATCCAAAATGGCAACCTAATTGATGGCAAAGAAATTGTCAAGAAACTACATTCCAAGTAGAATTATAAATGTTACCTCGCATTTTGAATCAACGAGATATGCTCCAGAGTAGCATGCTGTACACTCAGTAGAACTACTTCCAGTGCACTTTTTACAGCTCGTATGGCAATCTACACATTGAGGTGATGCAATGAATTGCCCATCTTCAGTGCACGGCGTGCAGAGCCCGCTGGGAAGATTCTAGAGTTAAAGTAATAAAAATGACTTTGAAAAGAGTCTTACATAATATAGCCCATAGAAATATCCTAAACATATTTAAAATTTGATAGATTAGATGAAACCTTTGGAGATATAATTACTCTGGTATGAGTTGGTTGGGCTATGCAAAAAATAGCTATCATTTGATGGACTCATCACACAAGAAACGCCGTCTTGTAAATAAGCTCCGGATGCACATTTTAGGTCCCAATACTGCTGAGCTTGTGGGTCAGACAGCTTGGAAAATGTTGTGAGAATACTATTTGCATCTGTGCAATTGAAATAGATTTTTAATCGCTCAGAATGAAATTTACTTGATGTATCTTGGAAGAGATTTTGAGCTCCTTCAATCCAAACAAAATTAAGAACATCATAATATCCCAACCAAGTTTGACTCACTTTATTTGGGGTCGTCGGGTCGAATGGTCCACAGATATCAAGCGCAGCGTTATTCCCATCGGTGACCGGGTATTTTCCAGCTGCAAAATCACCAAAACCCACTCTGGGAGTAACATTCTCGTTGACCCATACTCGAGCAGCAGCAAATCCATCTCCCAACTCAAATGGCTGCCCTTGAGAAATTTCGACTAAAATGCGGTTCCAATTCCCTAACAAAATCGAGTTAAATTGATAATATTTTGTTATTTACCACTTAGGATAGGAATGGAGTTGTAGATCGTGGAGTTGAAAATATCATATGAACCATCAGCATCGATTATCTTGATATTCAAATTTCCGACATCTCTATTGTAGTAACAAGCAATCGAAACAAAATTTGTTTCCGCGTTTCGAATGGCGAAAATTGATTGGAAAATTGAACCAAGAGGAGCAGGATAAGGATAAAAGTCGAACGCAACCACTAACCCGCGTTGAGAAATTGATGCATTGAGTGTGAATGAAGCGATTTTCCCAGGTCTACACATTAAGGTGTTATAAGGACCAAACACAGGAGCTTGAGAGGATTCCGACATTGAAAGTCCTAATATCGCAATAGATGTAACGATGTTATCTTTAGCAATAAGAAGCGATACCTTTGAGTCCTAATGCACTGATCTCACTTGTCTTCGTCACGATATCAGCAATGAAAGTTTGATTGTTGTTTGTTTGTGGATGAGAGGCGAAATAAAATCGATAAAGTTTTACTATTTCGAGTTTTGTAGTAGTATTAGTTTAAATACATTAATTTTGCATAAATATACCATCATCGTCCATCAGAGCAAGGTTTATCAGTTGATCTCGCGAATCAGCGACCCAATCCAAGTACACTCTCACGTACTGAAGATAACAGTTGCAGTCATCATATTTGCCGTCTCCTCCCCAGAAAACGTGGGTTGTGTTCGAAACTTTATAGCTGGCAGTGGAATTCCTCGATTGATAGATCACACTGTCTGAGTGACTTGCCTGATTTAAGTAATATCGAATTCCGTGTTGGGTATTCGTCTGTAGGTTCACAAAAACACTGATAAACATCCATTGATTTGCTATCAAGCAAGCTTCGTCTTCTGGCTGGGTAGAAATCATAAAATAAAATTCAGAAATGTAACAAATTACGTTTTTCCAGCCGCTCCATTGTCCAGTAGCATCGCTACCTCCTGTTGGTACCCAAAACAAGTGTTCTGGGCTGGCACTTCGTGGACATGAAAGGAGGACTCTTCCTATCCCAGTTTGAGCCCTAGTTTATCGTAAATAACAACCATTTGGAATGATCATTACGCTGGATCGTTGGAAACTCTGAATATAGTTTGCCAATCATCTATCCAGACTTTTTTCTTAACCCAGACACTAATTCCGTACTGCTCGCTATTACCACACTGAGGACATACACTACTTATTTCTATATTTTGGTACGGGGTTGTTGCAATATCGAATTTCTCTTCTTGGAAATAGAGTATCATATTACCTGAGATAATTAAGCCAAATCTCCTCGATCTAAGTTTACTTATTGAAACTACTTGTCCGAGGGATGCGAAAACCATGATCAATGCGAATTTCAACGCATTTTGATAGCACCAGTTACCCGTAGTCATGCCAAATGTAAAATCTTGATTTTATTCTTTTGAATTTAATTTGCAAAACTCTGAAGATCCCTTTAATGCGCCATTTGGTTTTAATCAATCCAGTTAATATTTGGTTGTTACGCAAGATACTGTTTTCCAGAATCCTTGAAGTGCTGCTCTGCAAGTATTATAGAGCTAATATAAAGTATGATGGCTGTTGTAGGATCTTTTGTTTGTAAACCTTTTTCCAAGAGCAAAAAAAAAGAAAACTGATTAACTACGATGTATATTTACAATCAAGGTACATATGTCCTTTCTACTCTATGCTAAACTAATACATTAATCTTGTATCTCCATGAATACAACAGAATTGCTTGCTTTATCCTCTTTTAATCATTGTTTTAACGAGATTAGGGTCATTGGGTCTTAATTCTCATGTAAACTTGCATTTTTCCAGATTTACTCGCAGCACAGAAGAAATATGTCTCTTGTTATTCCACCTATCAACAGCAGTTGGAATTGAAATCCAAATATCCTAGTCAAGTCACAATTTCTGGCTGCTCTGTGGTTGTTAAAGTTTTATCCCAGCGGCATTCACAGCAAATAATCATCTCTCACTTCCTCTCTCATTGCTATCATCATTTAATTATCGAAAGAAAAGTAGCTGAGAAAATGGCTCCTGGATTTGATTTATCGGAATTCCATTTAATTAAATTGAGAAGTTCTAAGAGCTTAGTCTTGAACCAAAATTAATTTCGATGAGAAGCTGAAATAAGTAAACCGCTTCTGGTTGCTCATTAGATCTTACAGGTCTTTCACTTGGGATTTCTCACGAAGGTTTTGTGACCAAGTAATGGGATCAAAGCCGCTTTCCCTCATCTATTGCAGACTAAATCTCCTTAAATACACCGCTGCTACATCGTTTCTTTTTCTTTGTTTCAAAAATGGAATGCAAAAACTCTACACTTTCATTATCAGAATTTTTCCTCTTCTCAGTCTGCAACTAGACCAAAAATATCTTGAAGAAGCAATAACGTTCGCAAAAATTTGTTCTTTGGAATCCAAACACAAGATAAAATTTAGCAATTTCCAGGATTCAGTTTGCGAAAGAAAATGTTTATCATCTTCATGAGGTTCCACCACGGAGTTTTAATTGTAGCTAAACGCAGAGGAAAGGAATTCTGGGCTGAGGGTCAACAGTAAGAACCTTGGTGACACTATAGAGAATAAGCGTCGTGTTTCATTGTGAGCTTAGCAAAGAGGAACTTATGTAATTATCCATGATTAAACCAGTAGTGAAAGCAAATTATGATAAGTGAAAGTTAATTATGATAAGTGAAAGTTGAGAATTTTTTGGAATCCTTTCTTATTTTATTTAAAAGTCACTCTCTGGAATATTAATTTTTGATTTTCTTCACTAAAGAAAGACTTAAAGTATTAATTGAGTTGAGTTGAGGATTGTCGTATACAGAATCCTAAATGAAAATTCCACGTAAGCTGTAATTTTTGATAGAATATCTGTACATTCTTTTAAAACGAAGAATACTTCAAAGCTCCGAAAAAGCTATAAGTGTTATCACCTAGAAAATCATTTCGTAGTCTTAATTGGTTTATTTGATTCTCAACTCAACTCAAAGTCTCCCTTCAGAGAAGGAAGCAAAAAAAATTTATTTAGAAAGTACTTAAATATGGTGTGCTAGTTCTCTCTCCTCTTGTGATTCATCTAACCCTACTCATCCGGAATCGACATTTTTAAACAATTGTGCCTTTTTAGAAAGAAATTGTTAACTGTAATGTTCGACATTATGTTTAAATCACTTCTCTGAGAAAAAAGCGATAAGCTTGAGACAATAAAATATGTTAATACACAAGGCAAGATGCAAAGACAGACTGTTGTTGCGCCTAATGGTTGTATTGCGAACTCAACTATCTTGACTTTACATGATTGGAAGTGATCTTATTGATGATTTATATTTGAATCGTGTGAGAAAAATTACTCGAGTTGCACTTATCATTGCCATTTATGAATTGTAAATTATAGCATCTTTGTCCTTCAGGAACTCAAGTAATATTTATTATCGAGCGCTTAACTTGCAAGTATATTAAAGCACTACAACTATTCTCTATCTCTTACTGCTCATCCTCAAGTTCGTTTTCCAAAAATCCAATTACTGCTTTCTCAAATCTTGCCTCTTAATAAGTATATCCGACATTATAGATCCCTTTCTGTACTTGTAATTCCTAATTTTTCCACTTAAAACTATAGAATTATACGTCAGTAATTAACATCGATATTCAAGCAACACAATCCAACTAATTCTCTAATATCGGAATTTATGTCCTTCCTTCTCAATGCACAACATATACCTTCTATGCAATCCTTCAAAAAACGGCTCCAGTCTATCCGCTCTCGTCAGCACCTCCCAATTACTCAATAAACTCGCCCGCAGCTCCTTCTCATTAGTCGGTCCTTCGCTCACCACTCTCTCTTTCAACGCAGACCACAGATTTTCTATAATATTTAGATCTGGGGATCGTTTAGGAAAATTAATGAGCTTCAGTTTTTGATCCTTCACTACCCACTCTTCAGATTTTTGATGTGCTGGATGATGATCTTGCATGAAAAAAAAATCGCCATCAGGAAATATCTTTTCCATTTCTGCCTTATGGCGTCTAATGACTTGCTGATAGAGCGCTCCATTTAAACTCTTCTCATAGATTTCCAATGAAGTTGCTCCTTGCGCCGAGATTGCGCCCCAACAATTTAACTTCACATATTCTGTTGCTTTCTTTACTCTGATGTTTTCGGTAGCCAACTGCCACGCTTTGGCCTTGTAGACGTTGTTCAATTCAATTGACATTTCATCTGAGAAAAAAGTTTGGTAAATTATTTTTCCTTCCTCGACAAGCATGCTTTTACAAAAAGCAACGCGATTTATTCTTTCTTCCTCGGAGTATATGATTCCTCTATCGTAAGCTTTGTATTTGAATCCTTTTCTACGAAGGATTTTGCCAATTGTGCTGGCAGCAATTCCTCCTCCAATGCGAGTTGCGAGTTTTTTGAGAGAAGAGCCTTGGGGGTTGTCTTTGACCATTTGAATAATTTTGTTTTCAGTTTCTTCGGTAATGGATTTCCTTATTTTTCTCTTTTTGAAGATTCGAATGTCCTCTCCTTTCTTCATTCTGGCTTCCCAGAGGTAGATTACTTGGTTAGATCGGTTGAGTATCTTTGATATCTCTCGAATGCCCATCTTAGCGTCATAATACAGAACAAGAAATCTAGTCTTATCGTCAATCCCTAATTTGTCACACATCAGGAAGGATCTTTGTGGCTGTTGTGATTGTTTATAAATTTATAAAAAGAGAAGATCTGAATGGAGAATTTATTTATTTTAGTTCTAATCTTTTGAGCTTAATTAATATTGAGCACGTAGCTATTATAAATTGAGACGGAAAATTGGTTGCACCTAGCCAGAAATTTCATAAAATTTTAGGAGAGCTATTATATTTTTGAGGGGCTCAATTATTTCGCCGAGATATTTTACACAACTTTAACTATAAAAAAAGGGGCGTTTGAAAGAAAAAAGACAACAGCTGCATGACAATAATAAGATTCTTTTAGGGGGAAAATTCAACAATGTTGGGGTTGACTGAGTAGCCCTAAATTTAATCGAGAGGAAGAGGATATTTTATTAATTTTATCAGGAGCGATTCCTAAGAGCTAGTTATAATGAGTGAAAAATACGATATCGATGATAAAACACGCTTTCTCGTTCTCTTTCTTGACGCTCATATGCCTTATCCAGAGATAGCAGGAATAATCAACCGATCTGTACGAACGCTTGAATATTGGGCCGCAGTAACTAAGAAAGGTGGAGATATCAGAAATCGCAAAAAGGGGAGCGGACCGAAAAAATCCATCACGGAAGAAACCGAAAACAAAGTTATCCAAATGATCAAAGAAAACCCTCAAGGGACATCTCTGAAGAAGATAGCAACAAGGATAGGCGGAATTTCAACGTCTTCCATTTTTAAGATTCTTGGCAAAAAAGGATTCAAATATAAGGCGTATGATAAAGGCATAATATACACAGAAGAAGAAAGAATCAATCGAGTGGCATATTGCAGGAAGATGCTATCTGATGAGGGAAAGACAATTTATCAAACTTTCTTCTCGGATGAAATGTCGATCGAACTCAACAATGTTTACAAAATGAAAGCGTGGCAGTTGCCCACAGAGAATATTAGAATGAAGAAAGCGACTGAATATGTTAAACTTCATTGCTGGGGTGCAATTTCGGCATTAGGAGCCACGTCTTTAGAGATTTATGAGAAGAGCTTGAATGGAAGTATTTATCAGGGGATCATTAAAAAGCATACAGCGGAGATGGAGAGGATATATAATGGTGAAACATTTTATTTTATGCAAGATAATCATCCAGCACATCAAAAATCTGAGGAATGGGTGGTGAAGGAACAAAAGTTAAACCTCATTAAATTTCCCAAAAGGTCACCCGATCTGAATATCATAGAGAATCTGTGGTCCGCGTTGAAGGAGAGAGTGGTAAGTGAAGGAGCGGCTAATGAAAAAGAGCTGAGGACAAGCTTGTTGAGTAATTGGGAGCTGCTGACGAAGGCTGATAGATTACAATCGTTTTTTGAAGGATTGCATAGAAGATATTATTTATGTATAGAGAAACAAGGACATAAGTTTCGGTATTAGATATATTGCTCTCTACAGTTGAATTTAATTATATGGCTTTAAGTAGCTAAGTAACAGCAGGGAAAAGTTGGATATTGAGTCGTAATTTTGGCGAAGAATCTTCAAGATGTCCTTTCTTTTTCTGGAGTTTCTTGCTTTTCATATTTTCTCACATAAACAGGACGAATGTGTGAAGTATCAATTATCATATTAGCTTATGAACAGCAAAAGTTAATTTTCATTCTTCTAACGACTTTCTAACTTATATAATCTTACCAGTCTTGATATTCAGTTTCATATCTGCAGTTCTACCTACTTGAAATCCATCTCAATTTCAACTTAATAGTATTTTTCGCATGGAGAAGACGTTTTTCGATTGATCAACACTTCTCTTTTGGCGAGTGAGATAACCATTTGCAATAAGGCTATGGTTGAGACAACAAAACAAATTTCTCTGTGAATGAGAAATTTATATAGACCCTTCGATGTTTAACCACTTGATACAGAAATTGCGACATTTATTCTTTCTGGCATCATCCAAAGGAGACTAAAATCGGTAATACCCTCAAGACACTATCTTCTTCCCTCATTCAATGGTAGTTGGGGGTGATAGACCATAATTTAAGCTGGAGAATCATAGCACTTGCGTTCTTTGTAAGCGTACGAAAAAAATCGCTATGTGGAATATTTAAATGATATTATTCTCCTTAATAAATCGCCTAGCCTATGATGTGAGAGGAGCAATTTGCTGAAAAATGTGGTTAGACTTTGCATTCATGTGCTTTCTTCAAAACAGACAACCAATCAGGTATTCACTTTTGCCATAATTTAGTCAAGGTTAGTTTTGCTAATCAAATAAATTTAATTTTGATTTTGGCTCTCAAAAGGGAACAGTAATGCAAACATCACCCAGCAATAATGAGTGTTCAGTGGATTCTTCACTCAACAATTCTCTAGAAACTAATGGTAATTTAAAGCAACCCTTTTTTTTTTGTTCTGCATAAATTACTTCTTATCTTCCTCATGACTTCTATGATGAGTAGATTGCAATATTTCGCGGCTGCTTGCATGGTGCTCATACACAAACAGAATCGATGCGATCAGCCTGGGAACACTTCAACAGCACGTCTCTTTTCATGGAATTAAACCGAAAAGAAAGGGTATTGATTCCTTTTCAACCGTAGTTTTGATATTTCAACCGCTTTTAAAGAGTATTATTCTTGGTCACAAGTGCAAGAAATCCCAAACACGAAACTCTTAATTTCTCTCTATCAATGCGCTAACCAACGCGCTAATATAGAGGTATACGACATTTCGCAAGAAGAATTTGCGAGGAAAATCTATGCTTTTGAAGACGTGAAAGGAAGTAGATTATCAATTTGATTCTCAACCAATTTCCCTACTTAGTTAATGCAAACGGAGATCTGATGTTTAATCCACGACGAGGGTTTCTTGGGGCAATCTGCGTTGAAGGGGAAATAGCATACCATTTGTTCAAGATCGATGCTAGCTCCTCACAAATTGGCAATAATACTGTCAAGCTTTGCCGAAAATCTAAATGGCATCCCCAATATGACACTCATATGGGTAATTATTTATTCATTTAACTATCCGAACTTATTTACTTGAAACTGAATGCTGTTTTAATCTAACATGAGTACCTTACTAATTTTGACGTCTTTTTCAGTCGGAACTGCCATCACTAGCTTTGATTTCGACCCAAGTGGAGAACTTGCAGCTGGAATCAGTGAGCGAGGGCTGTGCTTAATTTCGGATGTCAATACTAACTGTTACAAGTTCCATGTGAACGTGATTGTGGACCATGGAAGGAGTATTTCAATTGATATTTTGCTGCTTTTTCCCTCCTAATTTGATTATTCTGTTTGGCCGATCTCAAAAAAATTATTCGACTCCTATATTCGGTTATGGTCTCACCCGTACCTTTTTAGCTGACCCACATGGACGCTGTAGATGGAGTAAAAACGTTGGAGAACCGTTTCTGTTCGTTAAGTATGACTTGGGACGACTCAATGTTCTTGATGTTGAGAAAAAAACTCTTATTTTGAAGAGCCCTATCCAGCTTGAAAGAGAAAGTAGTGTTTTGCACAAAAGTCCATCCATTCGCATTGATGTTTTATAGGCTATACATATTGGATTGATGTTTGTCCAATTGAAGGTAATATCCTTGCCTCTGGAGGTAATGATCGTAGTATCAAAATTTATGATCAACGAAATTCAAAGATCGTGAAGACGTTCGATTGGATCCATTCGAGTAAAACTTAGCCTTGTTATATTATTTTTTAAAGTTTGTTTTCATAATCAACATTTTTTGCTTTTCATTTTTTATTTGTTCATTATCCTTCGCTTATCCTTTGATTGAAATTATCGTAGAGTTAATCAGTTGTGTCCGCTGGGATGCAAGTGGTGATATGTTAGCGGCGGCTTCTGATTACACAGTAAAACTACTGGACTTTAAGACTGGGAAAATCCTTTATACTGGGAATTCTTCGTTTGGTGGTAACTCATTCTAGTTATTATTTTTCCATTGTTGTTATCCAATAGAGTCCATAGATTCAGTGTGCTTTATCTGAGCGACCAATTAAGGTGATATTACAGAGCAAGAGATAATTCAAGAGAGTGTTTCTTTGTTCTTTGATAAATTTCTTCTGGTATTGTCATCTTTTATGGTCGTTTCAAAGAAAAGTTAAGGAGATATGTCAAGAGTATTAAAGACAACCTGAAAATGAAACATGCAGCAAATATAATGAGTTGTTTTAATGAGCTACACTGACTAGAATGAGATGGTAGGAGATTTAAAGAATAAAGATTCATTTATAAACTCGTGACTTGCAAGACCTGTTCATTGCCAGATACGCATTACTGAATCGCTGATAATAACTTGAAATATAGTTCCTTTTAGCATAAAATCAAATAAAGTTAGCAAATATACAGTTGGTTCTGATTAGATTTTTTTTACATTTTCGTCCTAATTAATCTCGCTCGTTTATTACATATTTTCTTTGCAAGGATTCAATTTCATGTATATTAACTTCTAGCCTTTGATATGCATTCTCAAAAACGATAATCCAGAGTATTGGAAAACCATAGTCATTAGAAAATCCACAATGGTCGAGACAGCCTCATGCTAATTGTAGCCTTTGCTCATATAAAAAGTTTTGCAGATCACCTATTCTCCAATTAAGCTCGAAAAATTAGGGTTAAATGAATCAATATTATTAGTATTTAGCTTTTCCATTTATAAATTATCCTTTCAAGCAGGTTTCAATGTGTGAAAGATACGACATTGACGACAAAACAAGATTTCTCGTTCTCTATTTCGACGCTCAGATGGGCAACCAAGAGATATCGAAAATACTCAACCGAAACGAGGCCACGATACGGTTTTGGGTGAAACGAATAAAAAAAGGCGAAGATATCAGAAACAAGAAGCGAGTGCGGCGCAAGAAACTGATTACAGAAGAAACCGAAAATAAGGTCATTCAAATGCTAAGGGAAAACCCCGAGGCGTCATCCACTACCAAACTTGCAGCTCGTATCGGGATTTCGAGAAATTCAATCACAAAAATCCTTGTGAAAAAAGGATACAAGTACAAAGCAATCGAAAATACGATAGAATACTCTGAGGAAGAAAGGATGGCTCGCATGGACTTTTGTAAAAAGATGCTTTGCGACGAAGGGAAGCTAATCTATCGGACCTTTTTCTCTGATGAAATGGGCATCGATCTGAACAAAAACCATAAGCATAAGGTCTGGCAAACATCGAATGAAAAAATCCGAAGAAAGAGTGTCATTGAAAACGTTAAATTGAATTGCTGGGGTGCGATCTCGGCGCATGGAGCAACGTCTTTAGACATTTACGAGAACGGTATGAATGGAGAAAGGTATAAGCAGGTTATTAAACGTCGTAAGGCAGAAATGGAGCAGTTGTATGTAGATGAGGATTTTTATTTCGTTCAAGACAATCATCCTGCACATAAAGTGAGTGAAGAATGGATAGTAAAGGAACAGGGGTTGCGGCTAATCAAATTGCCGAAAAGATCGCCTGATCTAAATATTATAGAGAATCTATGGGGAGCGTTGAAGGAGAGGATAAAATGCGATGCGCCAAGCAATGAGAAAGAGCTTAGAGCGAGTTTGCTGAATAATTGGGAGGTACTGACGAAGGGGAATAGGTTGGAGCCGTTTTTTGAAGGTTTGCACAGGAGATATTTGGAATGTATTTCTAAAGGGGGACTAAAACTTCCATATTAGCGAAACTCATGACGAGGATAGACTTTACTAAGCAAGAAACAATATATCAGATTGTATATAATTAGTAATAAGTTCTGATTTCGAAATATTGAACCAAAAAGGTTTAAATCTAACAGATAATGAGAAGCAAATCCGACTGATTAACCACGTAGATAGCAAAAGAGATATTTTAGATTTTCTCATACGAAGAATCTCAGGATTCGGCTCGAAAAATTAGAACAGAGGAAAATGAATGATCTTGTCGAATTAGAAAATAATAATCAACAACATTTGTAATGTGCGAAAAATTCGATATCGACGATAAAACAAGATTCCTTGTTCTCTATTTGGACGCTAAGCTGGATGTCCAAGAAATCACAAAGATAATCAACCGATCTCGACGGACGGTTGGACGGTGGAAAGCAATAGCTGACAGCGGCGGAGACATCAGAATTCACAAAAAAGGCACTGGACGACCGAAACTAATTACCGAAGACACCGAAAACAAAATCATCCAAATCATCAAAGCAAATCCTGAAGGATCATCAACTACAAAACTCGGAGCTCGTTTTGGGATTTCAAAGACCTCTATCGCCAATCTCCTCACAAAAAGAGGGTTTAAGTATAAAGGATTTGAGGATAGGTCCTCCTTGCTTTACAATGAGGAAGAAAGAGGGATCCGAGTGGATTTTTGTAAAAAGATGCTCTCTGATGAAGGAAAATTAATCTATCGGACCTTCTTTTCTGACGAAATGGGCATCGAACTCAATAGAGTCTACAAAAATAAAGCTTGGCAAACTGCGACTGAAAATATAAGGAGGAAGAACGCTATAGAAAGTGTGAAATTGGATTGCTGGGGAGCGATTTCAGCACAAGGGGCAACGTCTTTGGATATCTATAGGAAGGGCATGAAAGGAGAACTCTATCGACAAGTCATAAAACGTCATAAGACAGAGATGGAACAGCTGTATGATGATGGAGAGTTTTATTTTATTCAAGATAATCATGCTACTCATAGAATGAATGAACAGTGGATAGTAGAAGAGCAAAAATTACATTTGATTAAATTGCCTCGGCGCTCGCCTGATCTGAATATAATTGAGTGTCTTTGGGTAGCGTTGAAGGAGAGAGTTGCAAGTGATGGTCCAACTAATGAAAAGGAACTGAGGGCAAGTTTGGTAAGCAATTGGGAGATATTGACGAAAGCTGATAGGTTGCGGCCGTTTTTTGAAGGTTTGCATAGGAGATATGTAGAGTGCGTTGAGAGCGGGGGTCAGAAACTTCCATGGTAGTTAAGCAGACTATGTGTAGCTATATGTCAGTAGGAGTTTGATCTGATTGTTGTGATTGGAAACAATTATCATCTTCAGGATTGCTGAATATTGAGTCACAACCATTACGATTGTAACCATCTGTAGTTAATATCCATCGGAAACAGCCAAAATCTTATTTTGTCAGGTGAATATCGCGAATTATTCCGAAGTTTTATAAGATTACTTCATTTTAGTCCTGAGAAACCTCATTAGGCAATACATTGAAACTAGTTGTAAATTTGGCTTTAGTGTGGATTCCCAATCATTTAACGTGTCAGCGAATTTACTTCATATGACATAATTGATTCTCAGATTAAGCTCAAAAAATTAGAACTCCTGGAATCAAAATAAGTCTGGCGTTTTCTTTTAGATTATAAATAATTAGAAAGCTTT
>ENA-UOTX01001731-UOTX01001731.1-compost-metagenome-genome-assembly--contig:-NODE-1731-length-13964-cov-52.301001_pt1 | contig 13964 bp, 4 predicted proteins | sample MGYA00238143_ERZ746982 | MGnify/ENA primary metagenome ERZ746982 (study PRJEB28758, sample SAMN06268862) | compost metagenome | isolation source: single cell | place: USA: California, Emeryville, Joint... | reverse complement strand
CGTACTTGTTTCTTGAAATATTGTTGATAGACAATGAGTTTATTTTCAAATTGAATAGATTTTAATCAAATTAAAGACAACATTTAGGTAAATATATTTGCAAGATAAATCCTGGTTACATGATTTTGTTAGAGAAAAATTATTAAGTGAGCCAACAAAGAAAGCTATTAGGAATTCACATCCTTCAACTTATCTGTCGATCAAAGCGGTGACTGTGTTCATGAAAAGTTTCCTTTGGCTTTGATAGTCTCATTCCACATTTCACTGAAAATTCCTCCTCTAATGTTTATCAAGTCATCTGGTGCCCCGACCTCGGCAACTTGCCCTTCTTTCATGACGACTATTTTATCACAGTTTCTAATCGTCTTGAGTCTATGGGCAATCGTTAATACTGTGCAATCTGCAAATTTCTCTTTTATTGTTTTCAGAAATACTTCTTCATTATTTATATCTATGCTTGATGTTGCTTCATCTATTAAGATAATCTTGCTCTTTTTAAGTAATGCTCTAGCGATGCACACCATTTGTTTCTCACCTGCGCTCAGATTTTCTCCTCCACTTTTTATTTGGAGGCCCAAGCCCTCATTCGATTTGTTCAGCAGGCCCAATTTTATCATATCCAATGCGTTACCAATAGCTTCATCGTTATACTTTGAAAGGATGTCTACGTTTTCTCTGAGTGATCCTTCGAATAAATGTGGATCCTGTGGAATCACCGTCATTTTTTCTCTCAGCACTGTTAATGGTAAGTTTGCGATGTTAACACCATCAATTTCAATACTGCCTTCTGTCGATTCCAGCAATCTCAGAAGCGAGAGCATAAGAGTAGATTTGCCAGATCCTGTTCTTCCAACAATGCCAACTTTTTCTCCAGGGTGGATTGTCAGGCTCAAATTGTTGATTACTTTTGGAAGTTTGGGGCGATACTTTGTTGAATAATTCTTAATTTTAATGCTCCCCTCCTGAGGCCAGTCCTGTGGAATTTTGACGCAATTCGATGGGTTAATTTTTTCAGACTGAATTCTCGTGAAATGATCACATCTTTCCAATGCAATGAGTCTGGTTTCTGCAAGTCCGAGTTCCCAAAGGAACCAAGAGATAAAATCACCGAGACAGATGAGTTGTCCAGCCAAATATCCAGCGCTTCCGACTTTGAGGTGCAGAGAGCCTTTACAAAATACGACAATTATACAGACAGGAACAATAATTATTAGCGATGCGAAGGCACATCTGACACTATACCAGTTGTTGACTGCTCCTGAAAGTAAATTATTCTTTAATCGTTCGTCTTGTTTGTTGAGTAAGTTTTCAAAGAATCGTCTTTGCTGATTAAAATTTCTCACAATTACAACTCCTTGCAGAGTCTCAGCAAAAAAACTTGCGATTGGACTATTTGCTATTGATTTCAATCTTTGAAGTTCTCTATTTAATCCTGTGTATTGGCAGTAATACTTCCAGCAGCAAGCAAGGAGAATGAAAGCTGGAATTATGATCAACACGTTTGAATATGCGACGCATAAAATGAGGTCGCTGACAACACAGTACAAGCTAATTGCTAAGCAGATAATAGACCAACCGAATCCAGAATCTATCTTTTCGATATCGTCGCTGAATCGATTAAGTATCCTTCCTGATGGGACTCGATCAAAAAATAAATTCAAAGGAGCTTGCAGTACTGACGTAATCATTTTCGTGTGCAAACTACCTGAGAATGACACCAATTTCTTGAAAGCGAGCCTGACTTGAAGAAAATGCAAAATCATCGCAATTAGATCAATAGCATAATAAATCATCACATTTCTGAAGTTGCTAGTGGTTTCATAATTTCCCCATGTAGACATGAAGATTCCATTGCCCATAAAGAGAATTTCCTTGAGCATGCTGAGGGATATCCATACAACCACGAAGCTGGTTGTCCCTCCCCAGCTCTTTAAGAATAGTTTTATTGTAGAGAATTTTATTTTTCCTACTTCACGATCTTCAGCCATTGTAATCTGTTCAATTATGTTTTCATCTGAGCTTTGAGGAGGAGGAGTCAAATCCATTTTTATTATCGAGCTCGCTTCTGCAATTTTCGTGGATGACTTTTGATGAGAGCCCTCTAGTTGCTCTTTTTCTATGCTGTTGATGTTATTAGATACCATTTGAACAGGCAGATCATCAATCAAACTGTCCTCACTTTTATGCTTTGTTGCTGAGTGAGAATTCTTCATTAGTAATTCAAAAAAGTGAGGGTCATCCTTGAGAGCGTCCAGAGTCCCTTCTTTCATGATTTTCCCGTTTTCCATCACATAAATTCTGTCAACATATTTCAAATAGTCCACGTTATGGGTAATCATGATCCTTGTTTTGCCTACTAGGTATTTATTTAAGCACTCTTCGATAATAAAAGTGCCGACATGAATATCCACTGCACTCAGTACGTCATCGAGTAAGTAAATATCTCCTTCGCTGTAGAGTGCTCTTGCTAAACTAACTCGCGCTTTTTGACCACCACTAAGGTTGATTCCTTTCTCTCCAATCTCACTGTCATCTCGGTTTGGAAGGACATCCAAATCTGATTCCAAAGCAGCATAGCGGATGCACTTTTGGTAAAGTTCCTCATCAAAGGGCTTCCCAAAAAGAATATTCTCCTTCAAGCTGGCGTTAATTATCCATGGTTTTTGTGTTAATAAAACCATTTCCCCATTTATTGAGATCTCTGGTGGATCACTAGGATCAAAGTACATTTCTCCGACAAGTGAATAAAACAGCGAAGATTTTCCGGCTCCAACATCGCCAATAACTGCAATAAAATCTCCTTTCTTCACCGTCAGATTGAGATCTTGGAGTTCAAAATTAAGCTCATCTTTCTGTTGGTCGAGTGAGTTAAGAGAAGGTTCAGAGACTTTTGTATCGATCGTATGATTGCAGTTATCCAGTAATTCATATTCACTGTTCTTGGTTCTGATCTTTTTTTCAACTGGGATACCATAGGGGTTCCATGAGAAATTGCCATTGGTAATTTCAATCACTGTTTGATCTTCCGACTTGCGATGAATTTTGATATATGACGCATCAATTTCTTCGGACAGAAGAAATTTTTCAATTCTTCCGACTGCAACCTTGCATTCTACTGTGGATGAAATGACTTCTGTTAGTCTTTGCAAGGGCCACGCAAGTACCCAAAAAGTTGAAGCCATTGTCATAACTTTTTTCACATCAAATTCATCTCCAAAGAGTAAATATAATCCAAGAGTTGTCATCAGCACTCCCTCAGTACCGATTAAATAAAAATTTGCAGAAGAGAGAGTCTCAAAGAGATATCCTTTATCTAACACCTTGAGTTCTGATGAGCGTATTTTGTTCAGCTTTTCAATGAATGTCTGTTCCCAGCCGTTCATCTTGATATATTTTATAGCGTTTAAAATCTCGTTGAGAAGTTTCATTCTCTTGTCTTTGCTCTCCATAAACGCTTCTTGGTATTTTAATATTTTTTTAGAAATAAAGTAGCCAGCTATTCCAACGAAAAGCATTAAGATGAAGCCTCCCAGAAAAACCCGCCCAATCATCCAATAAAGGACTCCAATACCGATCATTATTTGTGTTGGAAGGACAATCAAATCTTGAATGATATTCATCAGCCATTCCAGTTTATCACAATCTATCTCATAATGATTTACTATTGACCCTATTGAGTGTTCTTTGTTTCTGATAATTGATATTTTGAGGGCTTTCGAGTAAATGAGGGCCACTAATGCTGACTTCAGTTGGGGTCCAAGTAAATTAAGTACAAAATTACTGTTTGCTTGGACGACAGATGTCGATAGTCTTGCTAACGGAAGTACGATTATGAGACACAGCATTTGAAGAAGCGTAGGGTGCGGATTTTCAACAAACCACATCATAAGGTTTATCATGATGGGAGTGTTGAAAAAGAGGCAAATCTTCAAAAAGCCCAGCACCATAACCAATGCCAGCGGTTTAGAGTATCCACAGAGTATTGCCTTCAGGAGAATAAAATGACCAGCTTTGTTTTTCAATTGCTGCCATGATTTCTCCAGCATTTCATAGTGAGTTCTCGATTTGTCGGAATCTCGAAGTCCATAATGCATTTCTTGTTGAAAGGGCTGCTTTTGATTGATAGCAAGAAGGTCATTCACCCAAAAGAAGAATGCTTGGTTTAGAATTCCAATTTCAAGGTATCTCTTATTAGTGTCACAAGGGGGAATAGAATCCTCTTTTATCAGGATTCTTGAAGAATCTGTGCGACTCATTCTTTAAAAGGTTTGTTAAAATCTTTAACTTTCCCGCCGGGCGACAATAACCCTTATAATAATCCGAACCAATCGAATCCTAATTTTTTTCAGATTTTATCGGATTAGCTACAGGCAGAAATCCAAGATCAATTTAATATCTGAGCAGAATTGAAAGCAACCAACTAGATCCAAAGCTCTGGTTGGCTAGGAATAGCCAATGAAAATTTGACAACTAATAGAATCCAATTTGTCTCGCAGAACTTTGTTCTAATTTAGATCTATCGCAACAAAACGATTGTTTCTTCGATAAAGTACATTCGAGATACGTCCCTTTGATTGTGAAATTGAAGACCCTCAGAAAAGAGTTTTTATCATTTCTTAAATTTAAAAGTGATTCTTTTATACCTAACTGGTTGTGATACTCCCTATAAGAGGCAGCACATATTTATCGTCAATCGACTTGCCTGCTAGCATGGGTTAAAATCGTTCACCAGCTCTGAAGAAGAGGGAAGAAATTTCTCAATGTATGTTCACAACAATGAAGAGAAGATAAATTTACGACTAGCCTTTATATGTATGGAAAAACCATTAGTCTATTGGCAATCTAAGGTAGAAAAACCTAGCATTTATATCAATCCAATCCAATTAACCCATCTCAAATGCCATCCAAGATTAGACTCTACTGAGAGTCATAGCTTCCAACAGAATGACAAAGCCCCCAGAGGGAATCATTACAATTTTTTCTAATGATTTGAAGCATAGACCACATGAATTGCCCAATGATATCAAAGTGTCAATCAACTTTTATTTTTTTATTTATCTGGATCTGTGTTAAAAACACTGCAAGATTTCTACCATAAACTATAGTTATTACAATGGAACCGTTGGCAGCACCTTACCAAGAACTGTTGGACATCATTGGATTGCCAAATTCTAAAGTTGCAGCAATATATTTAAGAGGATCTAGAGGAGTTGGCGTTGGGACCGAGATCTCCGATTATGATTATGTAGTTGTTACACTTGACGAATTTAGCATTGACGAAATCCGTGTCTTGAAAGGAAAAGTGGATTTCACCATGTTTGATCTGAAGGGCTTTCAGAGACAAATTGAATATAATGAAATTGGAACAATGGAATGCATTTTCTCTAAGCCTCATTTGCTCAATATCATAGATCCAAAACTAAGTTACAAACTGAACAAATACTTTCTTTTAAACTCGACTTTGAGGGTTGTTAAATATAGAAGAGGCAGATACAAAACCTCTAAGGAACGAAAGAATCTTTTTATTGCAACAAGATACATGGCTTATGCAATTGAATTGTTCTACACGGAAACAATAAAAGATATCGGCTGCATGAACTACATCTGGTATGAGAAGGATGAAACTAAAATGGAGGCTCTCTACAAGGAGTTCAAAATGAAAATTAAGGCAGAATATAACAAGATTCTTGGAATCAAACAGTTACCAAAAAGTGATGATGAGTCACCTCTAGAAGTCGTCAACCAACTCAGAAAGTTGGGATTAAAGCAATTCTGCATTGAATATAAGATAGATTACAGGAGGCATCCTCAATATCCACATTTGGTGCAATTCTATTACAAAAGCCATGCTCCAATTACCGAAATTGTTAAAGTGACCAGAGGAATAATTCTGAATCAGAATGAGAATTGGTCCGTAGTCGCTTATCCCTTCAATAGATTCAATATAGAGTACCAGATCGAAAAAATAGACCCTATCAAAGATTTCGAGTCATATGATATCTATCGGAAATATGATGGATCCCTATGCATCCTGTACTGGTATGACGATAAATGGCACGTTGCCTCCTCCATCACCCCCGATGGATCTGCTCTGCTCTCTAAGAAAGGCAAAAATATAATTTCTTTAAAGGAAGCTTTTTGGAAGTTGTTCAATGAGAACAAATATGAGATGCCAAAAGATAGGGACTTCACTTACATGTTTGAGCTCACTCTAAAGGACCATATAGTTGTCACTGAGGAATCGGATCAACTTATTTTCTTGGGAATGAGGAACATCAAAACCTTCCAGGAAACTCATTTCAATAAACTAGAGCTCAATTGGAAAACACCCCAAAAAATAGAAATGAGTGAGAAGGAGTTGCTTTCTTTGTTGATGGCAGCGAACCCGAGAGAAATTGAAGGAGTTGTTTTACACAATCCTGAAACCCATTTTAGAATCAAGTTGAAAACTTCCGGATATCATGACATCCAAACTATGTATCCTCTCTGTGTGCAAATCAAAATTGGATGGTCAAATAAATTCCTTCTGCAAAGAATCTATGTACCGGATTTCCTGGAAAGATGCCCTGAATACAAATATGTCATCAAGTTGTTACAATTCAAACTCAAGAAAATGTTTGATCATGTTATAAGAATTTATGAAACTACAGAACCGTCAACTTGGAATAAAAGCATCTATAAGGGATTATTGTATGGCCTGAAAAGAGGAGTCTCCCCAGAAGAGTCCTTCAAGGGGATGCTACTTAAAAAAAAGCTTGCACTTGTTGAGGAATTTGAAAAATCTTTTTAGATTCTCCCATCGAAAAGTCCAAGATCGCTTGAGCTCTAAGCAGTCGGGAATTACAATATTATCTTGTTGACTTTGCACATTTATTTCTTCAGTTTAATACTTGCAGTATTATCCTCAACAATTTCTTCCAAAGCTCTCCTTAATTGTAGAAGAGTTCATTTTCTTTCGCTTCGGATGTACTATAGTTGGTACTTTCTCAGCACATTACTATAAACTTCGTAGAATATAATCTAAATCACTTATGTATTGTACATGAAGATATCAAGATCATATGCACCAAAAGGAAATTCTACTCGATCTAAGTAGAACAAATCGTAATGTTCTTCAAATTACGTCTTCAAATTTAATACCAATGAGTAATTATCTAAAGTTCACCTGAGTTATACTGATTCAAAGTAAATCACTGATCATAGGAATTTGATTTTATATTCAAGATTTAATTAAAGTTATAATAAATTTTTTGAAAATAGTATTCAGAACTCAACAAAATAATTCTTGACTCTGATATTTTGAAAGATTACAATTCACAGAAATTGGTATTGAGTAATATTCTGAAACAAATTGACGCGAGAAAATTGCATAGAAAAAATGAATGTAAAGAAAGTGACTTTATTGGTCTTCCACGTTCTTCATTCAAGTATGATCTAAATATTCAAATGAAACTAAAATCAATGTAACAGAAGAAAGTAAGAGCTTATGAATAAAATTAGAGAACTGTAATAACGAAAAATTAAAAAATGAAAAGAAGAGTTTTATAGTTTTAAAAGAATGAAGATATTAACTCATGTAATGAGAGTTTTCTCTGGTCTTCCTATAAAATATAACTGAAGGAACTAATGGGTTTGCTCGTTTAGTTAACGAGTATAATTTATTGAAAAAAAAAAAGAGCATGTAGCTCTTGACAGAAGCTACATAATTTAAAAACTAACAAAACTTGTTTTCCTCGAAAACAACCAATTTGTTCAAACTCGAATATCAGGAATATACATAAATATACTCATTATTTTTGGACTTTTCATAATCTTCTCAACTCTCGATAATTCATCTCTGTGAAAAAGTGTGTTACAAAGGAAGTAAAATAGGGAAAAAGCAAACAACTATGTAATTGATTTTCGAAATTTATTTTGTTGGCTTACAATTGATCTTCAGTGAAATCGATATTGTAAGGATCTACTTGCAGGAGAGTTGGTTCAGCTTCCTTTTTCGGAGTCGGTATCATTCGCTCCCACATCGGCAAGATTGGAGCAGAGTCTTTATCAGAACAAATTTTCTTTGTCTTGAATTGAATTGGAGGTTTCGAATAAGAAAATCTTTCCCTGTCTCTGTCATTTACTGGATAAGTTATTTGAGTTCCTGTCCTGGGACTACTTTTTCTATCACTAGTTATGTCACTCTCAGAATTTAAGAACATCTTTTTTGCATTAGAGCCATACAATACTTTCTTTTCCTCAGAGCTTTTTAATGGAGTAAACATAGTAGACTCTTTTTGAACATCCTCACGTTTCCAAGGTCGCATGGCATTTGTAGAAAAGGAAGGAGGATAATTTTTTCGTGGCTCTGCGTCAATTTTTCGATCTTTGCTGTTGTCAGATGGATCTTGGGAATCCAAGAACTTCAATAATGATATTCGACCTGTCCCAGGTTGAAAAGTGTTTCTATTCTTCTCCTCGAAATTTTTCGTCTGAAAGCACCGATTATGAAGCTCTAGAGTCGGATTTAGATCTGAAGTATTTTTGAAATTAGAGGCCCCATTTGTCTTTTCAACATTTATCTGAATCTTTTGTTCTTGGATATTCTTAATACTCGGGTTCGTGTTGAAAAATTCTTGTCGACACCCTCTTTCCTGGTGTTTATTCGACGAAAGAGGAGTTCTTAACTGATCCATTGACCTCAAAGGAGTGTTTTTGTTATGTCCAGGGCTTTTTCTCTCTGTAAAACTTTGAGAGTAGCTAAATTTATCGATATTTCGATTATCAGAAGTGGAAGAAAGTCGATCCTCTGTGTATGGAATTATCTTTTCAGGCTCAAAAAGCTTTGATTGTAGTCTGCCATAAGAATCAAGAGTACTTAGTTTTCTGAATACCAGCAAATAGCAAAGTCGAGAGCAGGAGTTTTTCCGCAGTTTTATTCTTGTGAACTTCAGCCAATGTATCCATTCTGGCATTATTTGATTTCGATGAATAAAGTACACTTTGACACATCCACTATACTTAAGCACTCCAACTTTGTTGGTTTCTAATAAACTAATTGCAAATAAATCGCATTCGGCTTGAGAATTATCGTCTGCACCCTCAATCCATCCTGAGATAACACACTTGTTCAGCGGATCGAATGTACTCAACAACTATATTAAGAAAAAATATAAGATGTACATAAGAGAGTTAACTTACTTTCAAGATTCTGGACTGAAATTTTAAATAGTCAATATTGTGGTCAATATTGATCATTGATTCTTCAGCCGCTTGGAACTTCGGAATAGTGGACAGTTTTTCAAGAGAATCACAGCTATAGAATCCGATGCAGCGGATAGGTTGCCTCTCTATCCCTTTCAGCGCTCCATAAAATAACTATTTTGGCGATATTCAAATGAAAAAATCGATAAATTTGAAATTCACCTTATATACATGCTCAGCTGGTTCCAACACTGGGCCGCAGAGTGATGCCTTCGAGCATCCAGGCTGCTTCTCTGTCTGAAGTATAGGTGTTATTTTCATAATGAGATTCTTCTGGTTTATCAAATTTTCTTTCCCTGGGCACAGATTTCGTTCAAAAATATTTTTATGCTGTTGAACTCTTTCATCAGGGAATCTTCGTGGGTCAAAGAGAGGCTCACGGTTTCTAGGGTCGAGATTGAATTTTTGGGGATCTCCAGATTCTTCTCTTTCGATAGCAAACTTCTTGTCAAAGCAATCTGCTATACTTATTCTTTGCGACTCCTCGGTGGAGCAGTTAGTTTTTACATCAGATTTCACCATTTCAGTACTTTGCATTAAGTCTTGGTACTTGTTAGTTCGGTGTGCCACTGGAGTAGCATAGGCATTGATACTTTTAGAATCAACATCCTTTTTTACTTTCTTCTTAACATTTTCAAAACTACTGTCATATATTGATTCATCAGCATGATCCTGTTCAACAAAATTATTGTTCGAATGGTCGAATTTTCGGTGGGTGGAAGGTGATCCAAGACTGTGTTCTTCAATTAAATTTGTTAGGGTATCCACAGAGAAAGCGTTGTCAATCAGGATCTGATAAATTTTCGGATTTTTTAATGCCATTATGAAAATAGCAGTAAAGTGAGAGAGAAATTCTTTTGAATGCATGAGACCTGGGAGGTAGGTAACAATCTGTCGAGCGACTTCGAGCGATTTTCTCCGATCAAACGGAGGATGTCCATAGTTTTCGAGGATCTCTTGTAGTGTAACAATCACTTCTAAATTTTCGCTATTTGTCTGGTTTGCCTTGCTCCCATATTGAGTCTTTTCTGCTGTCCTTTTTTTCATGTAAGACTCGTATTCTCTTGGTATCTCGTAGTTCATAAAAGTTTCCGAGGCATTGACTCTTTGGTTGTTCTCTTGAGACCAAGAGATTTTTGATCTTTCGTTATATGACTTGTTTATTTTTCTTTCGAATTCGTCGGTCTGCATTTTCCTTTCATTGCTGGGGCTTAAACACTGTGAAAATTCCTGGAGATGCTGTTTCTTCGGATACTTTTGTTGCTCATTTGTATGTTCTTCAAATAGAAGACGAGGAGACCCTCGTTTTGAGCGTCCTTCGCTATAGCAAGGTCCGATGATGTTATTCTGCAAATGTTGAAATTTCATGATCAAAAATTTCTTTCGCTTTGCAATTTCTTCGCTCATATCCACAAAACCCAAGATCATTTTTGGAATGCGATCCAAGATCTCTATAGTTAGGGCTGAGCTTATCTCTTCAACTCTGATTTGGATTTCATGAGAGAGTTTCTCGACCCACAGCACTAAGCACTCTATTGCTGAACTGTCTTTTTGCTGAAAATACAAAGCTCTTCTCAGTTTATCACCTTCATTCGCAAGAATTCCGATCTCTTGTGGAGGGAGCTGAATTTGTGAAATATTTCCTGAAGTTTGATAAGATTTCACAATCTGTTGTAGAAATTCTACTCTCTCCCTGTAGTCCTTTATCTTTTCTTCTAGAAACGGAAAGTCAACAATAGTATGTTTTGAATTGTTAATAGCTCGACTCATCATTGTTGGGTCCGATCGGTCTCTGACCTCAGAAAGATTTGCTAACGTATCTTGATATAATCCATTTGAAATTCCATTTGTGTGGGATAATTTCTCTTGAAACATTTGAGCACTCAAATCCACTTTATTCCACTCATTTTTGTCATGGGAAAACTTCATTGAAGGAGAAAACCTCTCTCAAATATCTAAAGCCAATTTCATTATTTGAATTCACGTACTTCGAGCTCATATTTAGATACTAGGACACCAAAATTTCGAGTATAAAATTTCATTTTTCAAGGTCAGTTACGGCAGAAAGTTTGGCCTCGAAAGATTAGAGGTAATCCGAGACTTGAATTATCTTAGTCTTGATTGGTGCAATTTAAATGCAATGCTGAATTTACTTTCACAATTCCATGCAACTTTTTAGGGGTTGATATCCTTCCTTATCCTCTTAGTATTCTGTGCAAACCTATTAGTCATGATTGCTTTGTCTTCTTAAGATTCCATAAGAAGAGAAAAGCTCAGGTCTATCAAGAATAGTGTCTAGTAAGATAACAAAAGCCGAACCTAGTCAGGCAGTTCTCTGTTAGTACATTTAAGATGAATGAATTATAGAATGGCTTTTTTGGTATCGAAATAGTTTTCAATGATGAGTCTGAGAGGATCTGCAATGTAGCAGAATCGTCTTCACGATAGTCTAAGTTCTTGCATTGACAGCATTTTGAGTTCAATCATTCAAATTCAGAACTGTGCGAAAAGTTGAAATTTAAGCTGGTAGTTAGAATTTGAATTTAAACTGGAAAATCTGCAATAAATTTAAAACGAATCTGCACTTCGCAAACATTCAAGGAGCAGAATGAGAAAAAGTACCAGAGTGTCAGTTCAAAAGTCAAACCCAGTTCCTTTAGACTTTGAAAATACCAAAAGTCGCAAAAAATCACGGTCATCCTGCTCTGAAATCAGTACAAATTTCTCCCAATTATCTATCATCTCGTAAATATTTTCAAGAGAAAGATACTGCAATGGATATTGAAGAAAGGGATAACAATTTCAGCTCCGCGACTGAAGATACCTCTATTTGCAATAGCGATGTACACATATGAAATATATCTCCTCTCTGAAACTTATTAGAAACAAAATACTTACCCTGGGTTTACAATTGATCTACCGCTCAAACTTGGTTCTTATGAAGAGTTCGCCAATATTGTTGAACCTGTGGTTCAGAGAATAAATAACAGCTTTGCACACAACAATAATTTTGCACTAACTACAGAAAATGTAAATTATCTGACGTTGAGTTTTATGGCTGACCTTACTCAATTAAGGAGGAACAAAAAGTCTCAAATTCAAAAGATACATTTGATTTGCGTAGAGCACTTCATTTTACAGGCGCTCTTCTTCAGAACACACTCAGCATTAGTGCAAAGGGTCGTGCGATTTCATTCGAGTTAAATGAGAAAAATTCAAAATTTCCATCGAGCGAAGAGATTCTCAACTCTCTATTGAGCAGATTAAAAAAGAAATCAAACTCAAAGCAGGAGAATCTGAGTTTAGAATTTCTGTTGACTTATCAAGAAGATTTTAACCCTTTTTCGAATCTTGATGAAGGAAGTTGTCTGGCTGGACTCGTAAAAATTGTAAAGGATTATGAAAGTCTTCTTAACAGCAATAAAGGAGATCATCGAGCCAATTTTTTTTCTAAAATTCAAAATCGAGGAGAGTTGCATGAACCTGAAAAACCAAAAAAGGGAGCCAAAAAGAAAGGAAAAGCTGATCTTATTCAATCAGAGGAAGAGAATGACGGAAGTCTTATGAAAGCTCAGATTCTTATGAATGAAGTGAGAAACACCATTAAATCTACGTTTGACCTGCAAAGTTATAAAAAACAAAAACTGGATCTCTCATCTGGAGGGGATGTTCAAATATGTGAGAATATACAGCAAATCTCTGAAAGAAACATTCATCCTGACGAAATTAAACTGCGAGAGTTACTGATTTCTGAGTATAACACACCTACTAGTCATGGACTCCAAAAAGCTTTAGAATTTTATTTAAATGGAAAATCTAAGTGCCTAAAAATTTCACTATGCACAGCAATGCTGCTTTCATTAGCTTACACTAATCTTGCGGAGAGAGTGGAGATCGTACAGCTTGATGTCCTTAAGAACTACCTTGACTTATCGAAACTTATCCCTTTTTCGACAGCATCCGCTTTGAAACTCTTGCAATATCGATATTTCATGGCGAAAGCTTTGGATACAATTATGAATGTCGAAGTCCAGAATTGTCTCCCGCGGTCAGCATATTTCCCTGCATTACAAGAATTCGACCTCGAAACTCATCATAGCAATGAAACCTCGGCAATTCTTTGCGAAAGATTTTTAGCACTGTACAATTCAGAGAGGATTCAAGTCGTCACTGACATCTCTTCAAAGCTTTCAGTCTACTCTCAGCAACTATCACTATTAAACAGAATTTACGGTTTGCTAGCTCCTTGTGCTGATGAAGCGGACAAAGAAAATATCTCACCCTGCAAGATGAAACAGCAAAAGTCTCCGATGTTAGGCCAGATGGAGAAACTTATTGAAGACGCAGCAAACATTCCAAATATGAATGATTTTCCTGAATATGAGCATCTATTATCAGTGCATTTGAACAAAATAACGGGAGGTTTGATAATCCAAAAATCTTCTCTTGAAACGGAATGGGTTTCTCCGAAGTTTGGACGATCCTTTGAGCCATCTGAAAAATTGAATGATACTCCGGATCAGAAAGAACTTTTTATGGTCACGAAGAACCTGAATCTCATGCAAGAAGAGAGATCTTCCGATTTCGCTCTTAAAAGATCTCGCAATTCTATTGACAATCCCCCCAGCTTTGATAATTCAGAGATCGCCGATCAGAATTGGACTCTGAATGATATATCACCGAGCAATAATCGCCTTATAGAGGAAGAAGAGGAAGAAAAG
>ENA-UOTX01001730-UOTX01001730.1-compost-metagenome-genome-assembly--contig:-NODE-1730-length-13967-cov-7.362923_pt1 | contig 13967 bp, 8 predicted proteins | sample MGYA00238143_ERZ746982 | MGnify/ENA primary metagenome ERZ746982 (study PRJEB28758, sample SAMN06268862) | compost metagenome | isolation source: single cell | place: USA: California, Emeryville, Joint... | reverse complement strand
AAGCCTGAAGTGCCAATCGATGTTCCAGTCAATAAAACGGCAGGGGTCCCTTCAAATGGAACAGCGGGTGGGCTGCCAAATCGAACAGAGGGTAATGCCACTGGGGTTGACAGGAAGTTTGTTAGAGATCCAAATGAAGGTCCAGGCTCAGTGGGCGGTCCTACAGAAGGTCCAAAGGGTGGCCCAAAAGATGGACCAAAGGGTGGCCAACCACGCGGTCCTCCTCCAAGAGGCAAAGATGAAATCCGAAAGCAGCTGGAGACTTCTCGAGGCATTCACCTGAAGAGCTTTAAAGAGCTATTCAGCAAAGACGTCGGAAATAAAATCGTTTCTACAGAGCCTCACAGAACCTCTGAAGGTTATGCTACCCTCGACAGCATAAAACTGCCCTTCCCTGCGCTTTTCGAATCCAGCCTCGACCACTCTTCGAAGACATATCCTGCTCACAGTGAATCTTCCTCCATGTATGATCAAATGAGTCTCCAAAGCCACTGCGAGGCGCTTACTGGAGCATCTAAATGCTTTATCTGCTCAGAGAAAACGATGAACAGCGAACTCTGCGCCAATAACATTTTCAAGGGTTACCCCAGCAAAGCCAGTCTATTCGGACCGATTGTCCCAGGAGAGTTCATCTACCGTAAAGACGGCCAAGAGTTCGTGAGGAACTTCGCTATTGAAAACGTGAAGCTCGAGGCAGCGATCAAGAGGTCGTTGAACCAACGCGGTCTTTCATTTGAAGAAAAGAGGGTTTTCTATGAGGAACTTGAGCACGCATTGCTGAAAAGTCTTGAGGCTCACACTCAATACGAGCTTCAGAACGAAGAGAAAGTGCTGGAAGGTCTAAATAGCGAGGCAAAGACGTACCTCAGCTCTGTAGGCGATATTTTTAGAACTCTGATGAGAGCGGCGGATACAGAAAATCGGTATGTTTTCAACTACGAAGTCGGAATTTCCCATGATCAAGCCCAGCTTTGCATTGATCGTAACTTCTGCTGGGACGCGCAGTCGGGAGAACTCATCACCGATCGTCAGCAACTCATCAGCCATCGAATGACTTCCGAAGATGCGCAATCGGTGGCCTTGCAAAGTGAACCGCTGCCAGTCGACGATGCTCCTATTTACTATTCGTATTGCAATGGCTCGAAGTGCTATATTTGCTTAATGGGATCATGCATCTACGATCCCTCACAGAACACAAAAAAACGCCCTAGCGGCACTACGACCTTCTTAGCAGATAAAAGTTACACGTCGCTCCTCACTGAGGATAAAACTACTCAGCTAGAGCATCGATCCTACTGCGATTGCGCGCATTGCTACAACTGCTGGTCCTATGCTGGACAAGAGAAATGCGAAAAAGCGCTTTACCAGAAACCTCTTCCTCAGCATTGCACCACCGAAGCCAAAGCAGCTGATAATCAGTTAGCTTTACAGTATACTCCGAGCTGCGACGGCTTCGAGTGTCAATACTGCTGGACGTCCAATGGCCACAAGACCTGCAAAACAGTCCAGCATCCTGAACTCGTGTCAAGACTCCAGCTCAGCCAGCGCGCCGAAGGCGCTTCCTTGGGTGTGGCATTGCATTGCTCGCTCCCAGTCGCAGAGCACGTTACACCTGAGGCTTTGGACGCTTGTGCTGATGAAGTCGCGTTTAAGGCAGCTTGGAATCTTCGCACTGAGACCTACCGAGACAAGACAGGCAGTTATCACTGTACCAGTGCCTGGGACCAAAAAGCCTGCCATAAACTTGAGAACCCTGGTGCTCACAGCAAAGAATATGAGAAACTTTCAGCCCAACAGCACGTGCTCTATAATGCTTGCAAGGAAAATAATCCTAAAGCCATCGAAGCCCTCAAAGACCAGTATTCGTATCAAGTTCTCTGTACTGGGAATAAATGCCAAATTTGTCAGAGCCTCGGGAAGGAGAACCCGCAATTTTGCCATAGCATTGTGGTCAAAGGAGCTTTTGCCGACGCCCATGAGACTGAGACAGAGCTTAAGAGCAGCACGAGGGGAATCGAGGAAATGTGTAAATACGTGAACACCGAGCTTTATAAGTATGGTGAAAATTTCAACTACTGTAACTGCAACGGCTGTTACCTCTGTGAGTTCAAGGACGGCGACTACCAATGCAAGCCTGACCCAACCGGCCGCAAGCCAACAAAGCAAGACTGTCCTTCTGGAAAGAAGAAGCTCATGGTTTTAAATAACCAGGAAAGAAATATGCACGATTTCTGCTCTCATGCCTCTTCACTCGGTTTCGAAGCATTTGACGGCTACGATGTGAAGTTGCACCGAGTCTGCGAGTGCGACGTTGGCTGCAAAATGTGCGCGACCGTCGGTAACGAGCAAATCTGCCACCATGACGACTCCATTTCTCCTAAGAACGCCTGCCATAGATCTCTCAACGAGAATTTAGACACCAAGAACCTCCATGACATGTGTCAGACACTATGGCTCGCCCAAGCAACAACCTACTCCAAGAGGGTAACTTGCACCAACGACGTCTGCCAAGTCTGTGAAACCATAAACGGGAAAACAAAATGCAGGAAGGAGACTCAAAAGGATGCTGTTCCTCCGCAAACGCTGAATATCCAAGGTGCCTGTGCTGAAAGACATTACTTGAAAGTTAAAGAGGAGATTGACGATGAAAACAGAATTAATTTCAAGTATCGCTCTTTCTGCAACTGCAGCGGCTGCTATTACTGCGAGTCAATCGATGGTGTCCAGTACGCCTGCGAGAAAGTCTCAGAAACCGTGGAGACGATCGAGCCTTGCAAGAAGAATGTCCAATATCACGTTGAAAGGAAATCTGGCTCGTTGGACGACTTATGTGGTGTCGTTGCCGAAGCCAATTTGGTGAGTCTATTCACCCAAAGGTACTACTGCGACTGCCGCGGCTGCTACTCTTGCCTGCGGTATCTTTCTTCAGAAAACTGTAAGTTCTTGCAGGAAGCGCCTCAGCATCTCTCAGGAAACTGCGATAAGTTACAACTCAGCCCGGTTCTCAATTTCGAAGGAAATACCATCCGCCTTAACACAAAAAGCCACCCAGAGAAGCACGAGCAAGACCATTCAACAAGAATAACCGTTGCTTCTGCAGTAACTCAGACAGAAGGCGATTTCGCTACATTCTGCCGAAGCATGCCGCTTGAAGTGATGAGTAAAATCACACTGGAAGGAAAATACTTCTGTAATTGCGCGTCATGCTACAGATGCTTTAATTTCGGAAGCGGCACTACCTGCAGCGAGCTTTGGTGGGCCGGAAACCGCCTGAAAACTGCAGATTGCAAGTCCCGCGTCAACGCCGCAGATATCCAACCCGTTACTCTTCTGCAGCTGTGTATGTACCAATTCTCTCCGGTATCAAAAGCTGATCAAATTGGACTTCTTGCGAGTAAAAATATCGATATCCAGTATCCATTCTACGGGTCCTTTGCTCGGGTAAAAGCCTCGTCTGATGTTCATAACGTCAGCAAGGTGATCGGATCTGCTTCTTGTTGGGATAGAGAACTATCAGAAGGGCAAAAGGAACACGTCTGCATTGCTCCTTTGGAAATGGACGCGAGAGAGTACGCGCATGTTAGACTTGATAACGTCACGATCGTGGATAACGCGTCGAAATTGGATAACGTCTCTTGGTTTGGTATCAATCCAGAGAGAATTTGCAACGAAACTGGCTGCTTCCGCTGTGTCACTGGCTATGGAACAACGAAGTGCTGGCCGTTGGAGGTCGGTCCGAGCCAAAACGCATCTTTCTCCAACGAGACCGCTCCGGCTGAAGGAAACAAGGATATTACAATTCTGAAAATTAACTCTAAGGAAGAGTTAATCCAGCTCGAGGAAATCCTTTCTCAGGCAGAAAAATGGAAATATCGCACCTATTGCAAAGACAAAGACTGTTTCGCTTGCGTAAAGCCGACGACGATCCAGAGCAAAGAGGTATGCTATAATCTCGCGAGTACCTACGTTGAAGGCGACCTCACTACCTACAGTCTCAGCAGCAGTCCAGACACAAGAACCACGAGGAAGAATAAAAAATCAGCATCATCGCGCTTACTTTCGGAGAAGGGACCGGCCTTTGAACACGAGTTTGAAATCATGAAGAACGGTTTCGAGCATTGGGGAATGAAAATGTACAAGAAAGACGAAGACTATGTGCTGACTGGTTGGTTGTCAATGCCGGCGGAGGACAAACAGCAGCTTAATGTCCAGCAAGACATCGTTTATGAAGGAGACGTCCGTTGCACTGACATCGGATGCAAAGCCTGTTTCTCTCAGCACTGCGTACGGATAACCGAGGAGCCTAGCTCTACTTCCTTCGAGCGACCTCTCAGGCTTGTTTACCAGAAAAAGACCAGTGCCCTGATCGCATGTCTCGGCGACTCGTGCTATATCAAAGCGTTTGCGTTAGATGATAGAGCTCAGGAAAGATGGGTTCCTTACAGCAAGGAAAGAGTCAATGCGAACTACAAATCGGAAGCAAGGTACTCGTTTAGAACCGGAAGAAAGCTCCCAGACTATATCCACCTCCCTGAATTAGCAGGCCTTGCGGATTATGTGTACCAGCCTCCAGCGAAATCGAAATTTGAGTTTGAGAAATGGTTGCAAGCGACTTTCACTGGAAAATCAATTGGACTGAAGCAATTAATAACTCCAGTGAATGTGAAGAAAGATGTGAATTATATAAGTTATCCTCCAGAAGGAGGCTATGAGCTCAAGTATGACCCAGAGATGGAATCAGTAGGAGATCTGCAGGATCATCCAATGTTATGGTATAGGGAACTCGTGCAAGGAAGATCAGAGAATCTTAGAGCTGTACCAGGCGATGCAGATGGCATTAGTGGTATTCTGAGGAATACTCATGGTGAATCGTTTGCGGAATAGAGATAATTTGGATAAGGCATAATTTGCATTATTGTATGATGACGCTTATTTTTCGTGAATGGGGTCAATGGAAGCTTCATAGCTAAGAAATTAATATGTCTGAAATGATATGGATAAGTATAAAACTGTAATGTTTGATAACCTTAAAACGCTACCAATAATGAAAACACATGATCTCAATAGCCTACAAACTATGTAAAATTCATGAAAGAGAAGAGAGGTGAAGAGTGAGTTAGACCACTGGTTGCACTGCAACTAGCCTCATGGGCTTTTAGCAAAGCTCTCTTCTATGAATATCTTTAGAATTTCATGATTTACAGACTAAGTTTTGTAATAGCGATTGTTTTAAAATATTTTGAGTTAGTCTTTAGATATGAGTTATTTCATTGTGAACGCCCCAAAATTCTACAGTGTTGGTGAAGAAGAGACTTCAACTAAAGAGGAATTCTGCAAGGATCAAGCCCAAGACGAAGAATCCACGCTTTTTGGTTCTGAAAAGGAAGAAGTGTTGAAAAGACACTGGGGTAATAACAAAACGTGCTGCTTTTGGAGAGGCGAACCAATCCTCACACTCGGCTCAGACAGTAAATTCACCACTTGGTTTGATAAGCTTAAGCATTTTTCAGGGGCGTTCTTTACGGGGTCCTTCATATTCTTGATAGGAATTGGGATTTTACTAATCTGGCACTGTTTTTCACTTCAGCGATTTGGAACAACCACCTGCACTACGATTTGCGTTGTGGCATGTCAAGGGCTTTTTTACTGTTTAGTCGCGTTCAGAAACCCTGGAATATTGACGAATCCTCGCCCAACTTCAAACACTGATACAGAGTTTGCTACTGAAATGAAGTAATATCCAGATGAAACGTGGTTGCTGACTTCGCCCTTTATTAGTTATTGCGGGACGTGCAAGATTATTAAAAAGAAGACGACTTATCATTGCAATGAATGTGAGGTATGTATCGATGAATACGATCATCATTGTCCTTTTATTGGTAAATGCATCGGAAAGCGTAATATAAAGTTTTTCTGGCTCTTTCTCGCTTCGACGCCTATTTATTTGCTGTATTGCGCATATGTGTGTTTCCATGGTGTCTCTGTGAGTAAGTAGCGCAGTTGACCGTTATAATGATATCGTTACAATCAATACTGTTAGCTGACAGATTAAATTGGTGTTTAGAACTTGCCAAAAAAAGTGTTTCTTCTTGGATTATTAACAAATAGAAACTAAGCATACCCTGAATCATAATATCTGAAAACATTCCAGACAATCCTAAATAGTTGTGACTTTATGGCGCCACTATGTGAATTAGATTATTTCGAAGTAGTCTATAGGATGATAAGTCTAAAGATAGTGAGAAAAGAAATATCTTCGATATGGCATAGGGACCCATTGAATTCAATTTTCTATTTATGATACCTTAATTATCAGAGCTACCTTTAGAATTTTCACTTTTTCTATTATCACATTGATTAGACTCACAAATTAATGAGGAATTACTGTTTGTTGATTCTCATGAAGCAGGATAAACTTTGCAATGTTCTCTTTCTACCTTCATCTCAATCTGCAATAATAAACGCAAAAGAGTGTAGCACAATTTTATATCGTTATTTCTTAAAAAAACAATAAAATACAAGATTTTTTTTTTTTAAAAATGCAGCTAATGAGAGCTCAGCAACCCTCAATTAGTATCAGCAATGGCAGTATATTAAAATCATATAGTATATTTCGCAATCGCTCGAAAGCTCTGAGCCAACGAACAAAATAAATTAAAAGACAGAGGTTTCTAAGAAAACAAGAATGTTTGACGTTTTCGCTCCCATTGAGCTTTGAAAATCGTCTTGTGATTATACTTATCGGAGTCCTCCAAGGAAATTTTTATCTGCTGATTTCTGAGACCCAAGTTTGCCGGGTTCGTTCAACTTCCAAAATCTAAGCGTCTCATCAGCTGCAGCCGAGACTATCGTGCTGCTATCCGGACTCATCGCCATGTGTAGAACTCTGCTTTCATGACCTTTGAATTCTCCAACAACCTCCCAAGAGGGATATTTCCTCACAGTGATCTGATTTTGCGAAAACCCATGCGAAGAGACCAGCTCCTTCTCACAGCTGTTCCATAGCAGTGAGCAAACCTGACTTTCCGTGTCAATAGAGCTCAATAGCGCGCCATTTTCAGTGTTCCATAGTTTAATGCATTTATCATTGGTACCTCCTCCAGAAGCGATCAATTTGCTCTGCCAAGGGCACCATGCAAGCGCTTTTACTGCTGCTCTATGATCACGTAAGACGAACTTGGGGGCTAGCAAATGCGCAGCGTCCCAGATCATCAGCGTGTTATCATTGCTTCCTGTGGCTAACTGCTCGCCATCCGGCGACCATTTCAAACCGCAGATTTCTTGTGTATGCACACCTTCTATTTTATGAATTAGGCTGTTTTGAACTCTTACATCGTGATGTATCAATGCATTATCCCTTCCGCCACTACTCAAGATATATTGATTCCACGAGAGCGATGAAACTCGGTTTGTATGGCCTTTGAGGTTGCGGACTGGTGCCATTTTCTGAGCGTCCCAGATCTGAATGATTGAATCGTTGAATCCAACTGCAAGATGATTTCCCTTTTGTATCCACGAGACAGAAGTTACGGTATTCTCAGCGTCAGAGTTCGAGAGAAGCTGCTCGATTTGGGAGTTGGCGGCGTTCCACAAATAGACGCTCGGGCCGAGACAGACTGCGAGAAGGTTATTGGATCCCCAATCAAGGAGATTCAGATAATAATCGTCCACAAGTTCAGGCGCATCGAGGATTTTCTCGGGAATCTGAGGCAAAAAACGCTTGGGTTTGGTTATGGAGATCGTTTTTGAAATTTTTGATTGAATGCTTTGGATTTGATCGAACACTGACAACGCTTCGTTTGACTGCTGCCGATACAGCAGGATTTTAGAGCTTTTTTGAGACCCAAGCTCTTGGGTTGTCTCGCTGTAGAACGACTGGTTGAGGAAGCTTTCCGTTATGTATCTATTGTAATTGGAAGGCTCATCGCTGCAGACTGATTCTTGTGATGAGAGTATAAAACTGCTTAGTGCGATGTTCTGTGTAGTGCGCATCGGTATGAATCGGTCTCCCTAATAAGAGATTGAGAGAGTTCGGTGAGCAGATGGTAGAGGAGTACTTGGCATCGATGCTTTCTTTTCGAAATTTTGTTGCTTTGAATGACGTTTGGTTCGATTTCTGAGTCGTCTAATCATAATTGAATAGGTTAGAAGGAAGGAATGGATGAGTGGTGAGGACTTATGGCTTGTTTAAGGATGTTACTGATATATCCTCCTTCGAAAGGAGCTTGGGGAGACTGGCTTAACTGCATGGTGTAGTAGTAAGTGGTTGATTCTGCAAAAAATTTTCGAAATTGTGTACCGTTAGCTCGTGATTATTTTTATTTTAGAATTCGTAATGCGGATAACAAATAGTTCGAATACAATTAATCCCGCCAATGGGAAAAAGATTGAGTTTTCGTGCTACGAAAATGTACCGCTTTGAGGATAGAGAGAGAGAATAAAAAAGAAAGAAGCAAACCATGCTTCCAGATATTTGGCAGAGTCAAAGCGGTTTCAGCTTGGCTCGTATTGTCAATCACTCTTAAGCAGATAGTGAGCAAATAAAATCTGATAACGCCAAACAATGCCATCGTTCATTGATTAGCATCTCTGATGATGATAAAGGGGCTAGACTGAGAATGAAAAATTTGAAAGTTAATAAGTTAATATAGAATAAGAAGCATACATATTCTTATGGAGAGAAGAGACAAAACAATCTAAAAGTGGACAGCTTTTCGATTATTACATGAATGAAACTAGGATTATCATTTTGCAAATTAGGATATGTTTTGTAATGGATATACGTAGCTTTAATAATTCGACTTCGAGTCAAAATTTATAATTGTATAATTTTAAATATTTTCCAAATCGATTCGTTATAGATAGAATGTAGAGTGTACTGATAAGCACAAAAATAGCTCTTTTAATAATATCAAACAGATACAATTTGTCAGTCAATAATCTAAATGGTACAGGGATCGAGAAAGCATATGTAGTGGTATCCTAAGGCATTCAAAGTTTTTATCTATTTCTCAAAAATGTTCTAAGGTATTTCACAGAGATCTGAATATAGATAGAACAGCTAACGGTAAAAGGTTTATGATAAAAGTGAATCGGATAAAATGGATCTTCTAAAATTGTGAGATTATAGAACTCTGGAAATGTATACACAAACAAAACTAGCTCGATCACATTAAATGCAAATACGATTATTTTTACTAACTACGATGCGAAAATAAAATTAGTAAATCAAAGTAATAAAATTTTCTCGCAATAATCTCCAATGATACTAAGAGTCTCTGAATTTTCAATTCCTTATTACTTATTCAACCTCATTACAAACTTATTATTTTCTTTAGTACATAATTTTCCATACACCTTGAATCAGAGAAGAGAGTTTACGAAAGAAAGTTCATTTAAAATTTACTATCGAATATCAAGCACAATAAAAAATAATAAATAGTAGCAAGTACTGTCTCGAACTAGTCATCATAGCCTTATCATACCCCTGTTGAAGTATTGGTCTATTTCTCCAATAGTCATAGTAAGAAACTTCAATATGCTCCTTATTTGACGCCCCAACTTTTCGCCGTTCCATGCCTTCCACGAATACCAAACAATTGCTCTTCCCTCGGGTTATATATTGGAGAAGCTAGATCTATCGGCGACATCTCAAAGATATCTCCTTTCTGCTGCAGACTATCGACATACTCTTTTTGTTTTTTCACATAGAGGCTTGAGGCGGTCATTCCGTGGCCCCTTCGGAAGAACCTTAAATTTTTCCTGTTGATATCAAAAAACTCTTGATGACCAGCAATGCCATCCATGTTTGGTCTCGTTTTCAGACTCTCCTGTACCCTTTTTGTGTTTTCTCTGAGATGAGTTGATCTTTTCAATAAATTGAGCTGCGTGTTGATCAAATTTTTCGTTAACAGAGTCGTGTCCAGGCTCTGTAGCCATTTTGCGTCCTTGGAATAGATGTCTATCTTCGCTAATGTCGGTTTCACTGAATTTCTCGTCTGAGATAGGTCTCTAATAACCTGAATCTCCATCGGACTAGTCCCACTCTTCAATACGTTAATAAATTCGCCGATCTTTTTGAATTCATCGTAACTTGCAATGCGCCTTCCTTTAATATTGCTATAAGGCGGATTGGCTGGCTGCTTTTGAGTCTTATTGATTTTCCTTGCCAGAGAGGGCGAAGATACCACCTGCTGCAGCCTTTGGATGTGCAAGTGATCGTTTTCAGCCTCAGAGAGGTTGATGTAGTTTATCCGCTGAACGTCTTTGACGGAGGGCGGTGGGTATTGGGTCGACTGAGCAGACGATAGTGCGCTGGAAGGGCGATAATAATCGTTTTTGACTGAAGGAGTCCTTGAGATAAAGAGGTTGTTGTAGTCAGACTGCCTTGATAGTTGCGAGGCTGTTTTGCGGTGTCCGTATTTTTTTGAAATAGGCGAGGCGCTGTCTGGTCTTGGTAGCGGAAGAGAAAGTTGCATTAGCGTAATAAAGATTTTTAAGCAGGAATTCAGGATTAGATAACTTTATTAATCGTGAAATAAATTTAAAGAGGTTCCGTAAGTGAGAATTAAGATTCTGGAAAAGCCCTGGTGGAAATAAGAGTAACTCAAACGAAGCGAAAGTCACAGGACAAATTGTACAATTTTTTTCGCGGGAGCTTTGCACATGAAAAAAAACTAATTCATTATAGGACTTGCCATTCGGCATCTATGAAATTAACAACGCAGAGTAAAAGAATCTTCTAAATAAAAGTCGAGGTCTTTCATAGGTGCCTGTTTATAAGCAATTTTTTCTCTAAGAATTCATTTTTCAATCTTTCTTTCATATTCTTCTCGGAACTCTGGAAAATGGTAGAGTAGTATTTCTTCATAGAGAAGAACGAAACAAAAAAAAAACAATTAAGGATGTTATGGCAAATCGGATTTTTCACTTTTTAATCTCTTTTTGGAGCCAAATTCAAATTCCCTAAAAGGGATAATATCTCGGCTTGGCTAATAGAAGTGAGAGAGAGAGAAATATAATAGAGTATATCAATAAAATACAAAAACAATTTGAGTTTTAGAACTTTCCAATTGTCACAGTTGTACTAATCTTCTGACTGAAAACAGGAAAAGCGCTTCTGTATTTTTCAGGCATACTATAAAAGAATTGCATTTATTGAAAATCTTGAAACTTACTTCATCATCAGGGTCGTGCAAGCCTTGAAGGTATGAATGCTGAAGAGCTTCCTCAGCCTTCAATCGTTTCGCAGGATTGAAAGCCATTATTTTTTTCCACCAAGTCCACTGCTGTAGGGTCAACTCCTGGAACAGAGTATCAAATGATCCTATTAGTTCCTTAGGTATGAACTTTATATATTGTGATTCTCTTTTTGGTCCTAAAGCCCAATGGGTCCTGAAAACCATAAGACTGGGGATAGGATGAGATAATGTTCGACACGGAGTAAGGATCAGCTTTGCTATTTTCATCATATTTAGCTTTGTACATTTCGAATCTTTTATCCAAAATAAAGCTGCCACATATGTTTAAAGACATAGTAGGCCACTCTTTCACACCAAGAAAATTCAGAGGCTGCTCTTGGGGCTTTAGCTGGTGGAAGTGTAGATACACATTTGTCGGAAATAATGAGTCTTGACAAATGAAAAGACCACGAGGGGATAGTCTACCTGTTGTAATGAGGGAATATTGGTTGAGGTAAATGCCTCCTTATTATCCAAGTTAAACGAGAACATGAGATGTTTTTTATAGGGCTGTATAATTGACTTTTGTTGTCCACCGAAATTTTTTTCAGTGCAACCACCAAATCTGCTTCCCTTTGTTGATTTTCTCATCACAAGCAACGGACTCTTGCTGTCGCATAGCCTATGGAAATCGTTCGCGTGGTATCCATCTCTTGAGCCTCTATAGGAAATTATAGCGAACTTTTCCGCCTCTTGGTGATCTCTTTCGAAGCCTCTCTTCTTCAACGGACGATAATAGCTTTGAGCTGCCTGACAAACTTAAGCTGTGGAGGATCCAAAGGATTAGAGAGACCATTTATTTCCCTGAGTGTCTGAGACAAAGATTCAGATACTTTTTAAGAATTTGGCTGCAGTATCTTCCGGGTGATTGACAAACGAATGAAGGCAGATGCCCACTTAAGCTGCTCTTGAAGTCTCTTATGCTCTCAAATAGATATTCTTTATACTTTTCTATCTCAGCTTCAATGTGTTTGAGTTCTTCGTTCGATTTGAGCATTCAGAGTTTGGATGAAAATGGCGAACTCACTCTCAGAGGTCAATTGATTCGCGGGGCTTTTTCATCTTCAATATGAGTGTTGATTTTAGCCAAATAATCAGATTCGCTGCTCAGAAACCCATTGATTTCATCTGAAACTACTTCTGAGGTGCCGTGTTTGTGGAAGTGAAGTTAGGAAGCGATTTGTTCAGCTCTAAGATCTGGTTGAAGTAATCGATGAGAGAAAGAACTTTGAAGGTCGGCTTGAAATCAAGGAGACACTCCACGCAGAAGAGCACCTTGGAACTGAAAGTGTCGAAAGTTGCTCTGGCTATGCATTCACCTGGATGGGCTTGACAAGAGAACGATTTGAGCTTGGATTCCATGAGTTCTGATATGAAATTAAATAACTTCAACACAGATTCTGTTTCTCAGCTCCTTACATTGAAACAGACTTCCATATAAAATAATAAAATCTTTGCTGAATTGAAGTCGGGAAGCTTACAAGACATCAGATAGAAGTCACCAGTTCTCATTTTATTGAAGTATCTTATTCTCTAAGGCTCAAGAAGGATGACTGTCATAACAGCTATTGAGTCGAATTTCTGCATATCCACTTTTTGCATTCTTATTCTTCATAGAAATTAACACTGAAATTTGGCATTAGAGACTGAACTGGCTGATGCTGCTAGTATTTGCAGACATAATCTAACCAACATGAAATTCGTGTTGACTCACAGCGAGGATCGCAGTAACTCAAAGTGAAATATAGTGCGTCACGGTGGCTCGAGAGATGACAACCAACGAAAGACAACCAAGAGAAATGTAACAGTCGACAATTTCGATAGAATCAGCAACAAAAGACACCAACGATCCTAACAAATAAGGACAATAGAGTATTGCCAATGATAACATCTTTTTCCAATTTCTCTGAATCAAATAAATTCTAGCTCTTCGCACTCAAAATTTTATTTTTCACCTGCAATGTGAAAATTTCGCCTCGTCATCCCAATTTTCACCCTCATTCCCATCACTCAAATATTATCAATAATTGGATATATAAGATGTTAGATAAGAGACTCACAAGGGTTGAATTTATAAGCCCCGTTGCAGTCCTTAATTCGGACTGAGCACTTAATCGTTTCCTCTTATCGTTGATCAAGTGCCTAAAACTTTTCCGACTGAAAAAAAGGATTTTAACTCTTCAAGGTTGACGATATGTTTCACTCATTTTTGATTCAACTATTAGTCAATAACAGCTTTACATATGGGATTACTTTTTCGCTTAAGTCTTCCAGAAAGTGAACGAGCCTAGATATGGATTATGAGTGTTAGAATATCAAATGAGGCTGTGTCTAAGCAGTTAATATATTTTCTCTCACTTGTAAGAGCAGAAATAGAATCAACCAATCCTTTCGCTGCAGGTGACATTATTCATGCCATTCATCGTCCATTCGTCAATCAGGACCCCTGTGTTTTTTTCATGATTTAACACATTCACCCTGCACAATGTGGATAGAATTCGAAATTTTGGTATATATAGTTATCCTCTAAATGTATTTCAGGTTTTGAAAATTCGAAACATTTGCCATACCCACCAATCCAAAATAAATTGGAACAGCAGAAGGTCCACACTTAAAGAGATCTAATATTTTCTCCTTTTTAGTAACTGGCTTGGAGATGTGGCATATAACACAAGAAGGAACTTTCTTGGAGCAATGTGTGCTAGAGGGAAGATAGCTTAACATTTG